>Ga0163217_1093795_pt1 | contig 20037 bp, 18 predicted proteins | sample SynspAceP_FD_185933 | JGI IMG/M metagenome (GOLD analysis project Ga0163217, IMG submission 185933) | Saline lake microbial communities from Ace Lake in Antarctica - Synechococcus sp. Ace-P (PacBio error correction) | ecosystem: Environmental > Aquatic > Non-marine Saline and Alkaline > Saline ...
ACAGGAAAAAAAAGAAAAAAGGGGAAAAAAGGGAAAAAAAATTTTTTTTAAAGAATTTTTTTTTTCCCGGATACTTTTCAGTTTTTTAACAATTGGGGCAAGATTCAGATCTTTACTGTTTTTTTTCAAGGCCCGCCCATTGGTAATCCAAGTTGAAAAGCCAATCGAATTAATCCCCCCAAGCAAGAAATATCAAAATAAGAAATTAAACTATCCTGAAAGTTCCGTCCGCTGTCCCCCCTTCAAACATCGCCTTGAATCAATCGATATTGGGGTGAACTGCGGTACGATATATGGAATTTTTTGCCCTTTAAACTCTTTTCCGTTTAACGTGATGTCCCTCATTAAAGACTAAATACTTTGATGTGTGTTGAATAATTAAAATTCTGCAAGTGAAAAGCTTCTCGCGTCAAATCACCTTGCTCTCCAAAAATGGGTAGGCCTTATTTCACATCAGCAGCAGTCCCCTCTCTTGGGCAAATACTTTATAGAAATCTTTCATCCACGATTCAGCTCCACTCCGCATTTCGTTGGCTGCTTTGTAGGAAAAGTTGGCGGTGAAATTTGAATGTTCGGAATCGTGAAAGGAAAAGCTCAAACATTTCCGTTTGCGCTTTCCCTGCAGTGACTCTGGACTCGCCTGCTCAAAAAGAATCCCTATTGATCCTTGCAAGTCAGGATAAGATTGATCCCTTTTGGGCCATAATAGAAGTCATCGTACCTTCTGATTGTAATCAAAAGGCCGTTTGATCTAATGCTTTCGGCATGATAGGTTCCGATTTTTCGGTCAGAGTTTCAAAGTTCTTTGTTGGAGTCAAAGGGTGCCCACTCTGGAAGGAACTCCAGGCTGAAAGAAGAAAGTGCTTTAGTCCTTCGTGAGAAAATCAATGAATGTTTTGGAAAGGCATTCCTGAAAACCTTCCCACTCGGAATTCTTGATTCAGGATCTGTACCGGAAGCCAATCCCGATTGAGGTCAAACAATAATGGTTTGTTACGCCCTCTTGGCATGCTTCATTGTACTTCAATGCATTAGGAAATCGCCATTCTTATTATACGCTTTTAGCCGAATTCACCCAAGAGGCAAGCGGATTCATCCATCTCCGGATTGATTGCCGGGTCAAGTAATAGATACGAATATTTTCAATTCGCCTGCAAATTTCATTTGCCTTGCAGCAAAATGAAAGCGCGCAGTAAAGATGCATTGGCATCCGCTCGGCTCAATTGCATTACAGAATAGCCCCTAACATCACACGGGCATTTTTTTCAATATCCAGAAGAAATGAATTTTGGATTGCGTAGCTTCAACTCGATCTGCCTTGATTGAATCGAGTTTTTTTGCCAGGTTTGGCTGGAGGGCTGATCGTCAAGACTACCTGAGGTCGCTTTTCATACGTCGACCAGTTTTCCTCGATAATACGTGCGAATTCAAGATGCTGCTGCGACAGCTTTCATGTACATCACGAAGTTGTCGTGTGTCACATGCCATTTCCGACTGGTACCCCAGCAACTTGTTCTGGGTTTTGGAATGCAGGGTTGTAAGTAAATCCTTGGGGAGTATAGGAAGATCCCACCTGAGCAAAGCCGAAGGGTCAAGAAGATAAATCGTAAGAAAACAGAATTCGCTTCATAGAAATAAATAGTTAAACTTTTCCCTAAATCTCTTATATTTTTCGATCCAATCACTTAATTTAGGTTTCAATGAAAAATTGAGAGACAGAATGGATTTAGTGACTCCCGGATTTGGCATGATTTTCTGGCAGCTGCTGGCTTAGCCTATACGGGTTTTGGATATATGCGATATTGAACCTGGTGAACTCTGAATTTCAGGGATCACATAATGAACTGATCTGGGCAAATTGATCCATCATTTTTGATTCCTTTGGAGCCTTTCTTTTACTTGCAAATTCCAAGACGGGGAAAAAAACGAGGTTTTTACTGACTTTTCAAAAATTTCTAAAACTGAAAGAAAATATGATGCTGCTTTTTATTCAAACTCTTGAGGTCCGGTTTTTTGCTGATAGCAGGAGATTTAAGCGCTATTTATTTATTTTGAATGACTATTAGCAGTAATAGATGTGATAAAATCTGAGTTAAAGATACTACACTATGAAAGCTGATGCTGGATTATCATCTATCTTTATTTTGCCAATTGAATTCGGGACACTAGTCTATTTGATTTGGGAAAAAGTACAACTCTTTAACCTATTGATATCGTTTGGAATTGGAAATATTTGGATTATAATTTATGCCTACACGATATAACGATTCGTGATTAGCAAGATTTGCAATGCGATTACCGATGAAGCTTCCATCTGGGTTCCTGATTGTGGTTTGGTCACCGTTTTTTGGGCACGATTCTATGGTTTGTAATAGGAAGAGGAAAAACGAATCAGCTGATTTTACCTTGAAAATATGCTTTTACCGCTCTTCCAAATTCCGGAAACTCAAACTCGAGCCTGTTTTTGAACATTTTGTGAGAGACTCCTATTTTCCGGCAGAGGACCATGGCTGCCATCTCTTCCTAAACTAATTCCATGCAAGAACCACGGCACTCCAATTCCAACAAACGGTTTTTCCTTCGCTTTAGCCGCACTTTGTCAGTTTATGATAGTTTGTGGCCGGATAGGGTCCCAAGGCAATTATAATACCTTGCAGTGTGGTTTTTTTCCACAGCAAAGACGAACAGTTTAGCAAGGTCTTGGTATGAAATCACCAACTTCATGCATTGATCGCCAGAACCTAAAGGGGCTGCTACAGGCTTGGCTTGAAGCATTTCTCAAAGCACCCTTCAGCGTCTAGTACGAATTCACGGATTCGAAGCATACCGGGTGCGAGATAAGCTCCTCTATTATTTTTATCCTCTTTTTTCAAGCGACCACAACCTGAGCCAAAAAATCAGTTCCCGGTTCGCCTGTCTCACCACCAATGCAGTTCCTGTATTGAAGCCATAGTATCCACAAGCAGCAGCTGAAATGACTACATCGGGCTTTGGAGTTTCCATTGCATAAGTGCTCATAGGAGAATGGGTTGCTGTACGTACGGGAATCCAAAATTTGCTTTTTACGAATCGTTGTCCATCGCTTTCTTGCAACACCCTGCTCTGCTAGATGATATGCAATTGCCCATTCGAATACTTTTCCCTGATCGAGCTGTTTTGGCTACATCCCACAAGAAAGAATTGCTGTGTGACTTGGCTACCTCGACTCAGCCAAGCCACTTGATAATTTTTTGCTCAGTAGGCTGTAATTTGCTTGCCTACGACCCAGATCCTCCTGTTATTAAGATACTTTTCATGTTTCCAGATTTCGGGGTAATAACTTCTTAAAAGGGAAAAGGTTAGATCAATCATTTGTTCACGTTCCATCCCATTTTGGAATTCCCAATTTCTATTCCTAATTTTGTCTCAACTTTTAAAAATAGGTATTGAATATCCAGACTTCTATTAATATTTTTGCGCTGGATTGGTTTGGGCGGGCTCGTGGGTCCTTCTTTCTTTTCCAGATCTCGCGTCTGCTGTTTTTTTGATTGGGTTGATTGGGCGACAATTACCGGGACACTATCCATCTTTGGATTATCGCCTTTCCTTCCCATACGGGTTTTGTAATCGGCTGGAGCGTAACTTCCAATTGGAGAAAAATCAGTGAAGGGAAATAACTTTGCTTGAAGAATTTATACCAAAGCAAACTCCCATCGCTTAGAAAGCCCCATTGTGCTTTTTGGACATTCTCACTCATTAATTGGAAGGATCAGCAGGCCGTAAGGTTACTGCGGTAGATGGAGAATCGGCTAGCGGACCAGATTGACCAAGGTTTTTTTCTCTTACCCGAAACCGACAGCGACTTATTTTAATCCGCCGTGTTGCAGGCGATCGCCTCAGTTTTTGGAACGCCGATCGCTGGGGCATATTCCGCATTAGAATGGATGCTTCAAATCGTAAATTTGTTAATTGGAATCCCTGTTTCCAGCACTGCTGGACTGTTTTGTTTGCCCATTGGATTTGTATTATTGTATGGGGAGTGGGGCATACCGTCTTTCGATCCCAGAAGTCGCGCCTCATACTTAACAATTTACTTTGATTATTCCCTGCCGGTATTGCCTTTGGATTATGGGGAGGATTATTTGCCCAACTACCACTTTTTTTTCTCATCTTTTCAAAATGGATTTCTTATCACCACATTAGACAGCAGTCATTGGCGGACTATTAATTTGCGCTACTATTGTCTGGTTTTCGGACAATACAACCTAATCCGACTGGAGTTCAAGAATTCTTGAAGCTTTTGAAACTCTCTTTTTTTCCTGGTAGACTCGGCTTGCAAAGACAGGCTGAAACTGGCTACATTGGGAGCTGGATCAAAGGTGGGGAAGTATCCACTTTTCTTTTCTCACTGGGGCTACTCTCGGCAATGTTTGCTGCTGGATTCTTATGCCTTAAGCATTAATGGCTGGAATGGGGCTTTGTGGCTGTTTCTCATGGCGCTAGACTAAATACACCTCCTTTAGCTTGTACCATCATGGGAAATGGAATTATTTGGATAATGAATCTGGAATATTCTTGGGGAATTTCTTTGCTGATTGCATATTTTTTTCAGCGGTAAAATCAAGTATTTACAACTCACCAAAAATAGAAAGTAAATCCTACTTTTTCCGGAAAAGACTACTTTCGGCCTTGAAAACGCACTTTAAGCGGGCAAAATGAGAAAATCATCTTTGTCTCCCGCAAGACCGAATGAAAAAGAGTCTTTTCAAATTTTATCTAATCCGATAAGAATCTAAAATTCTTAACAGAATATAAAGAATCTCCTTGAGCCGCTGATCCGATATCTGTGTTTCGGTACATTTGATATTTGTCTATCATCTCGGTTACTCCTCCAAGCAAGAAAGCTTAGAGAATAACTTCTCAAGATTTTCTTCTCTCTTTTATTATTTTTTTCTTGGCGTTTTTAATTGAACTCTCAATTACTCATGTCAACTGAGTCAATTCAAAACCGAAGGCCATTTTTGAGCTAGCGATTGCTTATTTTTTTTAAATTATCATGGCCTTTGGTCCGTTGGGAAATTTTTTGGAGGAGATCCTTTTCTGGTGGTGTCTCAATATTTCCAAACGTTTTTTTTTAATTCTAAACATCGTTTATCATCATCCCTTTTTTTCATAAGCTCGAAAGCTAAGTTTGATGGTAAATAAACTGAAAATCAGCCCTTCCGTAGTTTTTATCTTAGTTTCATCCTCTTAATATCATAGTGCGCTTTGCTTAGCTTCCCAAATCGAAACCGTACCGATTACTTTTATTGATGCCCTTTTTTAACATCTACTAGTGCGGTTTTGCGGTGACAAGGCTTGATAGTCGTCGATACCCTCTTTCTGTTTTTTACCGTGTTTTGGTCAAAACTCTCTGAACCTCTGTTTCCAATTGGAAAGTTGGGAATGATGACGTTTAACCAGCTTCTTCGGAATTTATTTTTTTCAAAGGCGTTTGTCAATAGAAAATAGCCTCTTATCTGGAAAGATTAAGCTAATGAAAACAATGTCGGGATTATCGGTCGCCCTTGTAAAGTTATCAATTTTTACATATTTGTCATCCGAATTGATAGGCGCCATATAGTGTATCAATTAACAACCGGGATTAATTTACAACTACACCTCTCGCTTTTTACTTTGCTCTTTTCCATTCAATTTCAGCTTTTTGCATGCTGGTTTTTTCCACGCTTTACAACGGACTTTATGAGCTCGGATTCGTGACTTTACACCATGCAATTTGGTTATTGCTGTTTCAATTATTCTGGGAGGGATCGCTTTCCTGTATTCATTAGTTACTACGAGTATCTCAGCGAGTAATAGTTGGCGCACAAGAACAAATCGAAAGGAATTGAAAAAATAAGCCACGCCCCGAGAGTCTCCAACATAAACACGATGCTTTTGCGGTACACACACCAGTTCTGTTAGTAATGGATTTCTTGTCTATTGGTTTTTTTGAGCGGAAAACTCACTGAAAGGATTAAGCACTTATGGAAATATCGTCACCTCTTTTTTTTGGGTCTGTCGACCCAAGACAGCAAGGGTTCAATACATAGATTGACTTATTTGGCTGTACCTACTGTTTCTTTCTTTTTTTACCTGATCCTGATGTGATTAGGCGCTTTCCCCAGGCCTCTACGGAGAGGATTAAAAACGACAACTTTGCTGTGGCTATTCTTTCTCAATAACTTGGGCGTGGCAACGGAAGAACCGCGGTTCGAAGTTTTCGGAAGAGAAATAAGCAGATGAACCCTCCGAAAATCTTTGCACGTTTTTCTATTGTACTTTCATTTCTGGTGATAGGCTGTTGGGTGGTGTTTTAATTTATGATTTTCGAATCCTGACTGAGCTTATTGATGGTCGTTTTGAATGTTTAGCGCTTTTTCAACTGTTGGGCCTAATCTGGCCTCACTGCAAAATCTCAGCACGGCAAGTAAACTTGTTATTATCTGTTATGTTATTTGGGTAGAGTCGGGACGATCACATTTTGGGCTTTGCTATCTTCGCGAAAATAAGAGAGCAGCGGTATGATACCAGAAGATCAGTAATCGTTCTCTAATTAAATCAACATGAATATACGATAGAGGAAGGGAAACTTACGGCGCTTTTCTCGCACAGAAGATTAACCGAATTAGGACATGAAGTAATCGGCTGTCGATAGTAGTCCAACCGAATCGAGTTGATATCAGACAAAATAACTCATGCAAGTAGTTTTTGGATGCGACAGACATTCAAGCCGTGAAAACTCTTCCCATGAAAGTTGCGACCGTGGTCATTATCTGAATTGGAGAAGATGTGGGGGCATCTATTTACGACTGCTATTACTTCAAACAAATGATCCTAACGGATTATGGCCGCGCAATAAATGCGCTCATGAGACGTAATGCCGTGCTATCGGAGGTGGATGCGATTATCCATCCTGAAAGGAGCGAAACGGCTCAGACGGCTGCACAAGAACTTGACTGAAAAGGAGTATTTGAGACTCTCTTGAGATTTTCGACGACTGACAATATCGTAGAAGAAAAATGCCCAAAGTATATTGGACTTACCATAGTCGAATCGAATATCCGGGATGAATTCTCCCCTCACATTCTTTCCACTATCAAAATGAAGAAAAGTCAAATCTCCTAGGAATTAAGTCCTGAACCAAAAGGAGGTTGACAGGATGATCAAGCCAGACTACATTTTGCAACAAGAGGCTAGACATCTAATTAATTTTGCGAACAGTCAAGACAATTCGCAGATTCCTGGAATTGAGAGTATCGAACTTCTCAACAATTTTTTACAAAATTATCTTTGGAATCTAACCCCTCTTTCCACAAAATGTTACAAGTCTTAAAATTTTCTACTTTTTAGGAGAATGCGTTTTTTGCCATTTCGAGTTACGAATTCCAGTTGGTACCGCAATAATCGCATAGCCCAATAACATAATGAAGCGAACTACAAACTGGCCCAAAGGTGTGACTGGGTAACATGTCTCGAAGCCCACCGTCCGTAAGCGTAACAATCGCCAATACTGCTACGGAATACTGGTAAACCATTTTCTTGGGCCTTCTATGATAACATCAGCGTGCCCCATGATCTAAACAAGTCATCAATCAATCCGATAAAAATTAAGATTTTATGAAACTGGCTTTCAAATGAGCGGTAAGGAATTCTTTCTGCTCAAACTACATACCTGCCCAGCTTCATATCGGCATCACACGTATAATCTAAAGCGCCCTTACGACAGAGAGCAACTGAGAATTTAGTCACAAAGAAACTCAAGTATGAGGCCCAGGATGCCAGTAAATCACGCATACCAAAAAAAGCTGAAAATATATCCTTTGGGCTTTCTTGGAAAGCAGAAAAAATCGCAATAAATAACTCATAGTAAAAAGTGCTGTGGAAATATCACCAGAGTCAAAACAATGGCCCGTATTTCTGCGCGAAGGCTTGCTCACCGGTCTTTAAAAATTCACGACTCAGAATACTGCCAAAAATCATATATCATAAATACGATATCAAAAAGTCCGTGATGCCCAATTCATCTGATTCAAATACGAAATGGGCTAAGTCGTTTTTTGGTGATTTTCAATGTTTAATTTTAGAAAAATATTATCCTTTCTGCTAATCCCAGTAATAGACTCGCTTTCCCTCGTGCTAAATCATTGGTAAGAACTCATAATGGAATAGTGCCATTTTCGATCGGCCAAATCTTGAGCGAAAATCTGGCCCATAAGAATATCCGCTTCCAATCTCCTGCTGATGCTTCGATTTCAGAATGGTCGGACCCTCACCATGTCCATACAGACATTGCGATTACCGGGCCCTTTCTTACCTGAAATCAAAAACATTACCCTTTCATTACTAAATCGCCGATCATACCCATCTGCGGTATCGATCGAAGAGTTGCTATTTGCCTCCATTTGGCATACCCCATTTTCGAGAGTATCCAACTGTCTTCCCAGCGCTAAAGGTTTTAACTGAGAGATCGTAGTCTTTAAAAATTGGATTATCGATGAAGTGCTGTTCCAAATTCGGCCCGTACTTCCAAACCATAACGTCGCTATTCCCTACCAATCGAACATTCGAACTGAAATGTGGAAAAGCGAGTTATTCCAGCCGAGTCAACGTATGGCAAAAGAGGCCGTATAGGTAAGAGTTTTCAAGATTTTTTCCTTCATTAAATTAAAAAATCTCGAACTGTCCTCAAACTGAAATTCATGGTGAACAGCTCATCAGCCCCCACTAATGCGTGTACATGGAGGCAATTTCCAATTTGGATAAACGAATCATTCGATTAGCTCAGGCATAATCTTTTTGATTCAATTCCAAGCGATGCTCCCTGGTATCCAAGTCCAAATGAAATTTTAAAGCCAGCATTTTGTCTGTCACACCAAGTACAGCCAGCTTTTGGAAAAAAAGTGAGCGAGAAATACAAGGCTCCAAATTAACTCTTGACACAAATGAAAATGACTCTTCACAAGGATTAGAACATAATAAGAGACAGATGAATACCTTCTTTTCTTAGTGATACTCTCCTCAATCGGTAAATGCTACGGCCATAATTGCCCTAAAAGTCTGCAGGTGATTGGCCGATCCGCCGCCTCCTCCGTAGGCAAATGCCTTTAACCTAACCAATGACTTTCGTGGGTGGGGTTAAAGCTTTCGCCTATAAAAATTGAAATATGAGTAAGCGCATTAAGATTGATTCCAAAGAAAGTCGTGAATTCGTTGCAGTCGCCGGTTCACGATCCTTCAAACCAAAGACTAGCTCCAAGTGATCAGAATTAAATCATTGATAATGAATTTGGGTCTAGCTCAGAAAGTAGCCCTTCTGTGGAATTGAAAAAGCGAATTTTGGAGCCGAGCCCTTTTTCCAAGCTTTATTCAGTCCCCACGCCATAGATTTCAATCAAATTGAATAGGATCGATCAATGGCCAAATTACTTGATAACGCGATTCTGGATTGCCTTGCTGAGCATGTCCGACAAGATCATAACTCTTTTATGCTTGGGGCGTTGCTTGCTGCATAAGTCAGCGGCCCCACCCCCCCCCTTTCAATCCTGCCAATTCATTGGGTGTAAGTTTTCAATGCGATAATCAAGGAATCATTGATGCCCGGCTTCAAGAGTTAGACGCATATCCACAGGCTTGAGGTGACTAATCCCGGATTGAATTAATGCAGGGTTCCCTTGGTCCCTAAGGTAAGTGTGCCGATAATTACATGAGTAATGTTTTTCACATGTATGCCACATCAGAAAGGGAATTGAAAAGTAATAACGTATCAAGTCTTGTTTATTAGAATATCCGGATTAACCTATTCATTAAAGTCTGGTAAATTTGGCCTCAGGAAAGGTCTGACCAAATGCTATTCTTGCGGTCAGAAGGAAAATTCCTCCTCTATTTTGCTGGCTGACTATTCTTGGTCTTCACAATAATAATCAATCTGTAGACTGAAAAAGGGATAATTTTTCGTTTAGACTTGACTCAATCAGAAAACCCCTCTTGATGAGCAGTTCGATATTAGTGAAAATCCAGATTTGGTTGGAAATTCTCCAGCCAATGCGTCCATTCTCCAAATGGGAAATAAAGCTTCTAGTATGGCGACTTGAATGCACAGTTTTGATCCAAAATATTGAAAAGAGGTTACGTGCCGACTTGTGAGTTAATAGCTTTTGGGGCTTTTTTGCTACGCAAGGGTTTGACTTAATATTTGCGCTTAGCACTCCTTAACACTGTCTTCATTACTTCGTGATCCCAACGACGGTGCTTGAATTGGCTCCGCAATGTTTGCGATTTGTTGAAGAGCCTTTTTGTGTCCGGCACACCAATAAATGGTGCTTTCAAAGGTTTCCTGCCAGTTTAGCTAACGCCCTATCGGTACCAATAGACTTCTACACCCGATTCAAACAAAGCTGGAATAAAGCTTTCTCCTTTGCTTTTGCTCGCTGAAAGTGCAACAAGACGTTTTACCAGGATTATAAAATCCTGTCTCAATCAATAACTGAATTTGATCGATACCATAGATTTTACCACTATTGACTTAACTTCCTCCGTGATTTTTTACAAGTGATCGACAATAAGATAATCGAGCATCAAGGGGTTGAAATTTTTTTTTCTTCTTTTTTTGAAAAAGACCTGTTTTAATCCATCTAGGCAGGAACACTGCTCTAAATCAAGTACGGAATAATGAAGAGCAATCGCCAAAGGATACTGGTAATAAAGGTGTAAGCGCTACTAAGAACTGAGTGAAGAACTGGGCGAAGAAAAACTCAGCAGTCCCACTGCTTCCAGGTGTCGGTGAGATCATCATCACGATCCAACATGAATACCTGTCTAGCAAAACGATTATGTTTGTCAATGGAGTGGTAGCAAAAGCTGAATAAGGCATTCACAATAAAATACCTTGATGACCAATCAATATCGTAGCAGAATTAGAGGGACCCACCCGAGGTTTTCCTGATATTCTTCGCTGGCCTCTATAATTTGATTTCCATATCGTCTGCATCATCTTCCATATTTCTAAGAAATTTGATGGAAAAAATCCTTCATCAAAATCCATTTGAAAACGCGCGGTCGATAAAAAGCCGCCAAAGCCATGATCAAACTTAGGAGGCATAAAGCGCATTAGCTTATCCAAAATAGCCTCTAAGCTTATTCTGAAGCTGAGATTCTATACTTTACCGGTAGGGAAATATTCCCTTGTGCGAAAAAGAGATAATCGGCGCCCCAATCACAAAGAAAAATTGTCCAAATCCAGTGCGCATTACATACGCGATCGCACGATCAAGCTTGATTCATTCTTTATTAAGAATGAACATTGCTACTGCATCACGTCCTACGAAGGGCGTAACTGCTGACGAAACTCCCCAAGAATAATGACTAGATGCCCCTAGTCCAATAAAGTTGCTTACCAGTAATCTCAACGAATCCGAAAAGAACATATCAGCGTCCTAATTCAGGATAATACCGCTGCAACAATAACCAGGCAATGAAACATCCTGAAACAATGACTTGAGGCTATTTGGCATTAATGCGGTCGAAGTAAAACATCGCAAATACAATTGCGAGTCCAATTAAAATAGTAGCCAAACTCTTGATTCGGCATTGAGTGTTTGAAAGATTTTTTTATTAGTCAACTTCATACCTAAGCAATCGCCCAACGTTTCAGTCCTTTTCCTACCCCAAAATTATTAAATCCTTCACCGATCACAATGGTAACCAATTCAAGTGAAGCAGCTCGAGAATTGGCCAAAGTAAAGATCACAAATATTTGTCGGCCTTGTCGCGATGAAATCAGTAAAAGGGACTTGCCTTTTTTGAAGCTTTATTTTTTCCAAAACAAAGTCCTTTTCGTTGAGTTATGGTATAAGGATTTGGATCACAGTGTGGCGTAGTCTGGTCTTCCTTCTTCGAAGCCAATTTGGCTATCGTACGCTGGAAAACCTTCAGCATTTATACAAATCCACATGCTTGCATCTCTGCATCTACATCTTCTACTTTGTCCAATGCATGAAGCTCCCGCGGCAATGTTTCTCGCTTTTCTTTTGAAAGGCCGCTTGCGCCATTCCAACGTAGTAAATCCCAACTCAGATTTATATTTTTTGTACTCCAACAGATTTCTAATCAAATTCCTCGAGGATAACCCCTCACCCGTTTCATTGAGCTGCGGGTCTCGAAAGGAGCATGCGGGACTTTATCTCATTAGCGTAGCTGCAAGAGAGGATAAAGTCGCTGCAACTTCAATTTTCCATTTCTCCAATGATAATATAATTCCAGAAAATCATTGTATCTGAGATAGTAAATGTCATAATATCCAATTCATCCGCTCGATAAAGAACAGCATCAAGTCGAAAGGACCTTCAAGAGAGGTAATTTGATTCGAAATCAAATGGATGATTTAAAATTAATGGTTTAATTTGTCACGTGATAGTCAAAGAATATCGATAAGGTAAAAATTCTTGAATGACTGTTTAAGAGCAAAGACTCTGATGGATTACACTGACGGGAAAAACAAAAGACCCAATAGTTTATGTTATATTTTTTTGGTGAAATTGGAAAAATTAAAGAATGCTGATTCAACCAGGAGAATTATTAGCTCAATCAATAGCCCCGCTTGACCTTAAGAATTTGATAGGATAAGTTTTGTTCAAATTTGGACGAATTGCGACATGTTTTATTGTTGACACGTTCTCGTCTACGGAGACATTTTGGAGCAAGTTTGGGAGTAGTAAAAGAATTGACAGTGGGCGCTTTCATACATATTAAATACCCGAAGATCAAAATCGTTTTTGGACGTTTGACATCAGCAATACGGGACAAACAACCTTGCAGGTAGAAGAGATCAATTCCTAACCATCGGGTCTATGGTGGGCTTTTCTGGTTTTCCCAAGCGGAAAGGAAAGCGATTACGATACTTTTTGGAGTAGGTCAACTCCAGCACCTCATATCAGCAGCCTTAGGAATGGCTGTAGTTCAAATACAAAAAAATAGGAATCCAGCGATGTTGCAGTGATTGGGAGATGGATCTATGACGGTGGGAATGGCCTTCGAAGCGTATGAATTCATGCGGTGTCAGCGATACCAATCTACTGATCTTCTTCAAGATAAATTGCATGTCCATCGACTAATGTGGGTGCTTTGAAGGACTATGTTAACAGACATCAACTAACCTCACAAACTTATAAACAAAGTCAAAGAGAAGTGTGGAAAATCTGGCAATTCGCAAGTTTGGCAAGTAGCCCAAAGAGTTTATTTTCCAAAGTAGAAGGAGGAAATCAAATCTTCTGCTTACTAATCAAGAGCAACCTTTTTGAATCGTTGATTTGCGCTACTTGGTCCTGTTGATTGACACGAGTAAATCATTTGCGGGAAATTTTTGAAGACCTAAAGGATTTCTGGTCCAAAAATCCTTTCATTGCGTCACTGTAAAAAGGTAAGGCTAACGCACCTGCGAAATGGAAATAAAACTCCTGCGCTACAGGACTTCGATAAAGTACGGGAGAAATTTTCAAGAAAATTCAAAGTAAACAGCAAGCACCAAAATATCAGGATGTCTTTGTCATTACTGGTGAGCTAGCGGAAATGAATGATACAAATCATGGGAGTAACTCTGCGATGCCATCTGGTTCGTCTTATGAACATCATGATCGAAGGCGATGCCTGATCGTGCTTTTGAGTAGGTATAAGTGAACAACATGCTGTGGACTTTTTCGGCAGGTTGGCCACGCAGGGAATTACATTCCATTTTGTATATCTTATTCTAACGTTCATCGCAGCGGGCCTATGACCAGGTTGTCCATGAATGTTTGGCCTCAAATCTATCCCGTGTGCTTTGGCTAGATCGGCGCGGGATTTGCCTGGAGCTGATGGACCAACGCATCCACGGAGCTTACGATATCGCTTATTTTAGAATGCATTTCCGAATCTAGTAGTAGCTCATCCCGATGAATCGAAGAGAGAGCTAGAAACATGATGTATTCTGTTCGTTCGACAGGACTTATTTCGATCCGTTATCCAAGGGGCCGAAGTGGGATGCAGAGTGGCGAATCCATTTGAGCAGATTCCTACAGACAAGGTCGAATAGTGAATAGAAGGTGAGGGGTGCTGTTTTGACGATTGGACACATTGGTAATTAGTGGTAAGAGCGTGTGAAACTCTGAAAAGAGGCTTTAATCCAGCACACTATGTATGCGCTTCGTCAAACTTTGATGGAGAATTGCTTCATGAGTTTTTTGGTCAAATTCAAAAAAGTAATCACTGTAGAGGTGGGTTTGTCTGATGGGTGGATTTGGTTTCTGCGGTAATTGAGTGGATGACCGATCACGCTATCAAGCTCAGGTGAAAAAGACTTGGTATTCCGGATGAAGTCATCGAGCATGGTGAGCAGATTGAATTACATCATGAATTGGGTTTGATCCAGAAGGAATCGCAGATGCCAGTCAGAACCTAAGCGGAAGTATCCAAAAAATAGCTATTAATTTCAATGATGTCGTAATTCATTTTTCTGAAAAGGGAAGGGGAATCCTGTTGTCTTTATTCACGGTTTTCTGCGAAATTCGGGAGGCATGTGGGATACATTGCATTCGCACTTGCATCAGATTTTCATGTTTTTTATCCTGAATTTGCGGATTTGCTAAAACCCCAATTTCCCTCAATACCTTACCTTGGAAGAAGTTGCATGTCCAACTTGAAGAATGGATGCGGAGCAAAAAATTGAATCCCCTGTTGTAATCGGCCATTCCTTAGGTGGGTATGTAGCGTTTGGCACTTTAGAACTTACTGGGTAATCGAATTAAAGATCCGGTTCTTGATCCCACTTCGACAGCTTTTCGATGAACCGATAGAAGCCAGAAACAACGCCACTTTCGAAACAAAACAATCACCCTTAATCAAAAGCAAAGGAGTTGACCAAAATTCGTCAAACCGCCTTCGTCCGCACTTTTTTACGGCATTCTACTCGAGCTCAATTTGAAAGAAAATAGATTTTAGCGTGGACCCAATCCAAAGCAATCTAGCCTTGTAGGTTTGATTAGCACTCTCAGAAGCCATGCGTGATCGAAAATCACGACTTCATGTTTTCTTGAAGATTTATAAAGGTCCAGAATTATTGATGTGCAGGAACCGAGAATGGTGCTCGTATAAGATCGAAGCAAGCCGGACTCAGAAGGCAGGCTTTTCACAAGCATATCATGGATTAGAAGATATTGGCCATATGAGATCAGGTAGAGCGAAAAGAAACAGGTAATTGAGATTTTGAGAAATTTTAATGACTCAGACGTTTCAAATAATCACCTTTAACTGGTTCGCAATAAATCAGCTACTTTTTTTTCCTAGGTAAGGAAAAAACGTTTATTTGTTCAAATGTCAAAAAGTTTTTCTAGCACCGCTATTCAACTCTCTAAAAACTCCTGATCTAGCCGAATCAAATCATCCAGCTGATCACTGTCCACATCCAGACCATTATCACTTCGCCATCTTTTGAAACAGGAATTACAATCTCGGCTAGACGCCGCACTGACGCTGAATATGCCCGGGAAAAGCTCAACTCAAGGCACAAATTGGTTTTTCTTTTCTACCCAAGCCTGTTCCACAGACACCTTTGCCGGGTTTATTCGAGTGCAAGCTTCTGGGCCTTGAAAGGGTCAAGCCCAATTGATCTCTTTGACGAGGTAAAAACCCGCACAAGAAAAACACTCAAAAGCTTCCTTCAAGGCAGCAGAAATATTTGCAAGTTGCATAGAGATCGGGCTCGTCCAGAAATCAGCGCTCGATTTGTGGCGGATGACTTCGTATTTCTCTGATTGCTAGCAGAAACAGGGATATAAAGGGTTTTCAGCATGGTAATGGAATATGGAAGTAAATCCGATTGATTTGATAGGAAAATTAGTACTGATTTGATCAGTTTTGGGGGCAGGGATGCCTGCCTCAAACTTATTTTGACTTGGTAAACACACGAGCCTCAATCCAAAGTTCGGGCCGCTATAATTTAGAAAGAAGAAAACTTCCTCCTCCAACGATAATGCTTTTGAATAGTGCTTCGATTAGATAGCTCATCGAGCAGTGTAGAAATCTCAAAACCCTCCTAGGATGACAGTATTCCAAATTTTCTTGGCTTTTTGACTTCAAGGGTATTAAAGCAAATATAGAATGGTTAGATCAAAAGTTTGAGATTTTTGGGGTAATTCCGTCTAAGATCAACGACCAAACGTATTGGATTTTTCCCCACCATTCTCTGACATTCAAGGAAGGGTCATCGTAGATTGGCTTGTATTTTTTCCCAACAAAATCCCATTTCTTCTGCCCTCCACTTATGGACATTGCTGCTTGATGGATTACTGATCCATATTGGAAGAAAAATCAGATTGGCCACAAAACCATCAGAGTCTGTGCCCACTTCAATATCACATGGGGTCTCTTTTTTTCAATGCTGGGTAAAATTCGCTTGTTTTGAAACTCGAGCCTTTTTTCTAAAACTCCCTGAGATCACAGTTTAATTCTTGCAGCTTCTAGAATTTTAATTCCTTTTCCCCCACCAAAGGATTGAATCTACGGTAGCATCACTCATTCCGGGCTATATTTTTTTCACAAAAGTTGCAACAAGGACGGAAGTTTTCCCCAGTGGGCAAGGCTCCATAGGTCCATAGACCGTAGCATTTCGAAGCACGATTGATGCTTCAACGGCATTTAATTGCATGACTTCTGCGTGTGCTTCTCCGTATTTTGAATGGTATCTCTTCTCCAATGTTTGATCATCATGGACGATCACACAGCCCACCATGGGATTTGGACTATACGCTTCTAAATCCCATCGCGCAAGCTTAAGCGCTCGCTGCATGTATCATCATCAATACGACTCATGGCTTGAATTTTGAAGGTATGGACTGGAAACATATGTAGTTTTACCTTCCTTCTATTACCACGCTTAGTGACCTAATCTCGCCACATATCTTAATGTCTTTTGGGTCGAAATAAGCGAATATTAATTTCCTGTTTCTACTCTGAATAAATACCCTCCAAGTAGGTTATTCGGATGAGTTACTGGTGGAATCAGTACATTGAATTAAATAGAATTGCTGTTCACGTCAATGGACGAGACAGTTTCCTGAAGTCTCGCTGATGAAGCACTTCACAAAGTAAAGAGGGGCTAATTGAAAAGTTATGGAGATGTAGGTTTCTGGAGGATTGATTTTTCTAAGTCCATATCCACGATCACATCATAGGCGATTCCAGCTCCCAGATCAGTTTGCACTAGCGGGAAAAACATTGTTCGGATCCACCAAGGGCATTGAAAAAACCTTTTTTTGACATAAAGCATATGATTCTTGCCCATCTGAACCCTGATTCCAATTTAACTTTTCCTGCAGGAAGTTCTTCTCTGCCGATGATTAAACCTTGGTCCTATGAGGTGCTAACCCTAATCTCTGCTTGTCTCCAGTTTTATCAATTCAAGGCAAAAATCTGCTGCTCCGGTTTCTCTTCGCTGACCAAATATTTTCTATTCTACTCCTCTCATCTCTAACGAGAAAGAGTCCATTTTTGGCAGGAGTATTACAAAATCAAAATTGACCAAGGATTTAGGCCTGAATCCGCTTGTTGGCAGGGAAATAAGATTAGAACAGATTACAAAAAAGCAAAAAGAGTAAAATGTTTTATTCAGGCAGCCACAAATTTAGCCCAAAAAATAAGGCAAAAAAAAAGCCGGTCGAACGGGCTTTAAAATTTACTTCTTAGGTAGAGGGTAATCGATCAATGGTTTAGTTTTTCCTTCTTTCCACAAGGATTCGCTTTTGTGACAGCGGTAAAAATGCTGAACTTAGGAGTAAGGTCAGAGCATATACCCATCAATCCATTCTGGATTTTAAATTACCATTTTCACTACACGTGTTGGTAATTCAAGGTCTCTTTGGATTGCTTTAACAGCTATAGGTTGGGCTTCTTTTGGAAATAACCTGACCCTAATGCTGCTGCCATTCGGCCACTAAGTCTATCAGGCCTTAAGAAATAATATTGCCTGAATTCTCAACCACGATGACTTTTCCAGGGGGGGGGGGGGGGGGGGAGGGGGGGGGGGGGGGGGGGGGGGGGGGGGGGGGGGGTGGGGGGGGGGGGGGGGGGGGGGGGGGGGGGCGTCGAGTCCTATTACGAATATCAATAGAGACTTTTCGCCTCCTTCGATAGACTCAATTTAATTTAATTTCTTCAGGCCACTTTGTGTGCACTTGGAAGTTTTCAGCTCTGAGGCGTTCCGTCTTTGACTACATGATTATCATCGCCTAATACTAAATCTCAGCTGATCGTTTCACCTTCGGAAAAATCTCTGATCCTAAAAACTGCGAATTCTCTCCTGTCAAATCCAAAGGTTGACATATTACTTCCCTTCTTCAAATGGAATCTCCACCATGAGGATTCATCAGAATCGTCCTTCAGCATTGGTCATTAGTTGATCAATCGGTCAATCAGCTTTAATGCGCAGAGCAATGACTTCGATCCAACTTCATCGAAATCTCCGGAGCTATTACTAGGTAGAAATTAACTCTTGCAGATCAGCATCAAGTTTCAATCATACAGTAATGGCCAGGAAAACAACAACCGGATCGAGTGCCACATAAAATACTCAAAATAATTTCATAGAAATAGTTTTGGTTTAGTCCACTATAGTAATAGGCAAGCACCATGCCATCCATGAATTTCTCCATAGATCAAGCGGATAATGCAGGACCTTCTTATTTTTGGGGATGATGAAATGGGAATACCTTCCTCACCAGGGAAATTTGTGATTCTCCGAACCAAACACAGCCTCAAGAACACACGAAGGTGAATTTGAAGTAGATTAGCGATCGAATTATTTTTTCGGCGCCTTCCGAAATCTTCAGGATAAAAACTGTCAGGTTTTTCCCTTCCAGAAACAGGCTTTTGTCCCACTAGACCCACGCATAGTCTTGAAGTGTCAAGCGTAGGCAGATATCTGGGGAAAATAGCCCGGGGGTTTTTAACTTTAAACAATATCCGCCTGAAGTAATAGAGGGATTACTGTTATGATATTGTGCATCGTAGCTGCTGCTGCCTTTAAACGCAATGACATCGGAAATCCACCATTTTGGACATGCTGGAGAGAAGCATCTCCGACTTTTTCAAATTTCACACCCAGCCGGAAAAATTTGGGATGCTCAATATCCGTCCAGATGCAATTATTCGATCTCTGCAATTTGAAAGGAAATGGCCAGGGCTTCGAATGTTGACACTCCAGCATTTGGCTTTAAAACTCACTTATGCTGCATTGGCAGCTTTACCAAAAACCAAGACCAAGTTTGATCCACAGCGTGATTTTGCCCGACGGAGTCAAAGAAGTCACGGCTTTTTTTGCAATATCAAACTACAGATTTTGAGCAGCTTTGCTTCAGACTAGGCATGGAGCGATCCAGTTCAGAATGCTGGTTAGGACGACCCTTGGCATTTTTGGTTGAGGCGGCAGACGATTATTTGCTAGCAGCATCATCCGACTTGGAGATGGATGCCCCTTGCTTGGTTGGATTTGAGGAAAGGTAAAGCTCCTTGCGCCGAATTTTGAAAGACAAGTTTGACCGGCAAAAGATGAGGGACGAAGTAATGCCCAAAATCTTGAGCCCTTCGCGCCTGGGATAGGGCGAATTAATTCAAGAGACGGTGGAAAGTGTTTCGCCCAGTATGAGGAAAGCATGGTGCAAGGGAAATTTTGATAAGTCTCTTAACCGAATATTCCTATCGGCAATAAGCTTTTACAAAAATAACGGAAGTCTGCAGTCGCAGCGATTTATCGATCAAAGATTGTAATTGGAAAAAAGAAGCTGCAGGGTTTCAGGTCTTGGAAGATTGCTTTCGGTGTTTTCAAAAAGCTCTTTATCATCAATTCTAACCTCCATGGCGTTTTCTGGGAGCGAATAAAGCATTGTGAGCTACTTCCAGAGGATTTTCCACTTAAAGGTTGGGGTCTGATAGTAAAATCCTTACCAATAACTTGCGCGCATTAGTTGAATTTCAACTTTCTGGAATGACGGG
>Ga0163217_1021966_pt1 | contig 20032 bp, 14 predicted proteins | sample SynspAceP_FD_185933 | JGI IMG/M metagenome (GOLD analysis project Ga0163217, IMG submission 185933) | Saline lake microbial communities from Ace Lake in Antarctica - Synechococcus sp. Ace-P (PacBio error correction) | ecosystem: Environmental > Aquatic > Non-marine Saline and Alkaline > Saline ...
GGATACTGAAATAGCATAAGAACCGTTATGAAATTAAAAATTGGATAAGAGAGACTTATATTTTTGGTCCCTTCAATAATTTCCGTCCCAATCTCTTCTATAAGAAGGGCTCTGAAATCATTTTCGAATTCAGAGGCCCTTTTTTTTTGGCGTTACTTTTTTAAATACTCCTTCAAGAAAGCTCATCACCTTTGTTGGTTCTAATCTCGTCAAACGTATCAAACATCGGCCCCGAAATGAGGAGCGTGCTGGAACAATAATCAGTTCTGTTTTGGCACGCCTTTTATCTGCAGCCAGAGATTCAATACTGGGGATTGTCTTGGGGAAACCAAATCGGCTGCTTTTCTCCATGAATAAAATTAAAAAATGGTGGGTCATTTTCATCCACATAATCTGTATGAGGACTCTTGCCATTTGGCTAAGTCAGGTTCTATCCATTGGTTGCCGCCCGCCTTCCGTATAAGAGTCCTTCAGGTGACCTTGGCATGCAATTTTGCAGCGTGGGAAAAGCGTTAATCCGCTCGCCCGTTATGAAAATCCCCCAACCTTTTAAAATTCAAATTTTCGATTCGTAACCAGCAAGGTAAATAGGCTCTATCTGATATTATTAGCTGCAGGTCCAACCATGGAAGCTAGATGCCTCCTGCTGAGATCCCATCAAAGCGATATACGGTCTGTATCAAATCCATATTTTTGGGCAATTGTCCAACTCAAATAGGAAACTGACGCAATTGCAGTCTAGCATTTGGGGCGGGCCAAACTATGCCTGTGTGACTGAATTCTAATTAATCTATAGAAAGCCAAGGCATAGCCGCTTTTTTAGAAATTTCAGCAACCGGTTCCATACTTTCATAATACCGCCACATCGGAAATATTTATCATTACCTAGCCATCCACTCGCATGGATTAAAACGAATTAGAGGAACCTTTCCCGCACGTAGCATTATGTGCCGGGAGATAAATATCCAAAAGATGTTTTTTCAGCTGTATCATTTATTGGTACACGGATAGTCTCCGTGAAGAATTGTTGCTTGCCGGAAAAAAGATTCATAACTCGGTTGGTTTGTGCGAAACCTAGCAATTTGAAAATAATGCAACACAGCAAGGGCTAGGATGGGTTTTTTCATAAGAGAATTTAGTATTCTTCGGTGAGGACTATAAAGTTGAATAAGGTAGCAGAAAAAACTTTTTTATTGGGTTAGAAATACAATTCGAGTAATCTGGGATAAGATCATCAACGTGCAGTCCTGCTTGAGTTCATAGTATATTGCTGCCATCGCTCCCTTTTCCATCCAGTCATACTAGCTTTCCCATTACCTTCTTCTGGATTCGGCGATATGCAACTAGGTGATATGGGAGTTGCTCCGTGCCCAATGTTTTTCATCTCGGTTCAAAATAGGATCACATCTCCAGGACCGACAGCTTCGATTGGTCCACGCTATCGCTTTTTGGGGACCAGACCTGATCCAGTTTGAATAAATTAAAGTCTGGCCCTGCCGGATGGGTGTGTCCAAGCCTGTTTCCTGGCTCTCCAGCTTCAAAAAGTCACCAAAGCTCCCATATGCCAACAGGTTTTGGTTGTTTTGCGATCAGCGGTTCAACTCGCACCGTGGGCCTGTAAACTATTCTTCAGGTCTTTATGGAATCCTCTCTGAGTGCAATTCTTTTCTGTTTCCCATGACTTGCTAGTTTAATTGTTCTAATTTCGAATTTGACCTTTGAAGGTTACTCAGCACAGTGCGGCTTCTAGTCCTTCACTGACTGAATGATCCCATGGGGCGTGGTAGCATGTCAAGGTGGTGTTAAAGATTTTGTAAGAAAAGGACTAGCGGTATATCCCCCCCACCCGATAATACATGCATCAAGTCTCCTTTGGCGGATAGATTGCTCCGGAACATGAAGCACCTTTGTAGGCACAAAGCTTTGGCTTATGTCGGAATGAAACTTTTCATTCCGCATTGAGCTCTCTCTATATTCAATGCTGAGGGGGAGCATCTTGACAAAGTGCAAGCGTAGTAGGATTTTTCCGGAAGCTCGGCGGTGGAAAAACCTTGTTTCCCACGCTGATTTTAAAGTTATTGGTTATTCATTTCAATATCAATTTCGTCAAGGATCACAGGCTGAAAAACTACTTATCCCAGATTGATACAAATAGCAGAAATGAATAAGAGATAGCACCTTCTTCATAAGTCTTGCTTCTTTAGGAGTTTACATGTTTAATTTCTGTATTCTTCGTCAGTTTACTTTTGGCGTCCAATCCATGTCTACAATCCCTCCTTGTTCCGTATTCGAATGATAAAAAATCTGCGTGCGATGCCTTAACCCTTCTGTGACTGGCTCCATGTAGCCAATGCCGTCACACTTGGGAGGACAGGTGACTGTTATCCGCCAAATAAGATAGGACCTTTTGCGTTTTTCATAGACTGAGATTTTTGATTTTAAGCAATGAGTTTTGCTGAAAAAAAGATTTCTGAGACCTAAGCCGGGACTATGGTTTTGGAGATTGTTTGTGGAATCCCCACCAACACTGAGTATGTGGAAGTTCTTGGGACATCATTTTGATACCACAGCACCGTGCAGTCCTTACCACCGGAATTTTTCTCCATAGTTATGACGCCCGGCAGAACAACTGGCTCGCCCGCACCGATCCACGCAATTTTTTTCTTTATCAAGATTGGCTTGGGCATAGCATTCCTCCTTCCGATTTTGGATCCAAAGGATGGTTTTCAGTGACCAACTTCACCTGTGGTCGCGAATGCAGCACGATGATCCTCGATGGTAATTTCCACCCAGATCAAAAAGAACAGCCATGATTGATGAAACATCTTTCCGACTTTGTGAAGCTTCCCGAAATTGGTTGTAAAGGGAGGGAGAGTGGTGACTGATTCCGGTAATTCCTGGCCTGTAATTTGGCCTTAGAAGATCTCTTGCCACGTCGATCTTGCCTGAGGAATTGGGTTGGGCAAACCAATTACAGGGTTTCCTGGAAACAAATGGAATTGATTACGCCATAAAGCTGGAGTTTTAATTGGAGTAGGAGGTTTTCAGAACAGCATCCAGTCTGATTTTCTCTAGATCTACTTTGAAAGGTACTGCCTCTTGAAGGATGCATTCATTGCATCTCGCACATTGATTACAATATAGAATTAGAAATAAGCAGCCCGCTATTTTATACACAAAATCAAATAGAGAATTACGAAAAAATCAAAACATGGGTTGACTTTCAAAAAGCCTTAATTTGATTGAAGACGCTTTCCCTTAGCGATTTCGGATTGGTGTTCCCTACATGTTTTTAAAAAAGTTATTGAAAATGAGCGGTAGGGAACTCGAATTTTTAGGGAGCAAAAGCGATTTCGGCTGATATTCCAATTGGTATGATGAAGCAAGTGCTTTTGCCCGTTTACCAAAATCCGAATCTGATAATTTGAAGCGAAGGTGGGTTTTCCCAGTGGGGAGGAAGCGCGAGAGGACATTGAAACAGGAGAGATTTTTGAGCTGTATCCTGTGGGGCTTTTTAGCCCTGCAGCGGCGCATCTGCGAACTTTCTATTGGAAAACTGTCTTTCCAAATAGCTCAGGAAACGGAAGTTAAATCTTGAATTGCCCGCACTTTTGATGTTGAATGAAATTTTCTGGAAAGACTTTCATTTTCAGTGCTTCATGAAAAATCAATTGAAGTGTAATTCCTGAATCAAATCATCTTTAAAAGCATAAATCGAGATCTTGCTCAATAGATCATTTTTTTCGAATATGCTGTTTAGATAAGTCTTTGCTCTTCCGAGATTTTAAAGGATAGGAATACCTCCTAATTTGAATAAAAGGAGATTGCAGCAAATTCTAAGTTTCGCTCAGTGTTAACTGGAAAAATCTTCTCTAGAAAATAGAGGCAGATAAATCCCAAATAGGTTTTGAATGAAAGAGTTTCCCACGAATAGGAGAATGCGGGTTTTTATTTTCCCAAAAAGAACAATATTGGTTGCCTTCCTTTCTGGTAAGCTTTTGTCCGCGTAATGTGAATCAATACTTTTACGCGTAGTCAGGCAGATTTTGAAGAAGGTCATTGGCGGCAATATATCCGAGTAGCCTGGCCATCGCTTTCTTATCAGAAAAGCATTAAAATCTCTTACATTTTAAAGATTATTATTGAGATTGAAGAGAGCAAGCGTAACTACGTTTTTGAGTCCATGGGCAAAAAGTTAGTGAATCAATCTGTAAATGAATGGATTCTCTGGTTTCCTGAGGAAGTAGGATGTGGTAGTCTATATTGGTGGAGAGTGGAGCAATCAGTTATTGATCAGATTTATGGTCTTCTAGCTCTCAAAGCGAAATGAAAACCATTCGAATTCAGAGGTTTTTTTTCTGTCGCGTTTCTCCTTCGAATTCAAATTCATGCTTCCGCATGTATTGTTACCATTAGGTGGAAGTTATAAATCCTGAATACAACAAATGAATGAAGTCAGTAAAAGTTTTTTTTGGAGTAAACCTTCTAAGAGATTTCTCTGTCGGTCCTTCTTTGAAAGACTTCTAAAAGGTTTACCTAAAATTCCAATGTAAAAACTGTCCGCTTCATTTGGTTTAGAAGTTTAAGCTTGGAGGCTTCCTCGGTGTAGATTCCATGATTTGTCCGGGAGATAGCAGAACACCAATGCCTGAGCCAGTTTTTTGTAGTATAGAATGGCACGAAAGAATTCGCTCCGAAAGCTTCCGGAACAATTCCCGGTCCCCATGATCTTCTACTTGGATTTGGTCGAACCCAAATCTCCTTGTGAAATGGCACCGAAGGAATACAATTTCGGTCGGCCTGATGGTCAGAGATTCTGCTGCAATTCTTCAACAAATTCTGATCAAAATCATCAATAATCTGATCTGGATCGCAAGTATTTTCCAAGTTATCAGGGATGATTTCCGATTGGCAACTTCCACCTGAATATGCTTTGGTTTCCTTTCATCAGATTCAAGACTTTTTTCAAATAGGCTCTGGATATTCACAAGTTTTTCCTTTCAGGAAAGCGGAATATTCGTGTAATACGGTAGGCATTCACAAAATTCACTAAAGACCTTTACTATCGATTTGCAATCGTATCTAGCCCTTTCCTGGGCCATCTTGAAAACCTTCTTTTTTGATCAGAAAAACCCTTCTGTTTTGCAGCGTAGCTATCCTTCGTCGAGAATGGTTTCGGAGTGAATCCACCAAGCTTGAAATAGGGGTTGATTGAATTCCATGATCTCATGACGAAAGTACCGCTTGTCCAGATCTGCAAGCCTCGAGTTCATTGATTGAAAGTTCGGCAATTGATATTCTGTAGTGGAAGTAAAGGGTCCCCAGCTTTGGCCCCCACCATTTTTCAGTGAAGTCGTCTGGATGATGATGTGCAGATTAGAATGACTTTTTTGTGATAATCGTGGCCCTGGTTTCATCTCCAAAGACTTCTTTCAAAAAGTGGCAGAGAAAGCTTTCCTAGGTCTGCGAATACCTTCGACTGGGGGAGGGACTGCGAATAAATGCCTTCGCCGAAATTGTTGAATCTGCACTCCAATTTTTCCCTGCCAGCATTGAATGAGATAATGCCCCGTATTGAGATGTGCTGAATAATTACTTGGATGGAAAAGCATTTGCTCTTCCTTTTCGGCACGAAAGTACTTTTTGATACATCCATCACTTCATTAAAGGCAATAATTGTACCTCACGAAAAAACCTCCCATGTTTGGGAGTCTGAGGTGAATGAACTCGAGAAATTCATTTGTATCGGATTTTGAATCCAGAAATCGGGCAAGCTTAAATGATTTGACTGAATTGACGTAGTAAGATCAATTCACCAATCTGGAATCATGCACAATCCGCTAAAATAGCCTGGAGCGAGCCAAAGCTGCCTGTTTGGTAAAAAGAGCCAAAGTCCTAGGTAAAAGGCAGAAGAATGATCAGTGCCTAATCAGGAATCGCAATCCACCAATAGAAAATCGCTTATAGACCATATTTTTTCTAATCGTGTCGTAAAGCGAGGGAGCCTAATCCAGCCGAGACTCTTCAGCGAGCTATCTAGTGATGTGCCCATTGGTGTTTTTGTAGGGCTTTAGCGAAATTAAATATTCGCTCGAGTATCCTCGTATTCAAAATGTTCCAGATTGACCGAATCCTCTGGATTTTCTTGATTCTGAAATTTTTTGGGAGGAAAAGATCCTCAGGCTGCAAGACACTATGATTGGTCCATAATGACTGCTCGCTCAATACTATGCTGAAGCTCTCTTGAGTTTCACAGGCCAATTGATACTTGGACATCCGCTTTGATCAAAGGCTCGGAGGCTTTTCGTTATGTCTTTGAGTTGTATTTTTTGGAATTAATAGGCAATGAAAATGATCCTGCCCAAGAGTGGGAATATCCTCGACCCGCTCACGAAGAGGCGGGAGTTGTACATCTATGTGTTTATCCGAATACAGTAAATCCTGACGGAAAGTATTCTCATAAACCGCATGTTGTGAATCGCTATATTGGTCGCAGAGATCAATCTGATATTGACTTCCACAGGTCGGATAGCTCCGACTCGAGTCACTTCAACGAATTTTTTGGCAAAGCTGCCAAAAAGTTTGGCCTGAAGGGGCAAGGGTAGATTTTCCAATTTCATCCAAGAAATATGCGTGGCCTTTAATGCGCTTAGCCTCCAAACCTACCGGCGCGATCTTCTTTTGCATCGGTTAAAATGCGCCTTTTTCTTATGTCCAAAAAGCTCAGATTCAAACAAATGTTGCGGTGATTGAGCCGATCTACTCCGACAAATGCTTCGCGACTTCGGCTTTGGAAATGCCGATGAATTGCTCGGGCGATCAAACCTTACTCCTTTCCCATTCCATTTTCTCCAAAATCACACAATTGCATCCCGTCACTGCTAACCCGCTCAAATGGTCCTCAAATACGCGTGCCTCGAAGGTGAATTTCCAAAATGATATCTTTTGAAATTTTATTGTCGATGTCCCCTTTTCGCAGGGTGTTCTTCTGATCCTTGAGAAGATCTACTTCCCAGTTTTTTTCTACGAAGTTGAAGTGCGGGAATTCAGGGTGGCCAAGAAGTCTTTCGTTTTCCCATGCTTCAAGCAAAAGATCCGTTGGCACCTTGCTTGATTTGCTTTACAATGCAAGATTCACATCTCCATAAGCATGGATCAAAACTTACCACTGCTGATGGTCTATGCTTCAAGGAATACTCCAACCAATAGAATCGCTTCTGTCCCGAACTACATCTTTGTGAGAGTTCATGTCCAAAAGGATCACATCGTAATTTCTCAATTGTGGGTCAGGATTGGAAAGCAGTCCGGGTTTGGTCTCTGTATCCACTTGTGCGAAATTCGCTTCAGAATAAATTTTTTTTTTGCTTGCTTTAAGCAAAATCTTCAATTGTCGTCAAGATTAAGATTTTCCCGATTCGTTGCTCGTTTCATTTTAAAAGGTTTTTCGCGGTTGGAAAAAATATCCACTGATGATTCACTCCAATGATCCGCAAAAGCATAACCGAAAAATTCCCCGCCCTTCCTAAAATAGGATAATATGTCATTTTCCGGAGTAATTTGAGCTGTTTTTAGAGGTCTATAATTCTTTTTTTAAAGGTAAAGAAAAATATCCGACTTTGATAGCTTTTGTTCGCCTGCGGACGAAAATGTTCTCGCGTGAAGTAAATTTGATTTCCTCATTAAATCATCCTTATAGGGCTCTGTGCCATTAATTTTTGCACTGGCATGGCCATTTGGCATATAGGGGATAGCCCTGAAAAGGAAAAACACACAATGGATAGAAATTAGAAAAAGAAGTTTTTGACACCCAAAAAATTCGCCTACATCCTAGGTGGCGCGATAAGTATAGGTGGTATTATTTATCAAATCGGATTTGCAGATCATAGCTCTACTATGAATTGGAGAAGGATCGGTTAAGTATCGCCAACGTGAAGTACTGGGAAGAATTTACAGATTATTCTTGGTATCTTGGCAGATCGAACCTGCCAAGACATTTTTCGCTCCGATGCTATTGAGGTGGAATGGTTGCCGGAGGTAGTTCGTGAGTCGGTGCCCTTAGTGAATAAAGGCGATACGATTCTGAACTCTAACTAATTCAAATCTTCAGCTGGGAGTTGGATGTCTCGGAGACTAATGTTGTATGAGCAAGATTAAATACCTACGTCAGACTCGACTATTTTTTGGATCAAATGATCTAAATCAACAGGGCAATTGGCAGAGAATCGACTACAAGATTTCGCTTTTGAACCTCAAATACAAGCGATTCAAAAGAACTGCAATGGGAAGAAACTGGTTTCTGACCGTGAGTTTGAGGAAAGTCAAAAGAGACAAATAGCGAAAACAATGTGAAGGCGAAAGGAATTGACTTACAGATCTTATTCGAATGTGATTCACTCGCTCGTTCCCTATCAAGCTTCAGCAGCTCCGAACAGTCGGAAGGTAGAATGAATGCTTCCTTAAATGAGTAGGTTCAGAATCCTGAACAATGCTCGTGATTAAGGAGCTCCTATAGCAGGTCCAATTAGCGATGAGCAAATTGAAATTGTCAGGCCATCAATCCAGGGTCGCTTATGGACAGATCGATATTTTTTGGGATGAATTCAAGGTAAGAGTAAGCGATCGAGAACTGTAATTGCCAAGATTGGACAGGTTTACGAGGAAAATTCACACTGAGCGGCGTAGATCATGATTAAATCATAAGATGTGGTGTGCCCCGACGATTACACAATGGACGATTTGAAGTCGATATGAAATTCCCACCGTGAAAGTCCCAAAAGGGGATCCGTCGTGGTCAGAGTGGTTTCGAATCGCGGATTGGAATTGGGTGATAGCGAGCAGAGTTGCTTTGCCGGACAGGCGGATTCTTTAAGGATACTGGCGGAAATTGGGTTGATTGTGATGAATGCTGCGGCAATGCCGAAACGAGAAAATATCCGACTAGGACGAAAACCCTGAATTCTTATGAAGTTCTGGAAGGACTCACCGAAGGTGAAAAAGTGAATCGTGCTGGGTAGATGAGAATTTTGGATAATGAGATATTGGAGATGAAATGAATGTAGGGTGTTGATGTCGGGTTGAACCGATGTTCAGTCGGCCGCGGGATGTTTCATGAACTGATGTCGGGTGCCCGGAATGGCAGATGGCCGATGTTTTTTTTGTCAGTTGTTCGAGGTTTTGAAAGCCGGAACTGAAGGATGTAATGGGTGCTGGAATTTTTTAATGATTTTTGAAGTTAATTAATAAAATATATGGAAGAATATGTGCCACATTTATAATTCGAAAAGCTCCAAGGTCTGGCAAAAAGGCTAATGGATTTTGGAGAGGATATATTTTAGTGATCTCGTAGTTCCAAAGGATGAATTATTCAATCTGATATACATGAGCTAGACGCGCCTTGCAGAATCTATTGGCATTAAAATATCGCTGAAGGATCCATCTCAAATCCATCCTGAAGTATAAAAAATTCTTGGGCTAATGCCTATCGATCACTTTGCCGAAGTAGTCACTTGTTTACATAAAGCAGTAAGAAGAAAATAATTGATTCAAGATCAGTTTACAAAACTTTATGCAAGAAGCTTTTTTTCATTATAATGAATATGAGGCAAGCCTTCAAATCGATCTTCAATCTAAAACCACCAATGAATCGAGGTTCAATTTCATCATTCACGCATCGGGTCAATCGGAACAAACTTAATTTAATAAAAACAAACGATCGAGGTTCATGTTCACATCGGCAATCGGCATCGGACATCTAACATTAAAAATCCATGGAAAAACATCATCAAAAACCGTAAAACCTCAGAAAAATGTATCGTCTACTGAGGAAGTAGAAACCACCCGCGCTTGGACGGGATTCAAATCGAATCAAAAAGGCGAATTCGTGGCATCATGGGGCCTTCAGGATGTGGAAAGTCTACACTATGAAATCATCGTCTCTAGACAAATCCGATGGGGGGAGAGTACTTCTTCCTAGATCAAGGAAGTTGCCAAGTTCTCTGACGCCAACGATCTTCCTTAAGAAAAGGTAACATCGCTTTGTATTCAATCCTTCCAATCTAATCGACTAATGACTGTATTTGAAAAACGTGGAGCTACCGCTAACTGTATTTGAAAATCCTTCCGATGAGCGAAGCGAAAGTGGAAGAAGTGCTAGGTCGAATGAATATCATGCACCGTAGAAACCACTTTCCCTCAGCAAGCTTTCCGTGGAACAGCAAGCAGCGAGTGGCAATTTGCCAGAGCTATCGTGGCTAAGCCATCCCGTGATCTTGCCGATGAGCCTACAGGTAACTTGGATTCAACTAACGGCGAGGATGTAATAGCGCCTTTTTAGAAGAATTAAATAATGAAAGGAACTAACCCCAATTGTAATGGTAACACACTCTCGCATGATGCGACTATGCCCACGCGAATTATAATCTTTTGATGGAAAAGTGGTGACTGAGAAATATCCAGAGAGCAGTTTCATGAGTGGTGGAAGTCCGGGAAAAGTGGAAGGTCGGGAGTAGGAAATTTGGTGCACACATTGAGACTTTGTGGGTGAGAATTTTATTGCAGTTTTGTTTTATCATTTAATATGAAATAATATGGATTTTTAAATTTGAAAAACTAACGAATCTGGCAAACTGCCAATGTCCTTTTGAGAGGAAGTTTTGTGCTATCAAAGGCCATTCCCACAGAAGAATTGTATAAGCCTGACTTCTCAAAATCCGTAGAGCAGTGGATTCCATAGCTTAAAATTTGAGCCGAAGGTTCACTGAAATTCTCAACCTGAATTCAGGAAATTTTGTCGGCTATTTCCTTACGCTCACTTGCCGAGTAAGTCATCCTGCCTTCACAAAGCCAAGACTTCGTGGAGTACATCGAAGAAGAATCTTTAAAAATGTCTATAAACAGGCTTTTTTGATTTTAATGAATAGCATTGCCGCAATTCAAGAAACACATTAAATATCCCTTCAAAATAACCTCCCACTTCCAACTCCAACTCCGCAAAACTCCCAACTGCAAACTTCCAAACTTCCCACTCCAACTTCCCACCTCCCCATGGCTCCGCCACCAACTTACCCTCGGCTTTCCGCAGCTCATGAAGTTCAAAAGATCTTCGCTATCACTTTGTTTTGGTTTGGCGGTTGCCGAACCAACTGTGATTTGGAATTATTGCTTTGGTAAAAGATGAGCTTAAGTTTAGTCGCAATCATGAAAGAAAATAGATAACATCTACGGCCCGTGATGACAATCACGGAATAAATAGCGGTGGTATTGTGACTTTGGGAATACACCTGGAGATATGCAGAAGCGATGAAGGTGAGCTTTTCTCAGTGGAATTGGCGCTGGGGCTTCTCCAATTTAATTGAATGGAGTTTGCGTTCGAAATGAAGCTACCAAAGATGACCGGAGCGGGGCTTTTTTGTCGATCAAGGCCTACTTCGATATTTTCCGATGTCGAATTTTTTAGAAGGAAATCCAAAACCCAAGATAATGACAGGCATCAATAGCTTGGCGATATCAGAAACGATGGGCACCAAACTCCTTTGGCTCCCCGAAAGAAGCGATTTGGAAAATCTGTAATGGCAAGTTTTTGGATTTTCAAATGAGGGTAGAAGTGACCGGAGTCTATCAGGATTTCGGGTTCTAGAGAGGTTTGACAAGCCCGAAACTATTTTCTATCTTTTCCTTTTTTAAGCAGATGCTTGGTGAAAGGAGTTCACGTGGATAATTCAATGCCTCTTAACTATTTACTGCTACGTCCAGAAAACAGAATGTAGCTGCTTTTAATAATCAAAAAATGCAGGTTTTATTAAAAGCTAAGGCTGAAAGCACAATGGTCCTCAGCATTTGGTCCAGTCCTATGGAGATACCTACTTGTATGGCACGTATAGGATGGAAAATACAAGAGCGAAGGATCAGCTATGTGAGTTTATTTTCAGCTATTGCCATCTCATTTGTTGATCGCCTGTATCAGCCTTATGAATCTGACTATGCCAGAATCTATGAAAGGCCCGCTTGAAGGAAATCGAGTTAAAGAAGTCTAATGGGAGCGAGTAAGAGGGAGGAACTTTTTGGACAATTTATGGTAGGTCTCTTCTACTTACATTCATGGCATTGATTCTGGCAATAATGGCAACATTTATTTGCAACCATTTTTTCAGTCAAGTGACATCCAAAACCTTGAGCCATGTCATTCCAGCCTGAGTTAATTCTGCTTTTAATTGGGGATTTGGTTGCTGACTAGCTTTTTTGGCTGGAATTTAAATCCGGCTGTCTAACCCTCTCCAAGTTCAAGCCAGTAGAGGTGAATGAAATCAAACTTAAGGGAGTTTTCGGAACGAATTGCTAGCACGAAAAGGCCTTGGTGTTTTTCATTTGCTAATTCTCCTTGCTGATTATTGGATCTCAGTGATCAGTCTAAGCCAAATGTTTTTTTATTTCAAAATCAAAACTTGGGGCTATGATCAAAAGCATCTCCTTCAGTCAATGCTTCAGGGTATTAATCCCCAACAATTAGAATCCTTTTGGGACAACTCAAAAAGTCTCCAGGAGTGGAAGAACGCTCTAGCTATAAGTCATCCCTTTGGTTGGATACAAAGTTCCAACTAATTGGTCTTAAATGGGGAAGGTAAGAATCCCCGATGAGCAAGGTGAAAGTTCGAAAAATGTATCTATTAATATGGGATTGATCGAACCATGGTTTTGGAATTAGTGGAATGGTAAGAATCTTTTCTCTCACTGACTTGGAGATGAAGAATCTTAAGATTAATTTTGAAATGAAGCCGCTGTTCAGAACTATACGGTTTTGCAGATCCAATGCGACAAGTTGTAAACGTGGGGAGATGATAAAGAAGTAATAGGTGGTGGTGAAAGATTTCAATTTCGAGTCCCTTGAGGAAAATTGTCAAGCCGGCCAATTTTTGAAATAATGATCCGGATTGCCCACAAAAAATTATGGTGGAGGATTGGGTCCTCAAAAATCAGCAGAAACACATTGCCTGGAGTTGATGCCATTTTTTTGTTAAAGCAACTGCCTCAACCTATGGATTATTCTTTATTGGAATGCCGATTTAAACCAGTCGCTTTATCTTTCTGAGCAGCGAGTATCCAATCTGCAAAATACTTCGGGGTTAATGGCTATTTTTTCTTGTCTTGCCTTGGACTATTTGGTTTGGAGCTTTCAACCGCCGAAAAGCGAAAGAAAGAGATTGGAGTTCGCAAGTAATGGGTGCTTCACTATGGATATTTGACTTTGGTTTCCAAGATTTTGTGAATCTCCATCTGGTTTCCATAGTGATTGCGATGCCTTTGGCCTGTACTTTGCGAACAAACTGGCTGGATCCTATGCTTATAGACAATTTAAGCTGGTGGATTTTTGTAGCATCGGGAATATTACTAATCTGATTCGCTGTGATCACTGGTAGGATTTCAGGCCTTTTCAAAAGCCCGCCTATTCGCGAACTCCAGTGGAATAGTTTGAAGAGCGAGTAGATGGGATTTTAGATTGTTGATTTTAGAGAGATTAAGTCAGCCTTTTTAGCGTGATTTGTAGGATTGAGCTTCAGTAGTAAAAAGTGTTCTGTGGGGACACAGCCACGGCAGTCACTTTGCTCGATCGTGTCCCTAACGGACCGAAATTTATGATCCCCATGAGAGGAAATCAATATTCCCCCAACATCGAAGGGATATGTTCTGCCATTCGTGGGACACGAACGCCGGCAATCGGTTATTGAAATCCCGTGGAGGGCGAATGCAATATTCGTTCCAATGCCAAACGGAGGCGAAAATATTTATATCTCCTAGTTTTGCCGAAAGCGAAACGATTTTTGTTCCGAACTTGGCATATCAAACTTATTGAAAAAAAGAGCCCTTCTGAGTCCAGAAGGCCCTCTTTTTTTTTAATGCACAAATCCTGAATACTTATTGCACCAATTCAAGGTCACTTATTAAATATTTCCTATGCTTAAGAAACTATGTAACCATTGCATCAGGAATTTAAGGAAGCATAAATTCTATACGTTTATCAAATATTCTGGGCTCTCAATGGGTGTGGCAGTTTGTATGAATTATAAACATTTTTGTGATCAATGAATTGTCTACGATACCATTTCAAAGATTCAGACCGTTTTTACAAGGATCATGCGGATATCATTTTCGGGAGGGAATTCACTGGGATAATGGCAATGCTCCAGCCCCTATGGCGGAAGCACTATCCCTGCGGAATTTCCAGAAGATGGAATATGGCTGGTAAACTTAGACAAAGAGGGTCTTAATTTTGGTTTGAAAAAAAAGTAAAGAACCAAAACATCAAGAAAGATCATGTTATCTGGCCAGTAAAACTTTTTCAATGTTTTCGGTTCGCAACTTTAGAATGGGAAATCCTGATGGGGTTTTGGCAGAACCTAATACCATGGCGATCAGTAAAAGGTGTAGCTGAAAAATATTTTCCGGGAGAGAGGCCTTGGGTAAATCCTGACTCTTGACAATGACATGGACTTCCGTATAACAGGAAAATTATGAGGACATTCCACAAAATACCCATTTCCCATTTGATTTTCTCCTTTCAATGGAAGGCTTAGAGGAAAGCTCAAATCTCATTCTTGGCTATGTAATAATTTTCAGACCTATTTTGAAAATAAATGAAATGCCGATTCGGAAGCTTTAAAACCAACAAAACTTCTACTCTGGTAAAAGAATGTAGAACCCGAATTGAGCAAGGTTTTCGGGAAAGGAGCGACTAATGGATGCCCATGACTGGCAAACGGAGGAAAAATGGAATATAAATGCAACCGCTTTTGGATATTCCACCTAAAAAGTGATTTGATGGAAGAATGTTGAACCCAATTTCCAACATCCCATATATCTGTCTTTTTGTAGCGGTAGCGCTCTTTATTTTGATCTAGCATGTATCAATTTAATGAATCTGTCTACGGCCAGATCTTCTAATCGGCCAAGGAAGTAGGAATCCGAAAAAGTAAATGGGTTCATTGCGATCACAATTGATTAGACAGTTTTTGATGGAATGATTTTATTGGTTTCATCTCTTTCTGATTGGCAGTACGTTAAGTTGCCATCTTAACTTCCTCAATTTCAAATGAATGCAGGAAGAGACTTGGCCCGTTCCATTATCTAAGGTCATTTCTATGGAATTCTACTCTTTGGAGCAATTGGACAGGGATTGCCCTTGCAGTTATTTATCTTCCGTCTCTTTATCAAGGATTTAAGCCGATCAGTAATACTGAAGGAAAAGTGTCATGGGAATGAAAAGCGGAAATGATCCGTAGTTCTTTTGTTGTGTTTCAATTTGCGGCTTTCAATCAATTCTTATTGTTGCTACGATCGCAGTGTATAATCATTGGATTACATCCAAAATAAGAAAAATTTGGCTTAAAAAGGAACAGATAATCACTGTCGATGATATTTATACGCTTTAGATGATCAGGTGAATCATTCAAAACGGAGATTCTGTCAATAGCATGATGGAGGAGGTTACCATCACAGGATTTTTACGGTAAGGCGGTAACCTGGGAGAATCTGATACCCCTTGGTGGGCAGGGGGAAGGATCCGAAGCAAAACTGAAACATGGTGGAGTTTGCAAATTGGGAGAGTGGACTATGATTAATGTGAAAAAACCCTAAGGGATGGAAATTTGTCGAAGAAGAGAACTTTTCACTTAGAAATTTCCAAAATCTGATTCGAGTGCGGTTAATCTAAATGAATCAGCCCCTGGCCAATTTCAACTTTGTCGGAGATCCCATAAGGTCAAAAATTAATACTATGGCCGAGATAATGGAAGAATTGAACTTGGGACGCGTTTGGAGAGTAAAGACAGTGTAGGCATAGTGAAAAACTTCCACTTGAAATAGCTCAGGAAGAATATCGGGTGCCGTGATGATCTTTTTGAAATACAAGCCCTGAGGCATTGCTCGTTTAGATTTAATGCTGCGAATTACCGACCCAAGTGATTGAATTTTTGGGTGGGGAAAGTACTGGAATAAATTTGCTCCGGGGCAGCCATTCCACCTAATTCTTTCCTCGATGATCGATTTTGAAATATGTAAATGCTCAGAATTAGCTTAGGGAAAGTCTTTTGGGATTTTGCAGCTTTTGCGATTGTTATCGCTTTGTTCTGGGTTATTGCCTTGACAGCTTTTACCCGCAGAGCAGCGAATCAAAAGAAATCGGAAATTCCCGAAAAGTATTGGGCCCCAGTATCGAAAGTATTGTCTTCTTGCTTCCAAGGCACATTCACCACAACTCGTCGCAATAGCCTTTGTATTGCATCCGCCATATTGCCTGGTGGGCGGATGACAAATGGTTGGAAGACTAATCAGTACAAAATTGATTTAGCTGGAAAATCTTTTAATCTGCGGGAGTTTTCGCGCGTGATAGCCTGCTTTACGATCAGTTATCAAATCCATTAAAGCTGCTACCGCTAATCTCGGTGAATTCGCTGAAAAGTTGAGTAAAGGGTAAATATGATTTAAAATTTTGGAGGAAAACAAATTTGAAACAAATCAGAAAACAAAAGGTGAAAAAGCTGAAACTTTAATCGTTGTGCTATAGGATCTCGATGGCAACCAATAACCGATACCCAAAATGTTAAAAACTATTTCAAGAATCGCATATTTCGTAGCCTAATCAAGTCGGTAGGCTCTTTACCTCGGTTTAATTGCTTGGGCCTTGGTCTTGGGCTTGGTGACGTTCTTCGGGACTTTTTGCCTACGTCGCTAAACGGAAATGGAGGTTCACAATGAACTTTCATGCAAATAAGGATCGGAATTCTTCGTATAGTCGTCATGAAGGGGAACGATCATTCGGACGTATTTGCCTCCGGGTTATGCTGGGGTTTTGAGACCAAATTCACAGATATCGAAGCTGCGGGACGGATTGGCCGGTTACCATTGCAGGTGGCTGGTAGCCATTCCTGGAAACCGAACTGGTATTTAAGGAAAAATGAGATCAGCTTCGTTGAAGGCGGCTTTTTCCAGACTTTTTCTTTCCAATTGCAAAGGGGATCTGCGACTTTAGGTAATGCGAATACAGCCGAATCACTAAGTCTAGCTGATAAGTTCTTTGGGACGATAGATCCAACTTGGGAAGACATTTTTGCTCAGTAATCAATTTGGGAAAGCAGGAATTTTCAGTGACTGGGGTTTTTGGGATGAAATCCTGCTCGGCCTGATATTGCAGGAAATATTTTCCTTTCCATCCATATTTTTGGAAAAATCCAGCCAAATCGATCTGGGAATGAAATTGGCGATCCAAATGGCCTTTGATTCTGGTTTTGTCCCAACCTATTTGTGGATGATAAGAAAGGAGTGGATTCCAAAGCACTTGCCCTGATCAAATTGACTGATTTTATCCAGAAAACTCCAAACGGAGTGAGGGGACCACAATTTTATACAGGACTTGCCTAGTGTTTCATCTGGAAATTCGATTTTCCTGAATCCATTGCCCACTGCTAAAGTATGGGTTTCTGTTTTGGTGTTTCCTTGCGATAGCAATTTTAATCTTAGGTATTGCTTATGTGAACTACCTAAACCTCTCCCCGCTAATATCTCAACCCGCAATCAAAGAGATCAAAATGAGAAAAATACTGGGAGCCCGATCTGGCAATTGGCGCAAAGCGTTCCATGATGGAAATCCTAGTGCTACTTTGACTTCGTTGCGATTTCAACTGTGTGTTTGTACCTCTCTGGCTCCATTTGCCTCTAGATTTTTTGGGACAGAAATTTGGTTTGCAAGCTTTGCAAACACCACAGAACCATCTTGATTGTTGCTGCTAATTATTGGTTTTGCGCCTTGATATCAGAGATTTTATGTAGTGATCCTTTCAGGGAAATTAAGCAAAAAGTCGCACTTAATTGCAAGCCAGAAAGTCAAATGGCTTCGTAAATCTTCTGTGGTATTTTCAGTTTTGATTTCGATTTGGAAAATGATATTTGCACACTGGACCGAGATCAACTTTCCTTAATGAGTCCCATTTGGGAGAAATGTGGGATCAAAAGTTGGTCATCGCGTCCCAATGATAGTCGGCGAAAATCGATCTTCCGAAGATGAAAGCGTTTAAACAGTCGCTCAAGTCCGCAGACCTTTGTCAGGGCATCTCAAAGGTTCGAATAATCTGCCAGGTCAAGGAATATAATTTTTTCTGCCGAGGTGAATTTCTCCTTGGTTTGCAAGGCCTGAAGGACAAAGAAACAATTATTCTATGTTCATTATCGATGAGCAGTTTTATCCGACCTATGAATTGAAAGTTTTGGCAGGGAGGAATTTCACTTCGATGAGGCAGATCAAAACTGGAATAACCTAATAGTCATGCTCACGAAAATCAAGCTTTCGAGCAATTGGTTTTGAAAATCCAGCTGCCTGGCAAAGTCGTCAAAATTATCCTTGGGGCAAACGCATTCGAAGTAGTCGGTGTGACCAAAAGACTACCACCACAATGTCCTTAGAGAAGCGATAAGCCAATGATTTCTTGGCCCTTCTGAGGCTGATGGATTCTTTAACTTTAAGTCGTAGCTTCTCTTTCACAGATGAAGAGGCAATTGGGCAGCACGGAAAAAGACGCTAAATGATCGATTTTCCTGGAAACCCTTTTAGCTATTCTTTTATGGATGAGTCCTTGCTGCGCAAATATGAGCCAAGAATCTCAACTGAGTTTGGCGCATTTTCCTTTGCTGGGGTTTTTAGCGATTTTGATCTCCTGCTTGGATTATTCGGTTTGGCAGCCTAATGCAGTGCAGCAGCGTAACCAAAGAGGATTGGAATTCGGTAAAGTTATGGGTGGCAAGTACTCCAAAGCCTCCTAAGTTGATAGTAAAGATCGTGATTCTGGTACAATAGCAATGGTTTTTGCTTTCCCATTAGCTTGGTTTTGCCAGAATTCTGGCAGACAGATTTTCCCCATATAAGGCAGGTCTTTCTACTTTGGACCTTGGTTTGCCAGGATTTATGAACCTTGATTATTGCTTTAATTACAGTTGGAGTGCCAGGCCGATCAAAAGCTGCTTGGGCCAATCCTGTAGATGCGATGCGGGAATGAGTAAGAGAATTTAAAATTGAAAAATTGAAAAAAATTTTTATGTTTCGCCAAAACTAACCTTTCAAAATCGCCCTTTCGGATCTCTTTGAAAAATAAGATTTATCCGGATCAATATTCTGGGTTTGAGCTTAGGTTTCATTTTGTGGGCATGTTGATCATGCTACAGTTGAAGGATGAAACTTTCCCCTATGATAATATTTATTCCATCATAGAGAATCTCTATACGAAGTAGCATTAGAGCGGATTATACCGGATCATCTAAGGCCTATTAGGCGATTATTCCTAGATAGTTATTCCTGAGGTGATGGCAGAAGCCATAAAGGGCGTAGAAGAACTGTTCGTCTTTTGATTTTGGTAGATTCCTAACATTGTAGAGGTTGAGCATTTGAAAATCGAGGAACGAAAATCTTAACTCGCAGCGGGAATTCGAATTTTATGATGTTTTTAAATTATTGAATTTTCTTCAGGGGAATGAGAATACCTGCATTGACAGAGCCGAATACTGGGCGTTTGTTTTTGACACAAGCTTACTTCGCGAGCGACTATTTCCGAACAGGCTGCAATCGGAAAATCAGTAAGACTTTTTGGGCAAAGATTATGGTCGGTGACAGCCGTGATGGAAAATGTTCCTGAAACTCGCATCTCAAATTTGATACCTATTTTTCTTCCACCTCTTTTTCAGGCTGGCTCAAGAGAATTTTACAGGGTTTTCGGCTTTACACCTATTTGGAAATTAGCCCAAGAAATAGACCCAAGTAAGTGGAAGCTAGTATTCACATGGATTTAGTAATAAATATGCCGCCGGTCAAATGAACGTGATCTTGGGGTTTTCTTTTGCAGATAACACAAAAGCTGAAAATGGCTATCGCTATTTTCCTTCAGCCGATTGCTTCGAATTCATTTGAACTCAATCTGGAGGCAGAAATGAAGCAAATGGAAATTCACTTTACGTTTATAATCTTCATTTCAATCGCCATTTTCAAAATCTTGGTACT
>Ga0163217_1033787_pt1 | contig 20010 bp, 15 predicted proteins | sample SynspAceP_FD_185933 | JGI IMG/M metagenome (GOLD analysis project Ga0163217, IMG submission 185933) | Saline lake microbial communities from Ace Lake in Antarctica - Synechococcus sp. Ace-P (PacBio error correction) | ecosystem: Environmental > Aquatic > Non-marine Saline and Alkaline > Saline ...
TAGAAAAGGAGAAAAAGAAGAATTTTAAATTTTTACCGGGCCCGTTTTTTTTTTGGGGATAAATCACCCAAGAGTGGGGAAATTCCATTTTTCCCCATTGGCAAAAAATTCCCCGCCTCCTTTTCGTCCCATGGGGTCCCCCCCCAAATTTATTACACTGGCGGTGATTTTTTTCAATCTTCAATAAATAAACTTTTTTAATCATTTTTGGGAACCTAAACAAGGGTTATCGGTAACCATCCTGCCCACCCGGGTACTTCCAATGCCAATACAAAAATTTCCAAGGGGAATCGACAAATTCAAGGGAAACGCTTGCGGGAACATAAATGTGACTACGGCACTGCAATTCATCTTCATCCTCTTTCATTAGTCTAATTTGTCTTCGAGGTGATTTTTTTCACTTAGACTGGCGTCCCTGTTTTCTGGCCAGAAGGAGTGTCCCGATTGACGCCTTTTGAAGATTACTTTTTGCCTTCATTTACATAAAACCCATCAATGATTGGCCGAAGTCTAAACAGTACGAAAAACCAATCCGTTTTTTTTTAACTTATGTAAAACCGAATTTTCCATGTTTTTTAATTCAAATGTACATGTCCGTACAAAGTATGGCCATTCGGTATTCCAGGATTTAATAATTGTTTAACTTCGTCGAAAAAAATTTTTCTTCTGAAACACCTTTCTTCAAAAGGCCTAAATTTTCCCTTTTATGGATTTTTAATTGGGCCTTTTTAAAATCATATAGAATGGGCGGTGACTGTATAGTTGAATTTAAGGGTTGTTAATGGCGATAAGGGACATTTAAAAGTGATCGCCATCGGCCTGGCGTCTATAGCTGGTCCCGGGCCTATATGGATTTTTGGGACAGTATTTCTAGAAAAACTGGAACGGTAAATGCCTCCGAAATCCAAAAGTCCTGCCTGTCCTTTTCGGCCACGGTTTTATCGGATTCGTTTCGGATTGTTTGCTACATCAACTTTTCCAAATAAATTCGTCTCACCATATTTTCAAATAAATTTGGCTGATGTCATAATTTAAACCTGGTTAAAACCTCCCTGATGAAAATTGCCCCTGCGGACTTTTCCGGTTTAATCTAACCCTTTGGTATCGGTGATCGGAGCCATCAAAAACGATATTGATAGTAATTACCTTTTTCAATTTTGAGGGAACATCAAAATGTATGTTTGTTACAGCCCGTGGTTCCAAGCCCCCAGTTTTTTAATTTCCTATCCTTGTTTTTTCCAATCGTGCCATAGTTGTTAAGTGCCAAAACCTTTGCAATTCCGCGTTGGAAGGAACATCTATTTTGTCGCATTTTTTTACTATTTTGTTCATCCGTGCAATAAAATCCGCAACTCAACGGTATTGGCACATCGGTGCCAGAGAGATGTACGCACCTTTGTTTTCTGGGGATATAGAATTGTACGGAAAAACCAAGGGCGATTAATAAATAAGAGTATTTTTTTTGATATCATGTCTTATTTTAAGAAATAAGGTAGATTTTAATTTTTTAGGGGCTGCCCTCTACAATTCCTTTTGCTTGTTTGTTCTTTGGTCATTACTGTTTTAAAGCCACAACTGCTTGGAATCTATTTTTATCAGGAGTTGGATTGCTAAATTAATCCTTTCCAGGGTTCTAAAAATATTAAGAGACTAATACGTTAAAAATATTATATTTTTGCGGGTTGCTGTTTTTCCGCTGTTGTGGTCATGGTAGTCGTTTATTATAATTGGTCTTTTCCATAGTATAACGCGCCAGTTTTTCCGTTCCCTACCATAGGTCGGGAACAATCGTCATTTTAAAGTCGGACACTACTGGACATCGGTATGGCCCCATAAGTGTTTTGGAGACTACCCGGCCATGTATTGGCAGAACGCATTTTACCGTCTTTCATTCCCATGTTTTTTCATCCAATCTCACTGCAGTTTAGAGGAATAAGACAAGTCTCTTTCTCGCAAGCCATCCCATCCCAATCGGCAAATGTAAATTTTTCACTGCCGTGACTGAACCCGCTTAGTTGATTTAGTAACAATTGGGTTTCCATCAGGGAAATACGGAAATTTGCGGCCTAGGGTGGCCCAATTTTATGGGAACGCCCCTTCTTAAACCTGGGGTAAACAACAAGATATCCTTCATAATCCAGCATGAAACCAAATCGTTAAGTCCATCCTGGTTTTACATCCATTATGAACGGGATGTCCGCCAAGGTGAAGTAATTCCTTTCCTTCGAAACTCTGGTGGTCAATGCGGGTTTTTGTGGTTCTCGCTTCCCACTCACCTCAATAGGTTTTGGAGCAGAAAGTTTTGGCGCTTTCCTACTTTCCATGTTTTTTTAACCACAACGATATTTCCGTTGTGTTCCGTTCACTAGAATATTCCGCTAATCCATCACCATCCAATCGCCTACATCTATGGTGGTAATAGCCCCAATGCGGTTCTTCGGTATTTGGTAGTGCCTTCGGTCGGAATTATCCTTATTTGGGAACTTCTGCCCTTTAAGGGTTTAGGGGCGGTCCCATTTTAGGGAGGTATCCTCCCAAATTTTTGATAAAGGCAAATATCGCCAGCTCGCATTGACAACTTATAAATCTTGGAGTCCATCCCCATCCCGTTCATAAACACGGGGCCGTGGCCAAAGCAAACCTACGTCCACGAACTTGGCTTCTTGTTGCAAGAACCTAGGCGTAGGAATTCTGGGGAAATTCCCCCAAAAAAATCCCCCACTTTATTTTTTTTACCTGTTTTTTCAAAAAGGAGACTTTTCCGTCTTCGTCACCTGCAAGGATACCACCCAAACCATCCTGGTTTAAATCTACTGCCCGTAATCTAGTGCATTTCCATATAGTGAATACAATTGTATTGGTTCATCTTTGTATTTTAAGGTTGGTTTCCCTTCTTGATAACCTATGTTTTTTTGAATTCCCCTTATTTTTCAAGTAAAGTATATTTGAAAAATGCACTTATAGCAATGTAGTCCCAGATCCCCGTCATGATCGTAATCCGCCAAAGGGACTTCCAAATAGAGATGATTTCCTATGGGTTCCCCAGATGCTGTTAGCACTTTTTGGGTACCTCATTTCAGGGGATTCACTAATACTGCAATTGTTTTCTAAAAAAAGTAGGTAATTCTCCATACTTTGGAGGACAGGCCGCACATTAAAATCATAAATTTGAATATCGTCAAAGTCGATTAAATTTCCCAGGTAATTATATTTAGTGTCCTGTATATGCCCTTGGTGGCTGGTATTTGTATGTTACGCGGTTTCCAAAAAACATTTTCGGGAACATCTAACGTACATCAGTAATTGATCATTTATTTTTGTCCTGGTGTTAAAACATGATTATGCCGCATCACTTCGGACATACTTCAAAACATTTCATCATACCCTAGTCGAAAATTTTCTGTGGAAACCCGTTTCCTCCATATCTAAAATTGGCATATCCCACATTTTCCGCCTAATGTTTTCGTAATAGAAAACCCCATTCCACATAGCTTCCTGATTTTTTGGGGGGGGGATTGAGTTACGATCTAAATCCCATCCCCATCAAAATCCATTGGCATAGTACCGATTTTAAATCCCACATCCAGATCCACTAATAAGCCCGGATTGTTGAATTCGAGTTTTTTGTTACCAAATGTTATTGTTAGGTGGATACGGCTTATTACTTTTATTCGGTACTTAGGATACTAGGGAGAAAACTATAAAGCTCCAATGAACCCCAATTTTTTTATAAAAACATTTTTGTACATATTAAATAGGGTTATTTAAAATTGCAGAAATAGCTCCAGCAACTACCTTTTGATAACACATCTTTAGGCCTAGACTATAACATAATTCATGGCAATTCTTTTTGAATATTGGGGCTGGACTAGTTTCCCGAACTTGTAAATGAACTAATTTGGGATTTCTTGTCTTCACTCTGTTCTATTCAACTCTTTTCTCATCTACAGATGCATTCCCTAATAGTGAATCGATCATAGTCGCATTTCTGGCAAAAAAAACCAAATGCTAATACGGTGGAGTGGTAGCCCTAATGCCAGAAAATCAATTGCGGGTTACGCCAATAGTTATTTTTACAATTCAAATCCAAATCCGAATCTTAACTTTCACACTTCTATTTTCTGTTTTGGCAATCCCCGAAAGGCGACCAATAAATGTCCATCGTGCTCCAACACATGGGGGGTAATCTATGTGTCTTCCTCCTACCAGATAGCCCAGTGAGGTAAAAGACCATCCCATCATTACTAAATGGCCCAAGGTTAAAGGGTCCCTTTTTTTTATAATTAGAATTGGAGACTAGGACAATATCTGCCCATCCATGTAACGCGCAAGCCGTGGAATTTAGATCTGGCATCCGGAAGTTGGTTTGCAGACGGCGGACTCCAAGTACGGCTCATTGTCCGTTGAGAAGGAGCGATACAAGTACCCCACTTTTAACGGTTGTCCGAAATAGCGCCATTAAAATTTTTATTGTCGGGGTTAAGACCGCAACCATAGGGCTCCTTCGCCCTCCAGTTCCGTTATTGATACCGAAAAAACAGGGTAGACTTCGCCATTGTATTCAATTGCTCTTCTTGCAGACCGACATTAAAATCCACTCCCGTGCAACATAGTGCAAATAGACTGCGGGACATTAACCACTCGCCAGAAAGGTATTTTTTGGGTGGAAATTATTGATGGCATTTTTCCATAACTACTCATGGTAATTCCCATGATTCGGATTCCTTGTTTTCCATCTAAAGGCATGAAGGCTTAGAGTTGAACCAAAAAAACCTGCGGGCCTCGTCCAATGAGGCCATGCCAAAAATTCTCCTTTATATTCCCGAAGCCTCTCGAAAATCCACCTGAGGCCTTGATCTGTTCTTGTGTTGTAATGAGACGATTCCGGCCCTGAAACCTTCAAGGGTTATGTGGTGAGGAATTTAGGTTGTTTTCCCAATTGAGACGCATCTGTACTTGTAGCATATTTAACTACTTGAACCCCACTCTATCCCTCAACACCTGGCCCATTCGTCTCCACATAATCCAATAACGATTGTCATGGTAAAGCGCCCAAATATTGTGTTGGTTAACGCCATCTGGGGTAACATCGCTTTACCACAGCATGTTGTTACTGGGAATTTTAGGAATTTTATCAAAATCTATTTTAATGCGGATCGTGGTAAGCCAATTCCCCCTTGAAGCTCAGTTTAGATGATGGATTGGAAAACCGGATCGGGGGTAAGTCTTCTGTTTACCTCTCCCTTAATCCAAAGAACAAGAAGGGTCATTGCCACCAATGATATTATGGCGGCAGCAGTTGGCAATTTTAGGATTTACCTTCATTTTTTCATTCTTATTGTTTTGGTCTTAATATAAGTATCCTGACTACAAATCTTTATGTAATATTCTATTGTCCAATTGTTATCATATGACCTACAAACTGCTTTGGATCTATAACAACATGTTTTACGGATTGCCTAATAGGTATAGGTGATTATGCACCAAAGCCATCGTTGTTTGAATAATGCCCGGGTTAGGAATTCCTGTTTCGGCGGAACATTTTCCAAAGGTCCATGACGGGCCTTAATTAATTGCCAATCATCGGATATGGGCCAGAAATTTATTTCATTTTCTCCCCGCTTGGTTTCTTCACCCCTCTTTTGTGGTGTGATTTTGTAAATTAGTAACTGCCTGTTATCCTTTAGGGTCACGGCATCGGTTCCCGAATGTAGGGTTTGGGAAAGTTCGGTAGCGTCAATTTTACTCCAAGTCTTGCCTTGATCCTCGGACCAACTTGAGAGATTACATTTTGTCTTGTTTCTGCATAGCACCTGCATTTTACCATTGGATAGGTAAGTATGCTGGGCGTATGGCATCAAATCTTTCCGTCGTTAATAGGGCCTCAACTTCCAAGTCTTGCGCCAAATTATCCTTGCTTATTTCAAAGTGCACCATCCAATCTACATCCCCCATTCTTCCATTAATATTCGGCAACTTGTGGGTGAAATTATGGTTCCGTCTGCAACTGGATGGGCTTGGTTTTTTGATGGGGCCCAAATAGGTGACCAATTTTTTCACGGTTCCCATTTTTTCCGGTTTGGAACCCATGTTTTTCCACCATCGGGAGAAAGTCATTCAACATTCCCGCACCAAGTCGGGGGTCCCAGGACCACCTTGTAAAACAAACATTAAGGGGCCTTCAGCAGGTTTTGAAAAAGAACAGGGTCCAGGTGGATAGCGTAAGTGTGTCATCCTTGTACGCATTGACTAGTTCTACCGGCGCATGACGCATTTTCCATTCTCCATTCTTGACACCCCAAATACCTAACATCCGGATTTTTCTCATGGCTGCCCCGCAAAAAAATGCACTCACGAGACCGGATGGCGTTTTCCACTATGGTAAGAGGCCGTGGCATTCCGGGGTGGGTTTGTTGTCCAAAGGGTAAGAATCAGCTTCCCACTAAGGTAAGCACCTTGCCCTGGTTGGGATATGGAGGTAATGTGAAATTACCCTGTAATGTCGTTGCTGCTTTTGGTTTCTTCGGTTATGATGTTTTTTCTCCGCTTTATTCCTTACAGAGAAAATCATAAATGTCAGTAAATGGGAAGGAATAAAATTACGTTTTCATAGTTTATCTGTTGTTTTACTTAATTGTATTCAATAATGGGAAATGTGTTATTTGTGCGTTATTAAAATAAACTATTAAAGCCTGGAGGATTTCCAAATGGTGCGGCGAATATAGCGTTCTGGTCCTGTTTCCTTATCCCATAAAATAGTAGAGGGCCGACAAATTTTACGTCTGCTCGTTGCACTACCCTGGATAGCCAAGATCTTTTCGCAGAGCCATCAATCAACGTAGCACATAATCTTTGCTCCATGTACGTCATTGTCCTTTACTAAATTTTTGCCTAATTTCACTCTTTGTCCGCGGTTGTTTTTTGATATCGACTTCCAATGCCCCCTACTTAACCTAGAATCAAAAGCATATTCTTCTGTTCCGTCTTTTCAATTTTTACCATGGCGGGAGGATTTCCCTGTCCGCAATTTTCTTCTACTGGGTTGGGCCAAGGGGCTCCAAGTTTAATCCATTATCTTGGAAAGTAGGCATCAATATATTGTTCCTGATTCTCCCTCTGCGAAGTGGTTCTAAAAATTTCTCTTTGGTCGGATAATCTTCCGGAGGCAGGCATGATTGGAAAATCCAGCTGGTTCAGGTCCGCGATCCATGAAACGAAGTTCCAATTTTTACCACCATCAGTTGTTTTTAACACACAAACGCGACGCCTTCTTTCCCGTTGGCTTTGGCCGCGGTAAGAAATAGCATGCACTGCATTTTCACCATCAATTATTAGTTCGTTTTCGTGCTCCAATTCCAGGCGTATTAAAATTGGGCAAGTTTATATGGGCCTTCCCAATCACGTCCCTGTCGTAGGAATACCAAATGCGGGATTCGGAACCGTGGTGGTCCGTCATGCGTAACCGTAAATGCCAGATTGGGGTCATTAAAAAGTTTATGGGTTTCACAGAAACTGGGTTCCAGGAGCTTTTACGTCCCTTTCTCATTTGCCCAATGAATAACTCCCATTATCAAAGGAAACTACGAGATCTCCGTCTTAATGCCCCAGGGTCCTTCTAGCGTCCAATTCTCCCCGCCATCAAGACTTCGGGGCAGCAAACATGAAGCTCCTGGATTTTCTTTGTCCGAAATTATGTCGTCTGGTCCAAATCCTTATAGTGTCCTTGGAAAATCCCTACCAAAATTTCAATTGCCCCAATCCATACACCATGATTTGCCGCCAGCGCCGAAACATGCCCGGTCATAGTATACTTTTAGCATGCTTTAACATTTTCCTGGTCAACCTGACGCCTAGAAATTTGCTGTGCAAGAAAATATGGACATAAGTGTTTATGACAGGTATATTAATTTTCATCAAATGTTTTTTTAATCTAAAGATTTTTCCCTACCGGACCCTTATTACCGTCCTTAAATTTTCTTAGTAGAGGGGTCCGTATTCTCACTATGCCTGTATCAGCGGTTCTTGGTCCATTCCAAAAGAAGCCAATCCCTTGGGTCTAAATATTCTTTCAGTTCAGCATTTGTGCATATTGACCGGAATCCTAAGCATGGGAACAAAGTGTTATTATTTTCGTTTTCTCTCAAAATGACCATAGCTGAAAGCCCATGGTTGGGCTCCCCAAGTTGTTTCATTACACTATAGACATCCTTAATGCTTGGTCATTGTTTTAGTCTGGGGCGAACCAAGTTTGTGGGCCAGGTAGGATTAGTCTCTCAATCCAAAGTTTTATGTACTTTTCTTCAGGTAGCGCTACCCGTCCAACCTCAACAATTTGCATTACGGGTCCCAAATCCTTTTATTACATTGATGCCTACACATGGTTACATGGCATTTCACCTTTGGTGACAAAATGGGAGGAGTACCTCCTTCCTCCAATATTCATACATAGCTGGTGGCCAGTCTGTGGCCTTCCAAGCCCATTTGCAGCTTCCGATTCCGAAATTTCCCAGAAAGGTTTTCATGGCTGGTTTTCCCATTTTAATTTTTTTTTTTTTTCCTGTGTCCAGTAACCATCCCAGGGTTGAAGAACGCCGAATTGATCAAATGGATTATTCCATTGGCCGCTTTGCCCTGGAGTTTAGACCGGGTGACCCTTCTATGGAAGCCCGGACTTCCAGAAGGTTCTTTAACATCAGAAAACATTTGCGCCGTTTTCGTCAATAGTAGCCAAATAAGCATGGGAGAATGCCGTTAGGCTGTCATTTTCGGTGGCCATCATGTTAAGGAGGAACGATTCCCGCTCCAATCGAAAGAAGAGTGAGGATCGCTTCCATAAAAATCGACATTTGGGCATGTAATCCGTTCAATTTGTTCTTTGACCTGGAATCCTGCTGCAATGGGCACCCGGTGGCCCAAGGCTTCCTCTCCAAAAGCCCAAATGCTGCCAGTTTAAAGGATTACCATCATTTAAATCTCGTGAAATCATTCCATTTTAACAAACGGTCTCCCACTCTCATCATACTTCCTGGATTTCCTGTAGGTTCTTTGGCGTTGTAGTTTTTACTTCCTTGCAATTCTGCTTTGGGTCCAATTTTAAATGCTTTTCAAATTCTTCCGGATCAATTATATTGTGGGTTGCATCCTACGGTTACTTCGCTCATGTCCCATATTCGTTCCCGCATCCAAGATAATCCAGGGGTGCTGAAAAAAACTTTTCATTGACAATGGAACAGTATCCCCAATGGAACAGAAACCTAGGATAGGTTACGATTTACCTTTCATCGTGGCACGGCAAGTCCGGCCTTGGTAATTGCAATAACAGTTTTTGAACATGCTCTGGATGTTTCCTCGTCACGCTATCCTGTACTTCTTGCGTAAATACTAAAGGCAGGAACCCTTTTTTGGAGCATGTCCCGGCCAAGGCGCCGCTTAAGTAAACTGCCCCCTGGTCTTTCCGTTCCGGTTTAAATCCCCATATTGGCTTTGGGCGAGTTTGGATTCATATCTATGGTTTCCCGTTCCATAGACACACAACATGAGTGACTGTTTAATAGAACAGCCCTACCCCCCTAAGAAAATTTTTCCTCAACATTTTTTGAGCTTCAGGTACCGCGGCCCAATGGTGGTGTCCGCAATGACGGCATTCTACATTTGTTCCCGTTATAGTTCTTAAGGTTGGCGGAAAGAAAATCGGCTACTCGTTGTGCCATGGCCATGGTGGTTGCTCCAATGACTCCCTTATACCGCCCAAACAGGGGCAATCGATTACTGTTTATTCCAATTTTTGGTCGCTCCTAATGGTTTGTGTTTGTTTCTGCATTACTTAATTTTATGTCGATTATGTTTTCTATTTTACTGGAATTGTTGGTCAATGAGAACCTAATCTTTCTGTAAATTGTTTTGGGCCTTTCTAACAAAGTCTGCCAGGTTTGGAGTATTGGGTACTATAGGTTTATATTTTTCTACATTTTCGGGTACGGGGGTAGTATTCTTTTTTGAAATCCGCTGCCTATAGCATCTTGCGCGTCCATGAATGAATCGTAGAGGGCCAGCTACTACTGCAGCTGCCATTTGCGGCACCTAGGGCACATGTTTGTTCTGATTTAATGATCCTGAATCGGAAAATTTAAGACATCCGCTAAAAATTTGCATCAACGAATTCCGATTTTTGGGCAACCCCACCAATGGCAATAACAACCATCTATGCGAACACCTTCTTCTTGAATTGGTCAATTATTTTTTTGGAGCCAAAAGCTGTGGCTTCTAACCAATGCCCTAAAAATCTTATTAGGAGCGGTCCGACCCAATGTAAGGCCTTGACAGAGCTCCTTTTGAGATTTGGTTGGATTGGGGCGGTCTTCTGCCGTTCAATCCAGTTCCAAGGCAATTATTCCCGACTCCTCGATCGTTATTTTACTTGCAGCATGGGATAGTTCAGAAAGAAATCCTCAGTCCATTTCCTCCATAAAGGCCCCTTTGGTAGTCTTCGTCCAATACTTACTGTCTCTAAAATAATTTTGTTTGGCGGGCACATCAAGAATATCCCCTAAAAAACATGCATATAAGATCGCCAAAAAAGCAGATTGACCGGCTTCAGGCCCGATCAATGGTTTGGAGGAATCGAACCATCGACCTGCCCACATATTCCCGTGAATTGCCTTTGTTTGCCTATTCAGTCTTTGGGGGCAACGATCAATATCACAGGTAGAAGGTGCCAATCACTTTCACCATATGATAAGGCTTATGGCACCTTCCAATGGCGCCAATGTGGCATCAAAAGAGCCTACGCCAATCAACCACATCCTTGGGTAGGCCAGTAGTTGGCGACCATTCTCTGAAATGGTTCAGCAATCATGATTCGGAAGTATAAGGTGTCTGTATAAAGCGCTGTCTCTTAAACCAGAAATAATGGGGTCTAATTGTGATCCAAAAGCGTCTGCCGGTAGATCCTTCCAATCAGCATGCCACAATGGCCTTATGTCCAGCTGCGCATCTACTCCTTTTAGGCCTAGTAAGATCAGTATTTCCGTAAGGCAAGCTGGAAATCCAGTCCACAATGCTCCACCCAGGCTGAAGCTGCTTCCGCACCTTATTATCTACGGCCGAAAGGTATGCGGATTTGGCCGCAGAACCATTCCGAGGAATATTCACCACCGCTTGTATTTTGGTATAGTCCCAATGCTACTATTCATATGTGCCAATTCATTTATTTCCTTAGCCTCTCGCGATAGCAGTATGATCTTTCCATAAGGATAAACATTCCATGGTGGTTTTTCCTCGAACCAGGTAAGCAGTGCCAGGGGACTCCATTTTTTTGACCGCAACAGGAGTAAGAGCCAGTAGTGGCCTAACTGAAATTGGCAAAGCTATTCCATTTCGATTTTTGATGAAAGTGGTAGCGATTAATTCCTTTGGACAGCTTGTTTTAAAGCTTTCAATAAATTCCAAAGGATGTTTGTCTAAATTGATTGGCGGTAGGGTTACAGCTACAATCGCCCTTTGCCCATACTTCATATTTGGCAATGGCATTGCCAAACAATATGGCCACTTACTGAAATCTATTACTATGGTTCTTACTGATTCTGTTCGCAAAGTCAATTCCAATGGTATATTTCCGATTCTTCATAATCTTTATTAAAAGGAATTTAAACGTTTAAGCAAGCAATTTAAAAAATAAATATCATTATGCATAAATAAAATATTTAATTTTTTTAACGATAGGAGGTTTTACTGTCAGACATTGTTTTTTGTTGCAATAAAACGGTGTGTCCACGCCTTCCTCTTTAATTTGGCTGAAATATGGCGCGTTTGGCGAATTATTAAAAAACCAATACTTACAAGTATCGAAGTTTTTTTTTATTCAATAAATTTTTAACTTTTTTGCAGCCGCGGAATTCAATTTAAGGAAACTGGCAAATGCCTCATAGTTTTTCAACGGATAGATAGAAGTTTCCTAAACTTTAGATCCAAGTTCGATTCTTGTGAGGTCACGAAACCAAAGGTGCGCAGCACGAAAAGCGTAGCTTTTAAATCGAAGCCGTGCTGAATCGAGCCGAAGTGATTTCTTGTGAGGGGCATTTTTTAACATATGTTAAAAGGGAGCCTAATTTTATTGTAAATTAAAAGCTGTTTACAGTGTTTTAGGTAATTTTTTTTATATACCACACAATTCTCTATCCTATTCTGGTATATGCTAAAAGAAAACAAGAACAATCTTGGCGCCTTTCTACGGTAGGATAACCATAGATGGGAAAAAGCGATGAAATGAATGGACAGTCTACTTAATTTTCCGTAAAATTGCTTATCAGCCATTTTCAAAAACAATAATAATGCTACAACATAAACTTTCCTTTACTACTACAATTGCCTATAAGGCACTACGAAACCCAGATGACATGATCCTATTGATCTTACAAGCTGCATTTGAAATGTCATTGTAAATACTCATTCTGGCCCTGTAACTAATGATCATCTTTTATAATTCTTGGAGGAAGAAGAAAAAGAAGGATAAGATAAAATGTCCTGTAGATTATGTTGTTAAATGTTTCTATGTAATTAAGGGTCCTAGCATATATCGCCTATTTCGATTTTACTTGATTGCTTATTTGCCCTGAACATCTATAAATTGAAAACAGGAATCCGGCTCAAGTTGGTCATTTGGTAAGAATTGGGGGACAATGTCCAGTTTTGCCCCAACACATCCATACTTTAATTGAAAGGCATTGGTATTTAACTGATTATTTCCATTTCCATTATATTACCCTTTATATCCCATTTGAATTACATTTGTCATGACGGAAGAAAATCCTAAAAAAAGTTCACAATTCGGCACATTTGAAACTGAAAAAATGCCGAAACCCCTTATAAATAGGGTGCCCAGAGAATTAGGTTCGATTCTGATGAGGTTCACGAAGTAGATGAGCTAAATGTGCGCAGCAACAAAAAGCGTTGGCTTTTTGAATTGCAGTTTGTCATTGTTGGAAATCGAAAGATTTTTCCTCGTATCCAAGCTTAGGTAGTGCAAGCTATGAACCTCAAAATTAGGCTTAGCTTTGGATTTATTCATGTACCTTTGGAGCTGAACAAAAGTTGTCCATTGATTCCTGCTAAGGGTATAGAATGTCCTTAAATTTACTGCTTAATGGAAAAGAACAAAATCAAAATGTTATTGTACACAGGAGGCAATAAGCCCAGAGTTTATAGCCAATTCCAATTGCAAAGCATCAGTCCAAAACCATCACCATTGGTGCCCATGAATATCTTTTTAGGTCAGGTCAGGGCAGATATTTATTGAGGGGGCAGGAAGTAACTGCCATAGGAATATTCTTGCTTATGAGGAAATGGCCAATCAGAAATTCCACGAAATTTAGGTGGAGGCTACTTTTTGCCAGGTTTAACCTTAAGCTGCACTGCACATTTATCACAGTTTGGGAAGGGTGCAAAGTGTGGGGAAATATTGTCTTTTGTGTGTCTTTGTTTGTCATTCCGGCACAATAGAAAACCGAAGTATTTTCTCGATTGCTCATTTCTTTCCACTGTCGAGTCACAGTGTTGAGAGATCGAGTATTATGAATACGAGGCTTGGTCCTAGAACTTCTTCAGTAACGGAGACATATTTTTTACTAGACGATTCCTATCAATGAAAGTAAATAAAATAGAGATGGTAGATATTACCATAAACACAATCCACTTTACGACAGCGATCGCCCAGGCTATTGTACAAGTCAGTTCGGAAAGATACCATTACGGGGATAAAAATAAAACCGTGGCCCAAGGGGGATTGTTTTGCATGAGTAAAAGCCTGCTGGTTTATGGGGGTAAAAAGACTGCAGACCTTTTGTCCGGACTGCCATCCCTGCCTATAGAATACACCGATATTTCTTTATGCTATTGATGGCCTGCACGATTAACTGTTTTTGTTACGGTAAAAGGACCATTTACCAAACTGGTGTAGAGGTAGAGGCATGCATGGTGCAAGTAATAGTAAGCCTTTAATATGTACGATATGCTAAAGCCTATTGACAAAGGGCCCATTGGAAATACGAATATTAAATTATTGAGTAAACAGGCCGGGAAAGTCCGATAATAGGAAACCCGCATAAGTCCCCTTTATTAAAATTTACAGCTTATTAAAGAATCTGTTTATTATCTTTGTGAATATGAAAAACAAGCTACTTGCTTTTTTTTAAGTACTTGTTCTTATACTTTTCTAGTATAGGCCAAATCTCTTTGGCTAGTCCCCGATCAATAGCTAAGAAGCTAAGGTGGAGTTGGTTGGAGAAATTCAGGTGAGCCATCATTGAATTATGATGGACAGTCTTCTTTCCCATGACATGGTCATGGAGGAAGGTAATTACCAAATACCTTCCGTAATGAAGTAAGGCCCAATTTTAATTCATCTTATTCCAGCAGTACAAGTTGCCTAGTTGAGGATAAGCGGAAAGTGCATTATTCCTAAATGGGGGTGTCCATATTACTTCCAAGTTGGACGGACTTTACCAGATTTATCCTTTTCCATACCTTTTTGTAAATTATTTCTATTAGTTACATATGATTCCAAAAATACCAATTTTGGAAGTTTTTCCGTTCCCAACATTGTCTTGGTAAGCGGAAAGTAATTAATAAATAGAATAATTAAAATAATAAATAAAATGAATTTAAATCATGTGGATAGTAATCCGGTTTATGGTACTGTGTACCCGTTTTACCTTTGTGATAACTTAATAAAATCAGGAAAAGGAGTTATTTTAAAAATAATGTCCAAAGAAGTTGAAAAAATTTAGTGACTGAATCCAAACTAAAATTTTAATTTGAAGGAAAGCTGGGGCAATTCGTTTTAATTGGTCTGGATGCAAATAATAAAATGCTTTTGTCTTTTCACGGTATTCGATGGAGTAGTGGCACTGGATAATAATAGATCTTAAGATGTGCTGACGTCTATAGAGTTAAGAAGACCCATGTGTAAAGTCCAATATTATTATAATTATTAAGGAGTATTCTGTTTATGTAGAATTTGGATTTTGTTGATATATTTTTTTAGCTTTTTAATGACGAACAAAAGGCCGCATATAGACCCTTTAATTTTTTATCGATTTATGTATCAGTTATTTATATGGAGACTAATGAACTTTAGAAGATGCCGAAAATTTGTGAATGCTGTCCATTCATATTGGGTCAGTGGCAATCCTTTAAAAGTGCTAAAGTGGCATAACTGCTTAAATAAATTAAAAATAGTAAATAGCCAAAAGTCTTATTTATAAGGTCTTTTTGGCTAATTTACTTATTATCCTCTGTTCTTGGAAGGTTAATTATGCTGCCTTTCTCGTCCATATTTCATTTAAAAGGATCTCTTAACACTTTACCGGTATGGTACCAATCGTTGCATTTATTTCATAATTTAAAAGGATAGGGTTGCCCAACAGCGGGTAATTGTCCCTAGTAAAAGGTAGAACTATATTTTTCTATATATTTTTCCGTTGGATGCTTCATAGGTTCCTCCTCCACATCCAAAAAATTGAAGGTTTCGTTTGAATGCCAAATCCATTGAAAATGGGCCGTTCAATAAAAATATTTCATGGTCTTTCTTGGTCACCGCGGCGAAGTATCCTTCTTTCCTTCTCCTTGGTCCGTTACCGGCTGCCCGTAATTAACCATTTTCCGTCCAATACCTGGGCGCTATGGGTTTGTTGGGCTAGAAAGGTCATTTGTGTAGGTTTTCTCAAGAATCAGCGTCTTATTTTTTAAATTTAAATGGTATTTTTTTAAAATTGGTGATTTTAATCTTTATATAGTCCGGAATTAATTCCAATTGTATTATAAGGTTATTGTCCGGCGATAGTGTAGTATCCGCCGTAGGTCTTTATAATTCTGGCAGGAGAATGTCTTAAATGGGTATGGACCAAAATAATCCTCGTCCAGTTTAAGCTCGTGATGAAGGGTTCCTTCATTGCTTTTTTTCCTCATAATGATAGACACTAGCTGGTATTTGAGCCTCAATTTTACCAAGAAAAGATCAGCAATAACTACAAGGCCTACAAAAACACTGAATTTCTTAAGCTTCATGGATATCTTAGGTTTTTTATTTAAAAATAATCAAGAAAAGGGTTAAAAATCAAAGACATTAAGTTTTAATTTTTAGTTAATTTTTACAATTTGATTAAATTCCATTTTTTAACTTAAACGTAAAATTTTTTTTAAAAAACGCTTGTTTTTTCCATTTTTTTTTGTTTTCATTTGTCAGCGTCAATTAGCTTTAAAATTTTGTTTGCATAATAGCAACTTGGTTGAGTACAATGAACCATAATTATAATTTTGGGATTCTGGAACAGGAAGATTCAGACCACTGAAATTTATAGGTACAGGGTTGCCAATAATTTAATTGGCAATTCCCAAATTTTTCTTCTATCTGGCGAAGTCAGCACGACTATTTTTTTATACGACCCCAAAAGCAGATAGTTGTTTAAGAGTATTTAGTTGATAATTCCTCAATATTATTTGCATTTGCCGATGCTGATTTAACTTTTATTTTTTACAATTCATATAATTTAATTTAATGACACGAAATATATAATCTTATTGAATCAGACCTATTATTTTTCCACAAGAGGAGTTTACTTTGGAAGGTGAAAACCTAAGTTCCATGGAATTCATCTAATGGATTTTGGTTAGAGGAATATGGGAAGTCCTTTGAAATTCACCTATTTGCCAAAAATTTTCCCGGAAAAATATAAACAAGGCAAAGGAAATGGTTTAAACCTAGCCTGGAAAGAATAACTCAAGGGGAAATATCACTATTGCCTATTGTACTAAAGTTCCCATTTTAACCCGTTTTAAATGCAGGCCTTTAAATAACGACATTCATAATAGAAACTTCTTCTGGCTTTGATATTAACATCGTCGAAAAATTAAAGGAAAAGGGGAAACAATAAAAGGACAATACCTATATAATTTTGTAACGGAATTTAAAAAGGGATCTAATATATTACCAATATAGCTAATCTCATAATGGGGACATCAGAATTGTATTCCTATCATAGAAAATTTGAAGGAAATAGCATCTTGTCAGATGTATAGATGATACTTTTAAGGTAGGGATCAGAATTGCCTTCCGAGAGGACCAAGTTTCGAATTTTATAACTCACGTTTGGGGAAATCGGAATACAAAAATATTGTACTTTTTATGAGAAATCAAATTAAAGACAATGACAAGGTTAGAGCTCAAATGCTACCTTTCATTAATACGGGTATTCGTGACAACGCTATTATTGGAACGCTTGTAAGTGTTTAAGGTATATGTTAGGCTTTAAAAAAAATTGTCCCTCTTTGACAGTCTAAATCATTGGTGAGGTTTTCCTATAAAGAATTCCTTGGCTTTTGGGATTACGACTATCAATTAGAATAGATGAGATCATAACCAATAAACATTGCATTGTCAGGAAGGCAAGGTTGCGTTCCAAATATTTTTTACTGAATTTGGAAGTTTTTACGGTAGGCAAAGTGGTGGGCATATATGAAATAACTATATCAACAGCAGCAGAACGATCGTGAAAAAGTGGAATATGATCGCGACTCATGCATTTATTGACTACATTAACCGGATACTTGGGCATTAACAAACGTTTTATTATGTTGGCAAATAAATTCCGTTGGCAAGACGATACGAAAGGGTTTGTTGGGCGTCTAACTTGTGATAGTGATGATTATTACAATAGTGGACAAAACATGAATGCAATTTTAATTTGCTAAATATAGAAAGGAATAAGCCTTTGTATATTGGTTTCTTTAATACGGGTGCCTATCAGGAAACTATAGGAGGTTATGGAGGATTAGCAGGACTGTTTAAATACCGGCATCCGAAACATATTTTTAATAGATAAGGATTTGAAAATGGAAATATACAACCAAATTATTTAAGTGACAACAAAAGGCAGAAGACTTGCTTAAAATTTTAGGATATGAGATGAAGCCCACTGCAACACTAAAGTTAGTGATGGCCGTTAGGAAGAAACTTAAAATGACCCTAATAAAAATCATAAAACTTTTAAACAAATGAAACACAACTAACAATTTCGCTGGCAATACAGACCGAGTTGCGCAATTGGAAAAGGCTAAAGGTAAGTTTTTGATACCAGTGCCTTATGATGGAAACCAGTACTTGGGGTAAAGGAAGGCGGACAAAGGTCTGAGGCTTTTTTAAAAGCATCGGAAAATATGGAATTGTATGATATTGAAACAATTCGGAGGTCTATCTACAAGGAATATATTTAGCCCATTTCCTCGTAAGAGAACAGTACTCGAAGCCATGGTAAATGCCGTGGCACAGGATACCAAAGAAAAATACATTAAAAGAAATAAGTTCGTAACCATTTTGAGGAGAGGCATTCCATTTCTATGGTTACATAAGAGCCTTTAATGAGTGCTTGACCAACCTTACGGTGTTGCATATAGATGCACATGCAGATTTAAGGAAGTCGTACGACGCACTAAAATTTAATCACGTTGTGCAAGTTCAAACGAGGCAAGTCAGACGACCAATTCTAATACAAGTAGGAATACGTAGTATGGACGCCATTGAAAAAACCTTATGGATGAAGAAAAAACATTCTTCGCCATGAATATGTAAAATGATGAGTTTTTGGACGGATAAGGTCATTGATCTTATGACGGAGAATGTCTTTTATAACCTTTGACTAGGACGCGTTTGGATCGTCTATATGCGTCCTACCGGAACACCGGAGCCGGGTGGCCTGTTTTACTATGAGACCTTGGAGTTTCTAAAAACAGGTATTCAAGATAAGAATGTTGTAGGCTTTGATATTGTTGAACTTTGTCCCGAACAAGGTCGATAAATCTTCAGATTTTCTTGCCGCCAAAAATTATATTATAAAATGCCTAAGCTAAATAAATTTATGGGTGAGAGCCGTAGATGGGCACGAATACGATAACACTTATGACGTGATTCCAAATTAGGGGCAATAACAATTCAAAAATTCGACGATGAACGAAGACTTTAAATGGAGAAATCTCCAAATTTATTGAGAAGTATTTATTTACATTTTTTTAAATTCGGACGCTTTAGTAGATGCCGCCAAGGTTTATGAGAAGATCAACTAAAGCAAGGCTCCAAGAATGCTGGTTCTCATTGGCAGGTGCCATGAGTACCGCAGAAATAGAAAGATCTTGCTGAAGTTATTCGCCAGATAAAGTGCATATCATTTCCTGTACGGGAGAACTTGGGAGGGGATATCATGAACTTGGTAGCCATTCACATTATTAAAGCGAAGTGCCCAATTATCGAGTCCTAAACACCGCAAGATGAGTGGGAAAAAAAAAAATTTTTTTTTTGTTAGAAAAAGGTTTTTTAAATAGGGTAACGGACACGCTGTATTCCGGAGCATGAGGCATTCGAAGGCTGCAAAAACATATTTTTGAAATTTGGGAAAAAGGGCTGAAAGCTGGAGAAAGATATTTTTGCCAACAGAGTTTTTATGTACAAGCTCTTACTTTTCAGGTGTTTTGGAGGAATATTTATGAAATAGATCTTAAGATTCTGGATGTATTGCGGCTGCGGAGAAAAATTTTAACCTATTGTAAATGTCCCGGGTTTGGAAGACAGTACTATGGGAAATATATTTGCTTCCTATGTATGTAAAAGGAGAATTAAGGCCACTACATGAGGTTTCAAAAAAGGGGGGGAATAGATTTTAATATGTAACCTTTCTGGGCAGATTTGTAACGGATTAATTCTGAAAAGGGAATCGGAATTTTTTTTTCCAAAATGGGTGGCGGAATCGCTGGAGATTTTTCCCAATTTGTGTTTGTGCCTATGTTGTACAGGATCTTGAAAGGAAGACACCCCGTTTTGGCCGTTATTTTTGCCAAAATAAGTGATCGACCACAAGTTATGGTTCTACTCTGGCGCAGTGCCGAACGAGAAAATAACCTGGGGGAATTGGATATCAAACCCACTAAATTTATTATTGAAGTGAATGCAACCATGTCAGCGCCTTA
>Ga0163217_1097509_pt1 | contig 20005 bp, 12 predicted proteins | sample SynspAceP_FD_185933 | JGI IMG/M metagenome (GOLD analysis project Ga0163217, IMG submission 185933) | Saline lake microbial communities from Ace Lake in Antarctica - Synechococcus sp. Ace-P (PacBio error correction) | ecosystem: Environmental > Aquatic > Non-marine Saline and Alkaline > Saline ...
GAATTTTTGAGCCCTGATCTTATTTGGACCAACTATTACGATAGAATTGAGGGCAAGACCGGCGGGTGGCAAGTTTTTATGAATAGTGCCCAGGGAGGAAGGTCACTGCATGACAATAGGCTGGACAACATGCTGAAGGCCTATGATTGGGAAAGAAATGCAACCGCAAATCGGAAATTTGTTTGGCAGATGAGGCCCTTAAGGAATCCTTACAGCTGCCAATATCCAGGAGAATCCATAACTTTTACTGCACTCTCCAAACAGCGGCCGAATTTCCTATAAGAATTCCGATGTGCGAAAACATTTTTAATAATTCGCGCTTTAAAAATGGGGAAATTCTGAGAGTAGGTAATTACTACCCACCGTTTCCCTAATATCCTCTAATAAAATATTGGGACCGGCTCCAAATACTGAGCGCATTTCCGGGGAAGCCCTACCACATATAGGATATAAATTTAAAAAACGAAAAATATGCCTTAACAGAACATCCTTTTCCTTTTATTGGATTGAAAACCAACGATCATTTGGGTATAAAATAATTGATCCAAGGAAGAATTTCACAGTTTAAAAAGATATGATATGTAAAGTCGCACCAGCCTAAGTGGGAAAAAACAGGAGAAATCCTCATCAATGAACTTTATGACCGCTAATTAAAAACAATCCAAAACCCAAGAAAGTAAAATAATTGCCTACCTAACAAAATAACTTTATGAAAAAAAAATGCTTTTCTCTTTTTGTATCGTATGTCCTTATTAATGTATATCCTCCTGTAAGGACAGTCCAAAAAAAAAATAGTGGAAAATGTTTGTCCCAACTGAAGCGATAGTAAACTCCCGAAATAGCACTGCAGAGTTACCTAAAAAAAAGACGACCAAACCTTTTAGTGGAACTCAAAAAGAGATACCCCAATAGAAGATGTAACCGCCTACGAAACTCTTACTGACCTCCCAGAAATGGAGAAGAGCAAGTCTGGACACATGAAACTCAAACGTATTGGTAACCGGACAAAGAGGTTTTCAATATGGAGGAAGCCCCTAGTTATTAATTACCGGAAGGAAGCGTAAAAGAAGGTATGCCCAATTGGTTCTCTAAATGAAGAGGACAGTAAAATCGAGTTAGTTTTGCCGAAGGTAAAGCCGAAAGAAATAAGGCCATAGTGGGCTATCGTAAAGACAGGTTCCCAATCAACGCTATATGACGGTTTAACGGAAGACGAGCTTATTTTCTATTTAACCCTTCACAATTAAAAATGATAAAGACCCACATGTGCCTATTACTTTTCCCCATGGTAAAAAGGTGCGGTTAAAGGGCTATGGATGCAGTTCAAGAATTCAGCAATAAAAACTAACAAAGGAATATTACACGCTTTACCGTAACAGGAGCTTCCCAAGAGAGGCTGGACCACTTGGCTAAGCAGGTGCCGAACGACAAAGGGTGCGAGACCCATAAGCGCCATGTCAATAGATGTTTTTAAATAATGCCGTTAGTTGGATTACCAAATTACAGGTTTTTACTTGGAACGAGAATGCAATCAAATCAAACGACTACATTAAATTGGAAATTCCGCAAACCGTAGGAACCGAAGATGGTAAAGCGTTTAACCAAATGGTGGAACCTATTCCTAATAGGGCCCATTTGACCAATGGCCCAAAAATTAAATCTTATTGGCACCCAATGATGAACATGGCCCGTAGATGCATTAAGAGTACATTAACGTAATCCCTGGTGAAAATTACATTCCTATGTGGGCCCAATGCCGTCATAGACCTGGGGTAGGCGAACAGGCTTGTGAGAGCCCTGAGTGCAATTTTGGGGGGAATCACTAAAAAAGACACGCTCAGACGTCCTTAGTTTACGATCTTAAAAGACGGATAAACCTCGGACGACCTTAACGGTCAAAACTACTTCCGATGAAGCTTCAAAAATGCCTATAATAGGTCCTGCAGAATTCATCCTGACAGAGACTTTTAGGGACGAAAAAAGAATGGACCTCAAAACAAATAGATTCAAAAGTCATGAACATATTTTTCAGACAGGTAAAAATTCCTCAAAAAGTGCTTAAGGCTTTTTATATAGATTGAAACGCCGATACCCAATGGTGGAAAAATACACCAAGACAACTAGAATGTGATGTGCTGACGACGAATGAAAATCCTTTAGTAAAAACAGGCATATTGGTTTTTAGGAATATCACATTCTTTGCTGCTGGCCTTTACTCATTTACGAGCAAGTGATACCAGCGAAAACCTCCTGTGAGTGAGTAATTACGGTATGACAAGGGCCAATAACCACTTAAGGATTCCATAACGACTAATTGAAGGATAACTAACAACCCATACCCTTTTTCATGTTTCCTACACAGTGTGCACGACAAAAAAAAGTGAACCGGTTTATTAAGTCTGCCTAAAATCAGCACCTCTCCCCTACCCCGTAATTATTTTAATGCACGGTTTGGGAGACACAAGAGTGTGATAATGTATCCTATGGTAACGAAACTTTCCTGAAAAACGCTATGCCTGTATTACGGATCAGATTTTAGTCAGCACGCGAACGGAAGAATGATGTTTATGAATTTTAAATCTGACCCGGGAATTATAAAACACTGGAGCAGGGACATGCATTAAGTCAGACCGTATTGACCTAAGACGGGCAGTCGATTTATTGAGACCCGCAAGGAATTGGATGCCCAAAGCAAATAGGATAAATTAACGCATTAAGCCTTGGTGAATTACCGGCACTGTTTTTGCGGGGTGAAAGCGTGTGAAGGTTCCAATAGTGGCTTTGGGCAGGTGGACAATTTTTGAATTTGGTTTGTAACGAAAAGAAAGCCCTCTCCAAAGAGGCAAAAAAAAATTGTTAGCATCATAGAGCCTTTAACTTTGTAAAACACATTGCTCCCCGTCCGTCCTATGTTAAATGCAAAAAATGATGAAATAAGCATCCTTAATGAGCACCTTACTTTTTAAAGGAGCTAAGGAACCTAAGGAAATTATATGGTACGATGCCACACAGGGAATGCCCGTTTGGACATAATTTTTTTCGGGGACGGGCTCAACTGGTTTAAAAAATATTTATAAAATCTATACATCAAAAAATAATTAAAATGAAAAAGTCATATCATCACTTTGGTACATGGTCCTTTGTATGGCCCTGCTACTACATTAGTTGTGGGTGAAAAGAAAAAAAATACTGATGAAAAGCCCAAATTCCGAACTACAGAACAAAAGGCATCGGGCCGAGATTAAAAACTTGGGCTGAAAAATTTAGGATGCCCCTGCCGGCAAAAAGGTAATAATGCTTCATGCCGATGACATCGGGATGTGTCCCAGAGGCAAAATATGGCCGCTGATGCATTATTGACAAACGGGCATATCCAATCTGCTGCAGTAAATGATACCATTCCCAATGCGGAAGATTCATCACTTGGGCCAAAGACATCCCAATATGGATATTAGGCTACACCTAACCCCTTACAAGTGAATGGAAAAAACATCGTTGGGCCCAATAAAATCCAGAGGTACAAGTCCCAGGATATTGGACCCGGAAAACAAACTATGGCGGAAGCGTACCTGATAGTCCAACATGCGACTGCAGAGGAGTTTTGAAAAGGAAATAAGGGCCCAAATAGAACAAATCTAATAGCAATGGGGCTATAGACAAGATCATATTGAACACCACACGGACGGCTGGGTACTTTTATTCGGCGACCCCAGTTATGTAAAGGCATACATTAAAGTGCCCAGGAATACGGGTATATCCCTGCAAATATTTATTGATCTTCCGTACCTTCCCGTACTGGCAGGTCAGGGCCAAAGGTATTCCAATGGATGATTCTGTCCGTTAAAATTGTCCGAAGCATAATACCCTGCCCAATTGGACTATTTTTACAAGTGCACCAAAGGCGGATACTTAATGAAAGAAAAGCTGAAAGCTTTAAAAGGAATTGTATAAAATCCTTCACAACCAGGTCTAACAGAAAGTCATTTTTCACCCTTCCGTAGAAAACCGATAACTTAAGAAGTATTACGGGAATCATGGCAACAAACGGGTTTGGGAAACAGAAATATTTGCCGACCAAGACCTAAGAATAAATTTCTTTAAGGACGAAGATATATTTTTCGAATTGGAAAGAGATCAGAAGTCGGTTCAATTCTATGAATAAAAGAAATCCAGTTATTAAATATTCATCACCTAAACATAAAAAGGAAGTATTGGCAATTTCTTTCCAACCACAATATACAATTGGGTTCGTAGCCAAGAATTTGCCAATTCTACTAAACACGATACTACTGTCCAAGGCATAGGCTAACCCTACAATCACAAGATCAGTGTCATACTCATAGGCCACTTCGCTTCCCGGGAATAGCCCCGTAGGATTGGTGTTCGCATTCCATGACCCTCCTGAAAGCTATCAGGTATTGGATTTTAGCAACGGGCCACTTGTGGGGCCCACTGCTAGTTCCGTGTGATAGCAACCATCACAGGCTCAAATCGCTCGTTTACCATGTAACTGAGCCCCAAACTGAAGCGCAATTTTTAATGATTGCGGTCGCAGGAGAGACATGAAAACAAAATTCCTTCCTGAATGGGATTTTCAACTGTAAGTATACCCTATAGCAAAGGCAGTCTTGAATACCCTTATACTGAAGACCCGTAGAGATGACGAGAGATACTTTGCCATCCGAATCCCCTGTACAGCACCTGTAAGGAAATCCTGCGATACTCGCCACTTTCTGCGATTTGCCAGCCCGAACTTTCTAAAGCCACCATCCGTATTGTCAATAGTCAATGTATCTATAATCCAGGGCATAACAAAATCCCCTTTAGAATATCCTAGTCCTACCGAAATAATTGCTGGGTAGTCCATATTAATCTAACGCCAGGACTCGGTTCCATCCTAGATACGTATTGCTAAACTGAAATCAGTAAAAACCTGTTTGGATTTATAAGAAGCACCTAACTTCAATCGCTTCCGGAATCGTAAAAAAACACCTAACTGTGCCCCCTAATGCCAAGCCTCGGCTTTATCACTATTTATGGGTAACCTAGGGACTGACTTTGGTGCAGCTATGGGTTTGGTCCCAATTTCAAGTGGGCCATAATTAAAATTCGGTGTATCCCCAGGGAACTGTTCGGGTTTATTTGATAGGTATAAGGCAAAACTTACCTGCAGTAAGCGCAATAAAATCCGTTCATATGCGGCCAAAAACACTCCTGAGCTCTGTGGCATTGTTATGGGGTTATTCCTGAACTTTCAGGAAAAGTAACCGCCAAAACCGGAAACACGCATAGGCACCCGAGAATCCAAAGGTAATGTTTGACTCTGCCTTCCTGCCCCAGACATAACTAGGAGCCGGCAAGTATTGAAACACCCCTGTCAGCTCCGTGGACCACTGAAGGACCCGTTGGGTAGGCACGGAATTGAAATGGAAGGATGCCGAAAAAAACAAACTGCAATTAACAGATAGTATTGTTCCCGCAAAGAATGAAAAGTGAGGCGGTATTCCCACACTTTAAAGCTCCGCTAATACTTCATCCAGCGGCGGTGAGCTGGTGGCAAGCACCACCACATAGAGGTATTAACACTTCCCCACCCCCTATGCAGTACATGCCCACTACCTTGGGCTTGTGCATTTGGTGGCCCCATATTAGTAAAAATAAAATATTAAAAAAAGTCCTCTGATTCCCAGAATAAAATTCGAATTACTCGTTAATTTATCCATATTGAGCCTGTTTGTTTTAAAACTTATATCATCCCATTCTTGGACCAGCTTAGCAGGCGCAAAAAACTACAAAATAAAAATCATAGGCTTAATAGGTTATTAAATATATTTACAGCAGAGATACTCATGGCATATTAAGTATAAAGGAACATCAATAAATAGGTAAACCAGAAATAAACACTAAAGTCACCTCCAACCTTATTCCCGGATAATTAACGCTTATCCGCAATAAACAACCTCAATAGCTTATGGCTCTACCAAGTCCATAAAACCCGAAAGCAAGACCTGTTTAGATTAAAATCAATGCCCAACGATGGGACCAATTGGGCGCCTAAGCCTAAAATAGCTTGAAGGACATCATCAGCTGTGCCTTTCCGTTTTTTTCTATTTTAGCAGGTAAATCAAAGTGGTTCGAAAAATTTCCAAATATTCTAACACTTTTTTAAATTATTTCAGATATTATAGGACTTTTAGGTAAAATATAATGTAAATCAATAAAATAATAATAAGGAAAAATAACCCTTTTAAAAAGTTTTATTTGTTGTGGTAACCCAATTTACGGGACTATATGATAATGCATTTCTTTAAAACCTATTTATCATGAATTCAACCTCTGGAATTATCCTGCCATTTCTTTGATCATTATTAATGTTTGGGATGGGTCTATCCTTGACCCTATCCGATCAAGAGAGTGGTTACTTATTCCAAGCCAGATGATCGTAGGGCTGCTTTTGCCCAGATGCTTGTACTAACTCAAATTGGGTATTTCAATCGCTATTATCCCTAAAAGCTCTGTTCCAACACTCACAATTGGGCATTATGTTATGTGGCTGCCTGTCCGGGTGGACCAACATCCAATATGCTCAACTACTTGGCTAAAGAGAATTTGGCCTTAATCCGTTTCCCTTAACGGCAGTTTTTTCCAGTATCTATCCATTTTAACCATCCCTTTTATTGTGCAATTTGCCCTTGAGAGTTTTCCAAATAAAAATTGGCATTTACTGTTGATGCTTAACTATGGTGAAACAACTAATGAATTATAGTGATCAAACCCGTTGGAATTGGGGAATGCTGATGAAAGAATAAATTCGAAACCTTCCGCGAACAAGATGGACAAACCTGTTAAAATAGCATTCTGCAAATAAGTTTTTGTTTTTGGTAATTATTGGGGTGACCATAAAGTGTTAAGGGTAGGAGGACGTTTTCATCGAGCTATCTTAGCGAAAGTCTGGGGCGTCCTGCCGGCCCATACTATTTAAATGGTGAGTACATGACCATAAGGATTTTTAATGCCCGTATTAATCAAACTAAATTAGACCACAAAGGCCCATTAGTATTCCGATTGAAACAAGGAATCCCCAAAAATGGAACCCTGCGCCATAACCCTGGCAACAAATGTGCCTTGAATAATGCAGAAGTACTCCATTGTTTCCCTGCCATAATATGGATTGTTAATGTTTATAACCGCTACCAGTAATTATTTTTTATCAAGAAAACCCCTTTGGCGTTAAAGATGATTGAAAGCCTAAAAAAAGACACCGCAAATTAATCCTTTGTGCCCTAAAAAATGAAAAAAATTACTTTCATTGTAGTCCTATTTTATTCATCTTTTTTGTCATTTCCTTCCTTACCAAATATTTTAGGACGCCTTAATACCGGATATCATACACGGATTTCAGGTTAGTTTAACCATGGCAGCGCCTTTACCTTTTGCCTTTTTCGTTCCTAGTGTGTTTGTTTTTCCAATTCCTCTGGAGTAGCGTCGAAAGCTAGGCGAAAAACAGGTAATATTAGCTGCAATTTTTGGTCCTCTTTTTTTGGCGCTATTTTATTAATTCGAATGTATCCCAATTTCCCCTGTATGCCTGGTATCCCTATTTTTAATAGGCTCTGAATGGCCATGTTACAAGTGCCAATAAATCCAATTGCTTCGCGGTTGCAAGGTGGTGAAGAACATTTTTGCCGTTTAATTCAGTAATGGGGACAAGGCTCGCTTTCAATCGGCCTGGCCTCATTTAAATTAGCGCCTTCTTCTTTCTCCTATCTTGTACTCAATTGGAAAATTACTCTGGTCCGACAATTCCAAATTTTTATCCAATCAAAATACGTTCACAACATTGGTACCAGAGAACTTGCCCTGGGTTTCCTTATACTGGATATTTGCCATTATCCTCATTATTTTACGCTCTTTTATATAAGTCCTATAAACTACCCAAAGTAGATAAGGAATGTAGAAGAGAAAGCTGGTACAATGGGCCACGAACAAGAATTGTTTGAAGAAACAAAAAGTAAATCTTGTTTTTTATGGATTGTTTTCTGCCCTATGTGTTGATACTAAAAAGCAGAAAAGGGGTAAAGCCAATTGGAAATGTCCCAATTTTTCTCTCGCGAATAATCATGGATTGGACCCAAAGGGTTTGAGGAGCCAGCCGCTATTGCAATGTTCTGGGGGCTATTAACTGTTGGCTGTATTTGGGACTGGCTATTATTAAAATTTATGGACAGTAAATTGGTCCTGAATATTTGCAGCGGCGGCCACTTGAGTTTGACCGCAGGAACTTATTTCGGCCGCACAAATTGCCGTTTTAAGCATTCCCCCTTGGTTGGGCTTTTTTGCTTCGTCATGTTGGTCCAATAAGTATTTTCCCTTGCATTGAACTCGGTAAAGATAATCACCGCACGGCGCACTATCAGTGAATACTTTGTTCCGGAAATTGTAGGCGGGGCCTAGTTCACTTATAGTTGGGGCTATTGGCGAATCTGGTTGGTCTAAAAGGAGGTAATGATTTTTTTAAATACCTAACCCTAAGGTTTTATTTTAGCATCGGATTTGGGCCAAACCTCTGGTTAAACAAGCAAAAACCCTAAGTCTTAAAGAATTTTTTTGACACTGGGAAAAAACATCGGAACCTTAAGTTAACAATAATCAATGGGAATAAACTTTATATCGATATTCTTATTAATTTTGGATGTAAAGCCAAAACAAGATATGGAATGTTTCTGTACCCCCAAAAGCTACTCTAGGCAATAACCCACCCTCTAAAAATAGCCTACGCATACTGGGGCCTTAAAAATAATAGAAACCGATTTTCCCCATTCCCGGAAGATATAATCGGAACCAAAGATGTCACCCTACAAAAAAACAATAGAATTCCCTTGATTGAAGTTAGTATCTCTACCTACATCTGCCCAAGGATATTTAACAAAGACGCACACTCCTTTAATTTATACTTCATCCATGGGGGGCCATGGAAAAGGTAACAACACACGATTATTTGGGCGTATTTGATCCAGTTATGCCAAAAAAAGGAATATATAACGGCTCCAATTCAATTATTAGGTTAACCGATGTAGCTAAATACCTGGCCCAGTCTCCATGAAGGAAAGATGCTGTACGGTGAGCTTAAAAACAAACGCGGAAACGAGTACCATATAATCCTGAAAAAAGTGCCATGGTAGGGGGTTCCGCCGGTGGGCATTGGCAATGAAATGAAACGCCTATTCCAACACTCCCCCAAGATGTTAAGACTAAGAACGGAAAATCTGCCGCTGTACAAGCCATCGTGAATTTTTATGGTCCGTACCAATCTTACGGATGAAACTGCCATTAAAGCAGCCTCGGTACAATATTAATAGGTTAAATCGCTATGAGAGAGGCCCCTGAACTGTATAAAAAATGCTCTCCCCTATTTTCTGGTTTCAAAAAAATGTCCCACCAACCATTAAAACCTCCAAGGTAACCCCCTGGAAGAATTTGGTACCCTATGAGCAATCGATATAATTACAATGCCACGCTATCAAAAAAGCAGGTGCTATTCATTACTATCACAAACTAAAGGCTGGCCACATACCTGGAATGGCATCCCCTAAAAGTGAATGCGTAATTGCCAGTACCGATATGGATCGTTTTTTTGAAAGTACATCCCTATAAACTAATCCAAGGATACGTAAAATGAAAAGGTTTGAAAAAAAAATAGCAAAAATCACTGCCTATTCTATGGAATGGTCATATCCTTGCGCTTATTGCCTATTTTTCATTGCTAGCTGAAATATAAAAAACATTGTAATGCCAACACCAAAAATCCAAACAGAAAGATTTTAAAAACAGGAAACAATTAGGTAAACTAGTAAAACAGACGCTTTATAGGTACCGGCGGTTTCCCCTTGGGTTTTGTGGATTTAACTTCCTGGGTGCAAGGTTCCAGTTCGGCATGGTCGCGCTTAGTCCCTGAAAACCATGTCCAGCTATGAGACAATACAAAGATTTAGCACCTCCGGATATTACTATGGAGACAATAAAAATACTTGGTTTAGCATACACGATTGCCGGGAAACAGGAGCTACGGAGTGGAGGGCATTTTCTATTTAAACTCCGGACAACTACAACCCAGTACATATTACTACAAAGAGGACTACTACACCATAAATTCCCATAACAAGGAGATTATTTTCCAGGGTATTTACCCGATAGAATTCTAGAGAAGAGCACATCGTACAGAACCTTACGGCAACGGAGAGATGCGGACTGCATAGGTACACCTTTTACCAAATGACAGTAATAAAAATATACTTATCCATATTACCATACCACTGGTAACCAACAGCGCTCAAGACGGTGCAGTTACTATACTTGCCCAAAAAAATGAACTGAGGGCTCCGTAAAAACATTGCCAGCTTCGCAGGTCGTTTTGGAGGAATAAAAGTATACTTTGTAGCCTTAAATTTTGATCAACTATTTCCAACTATGGAATTTTTGGAATGGAAAAAATATAAACCAATGCAAACTTTCGAACCAATAGTGATAGTCTAAAAGGTATGCTTGAGATCTTTGCCCAAAAGAAAAGATATTGGTAAGGTTGGAAATTTCCCATGTTAAGCATTGAAAATGCACGTTAAACCTTGGAGACAAGAAAGTGGGTAATCTAATTTTTGAGGATATACTCCAAATTGCAAAAGGACAAATGGGAAAGCAAAATTGATTTAATCAAAATTGAGGGTGGCTCACTGGAGGAAAAAAGAGTCTTTTACCAGTGCCTTATATCGAAGTTTTCAATGCCCAACCTACTTTATGATATAAATGGACATATATGGGCCTTCGACAAAAAGGTCCCACAATGGCCAATGACTTTACTTATTATCCGGATCTTTCATTGTGGGAATACCTCCGAACAGTGAACATCCATTAATTTAATTTTAATTGCAAGGGAGAAACAACGGGACATGTGGTTTTCTTTGGTAGAAATGGCCAAACAAGGGGGTAGCCTACCACGCTGGCCCCTCCAGGTTTACGGATATAAGCAAATTCCATGTATAGCTCTCCCAGCCCGATTGAGTCATTGCAGAAATCTTATATAAAAGGTAATCCGTAATTTTGATGTGGACCTTGCTTATCAAAAAATGAAACAAGTTGCCCTTGGACCCCATTCCAAAAGATAGTCTCCGCAACATGGGCCGTGAAGAAATAAACGAATATGTACCTATGGCATTGCCCTACGAATTTTGGAGAATGAAAAAGCTGTTAGGCAAAACCTTGGAGTATGCCTTGGGCAGTATTCTATAAGCCCTTTTGGCCAGGAACTGATTTCTCCGAAGACCAATATTGTTTGAAAAAACATTCAATTCCTATAAAAATGTATGAATCCGAAACACAAATATTTCAACAGACAATAGAAATGGGCATTTGTAGAAAAATTTAAAACCTTTGCAACTTACATATACGAATTGGAACAAGGAGTATACTAAAGATTACACGGAAGGAAAGCCGCACTTCATGGCGATGGGCCGTAACCTTTTGATACGGATGGATTGGTGTCTCCTTTTTTTTAAAGATAAAGACTATTTTATTAGTGAACTTAACGATTTCTTTGCCAAGGCCAACCCTAAAAAGCCACTTGGTCCCCGAGCCAGGATCTTACTACTGGCATGGAAATGAACCTGATATATGCGCCTACCTTTTCAAGTCAACACTGTTGGAAGACCGGACCTGACCCCAAAAATGGGTCCGTTGGATTTTGGATAAATAAATACGATAATAACCGTACGTAGGTATCGACGGCATGATTTGATGCAGGAAACACTGTTCCGCTTGGTAAAATTTTTACGCTCACTTGGCTTTACCCATTGGCAGAACGGATATCTATCTACTTGGTGCACCATTGTTAAAAGCGCAGTTTCTTACATGGGTAAAAACCTATTGACCGTTAGTTTACGAGAAACTATGACGCCCAAAACATATCCTATGTAAAACAAGTGCTGCTCAACACATCCCTAAAGCGCACCTGGATCACCATAAAAGAAATAGCCAATGGGTGGTAATTTACAAATTCAATGCATGGCCCAAACAACCAGAATATCAATTAACGACAATCATCAAATCGACCTATAGACTTTTGTTTTTATATGTAACTTTGTTAGTAGGCATCATGTAAAAGGAAAAATGGATAAATTAACCTGAAGTAAGATCCATTGAATCATCCCGCTATATTGAACAGATTTGGTTTATGAAATAAAGAACTCGCTAACCCCCAGAAATGTCATGCTTCCACTGTAGAAGTAAGTAAATGGGACTGTTATTGCATCTTGGGTTGGTGAACGGAAAGAAAAGAACGACGATGTGGGAAATTTGGGTTCCCGAAAGAACAGGCCGGTTCATGGTCTACCCCAAATCGAAGTTGTAAATGGTGTGCAAGAAGATGGTTTCCAGATACCCAGTTGAACCCGTACTCTTTAAACCAAGAGAACCAACCATTATTCTATTTTTACAAGGTAAGGGCCCTAGCCCAACTGAGTGGGGGGACTATATGACCGCTCTGAGATGATGGAAAAACCTTGGTCCAGCCCTACAACTGCTTTCCAGATGGCATTCTAGGACCTATAAAAAATCAAACACCATAACATTTTTGGCAAGTGGGGAAATCTCTCTCCTCCAGTACAGAAGAAATGAACACTGACGGCTGGAAATACATCTTGGAACTTTAGTTCTGATAACGGAAAGACTTGGTCCAAGACATCAGCCCTTAAATGGGATGGTAAGGATTTTTGGTGCCATTCAATCCAGTGGTCTTAATTAATGGAATGGAAATTACGCTACTGAGCAGAACGGAAATAAAGTTATCACGAAAACTAGGTCTTCGGATTATGGCAAGCAAACTTGGAGTAAAATGGAGCCACATCATTACCACAACCCCAATTCTGGAAGTTGAATGGCGTAAGTTTAAAAAAAGATGGGAGACAAATTATTGGATATAAACAATCCTACCTGGTAATAAATTGGGGTGATAAAGGGTACCTTTAAGTTGGCCTGTCCAATGACGGTAAAAATTGGAAAAGAGGGGTATTGAAACTTGAACCGTTTACGGGAAAATACGGTATTATAGGAAAGGGGAAAGAATATTCATACCACAACAATGAATACAGGCCTACAGAACGGAGTAAGGTGCACATTGTTTATAACGTGGACAGAAAAACGGTAAAATATTCGTTTAGACGCCCCAAAACTTAATTAAAAACATCATGGCAAAATGGTTAAAAAATCATTGGTTAAATTTTTGGAGCACTCAATCAACTCCTAATTATTCCTTTTCTTTTTAGGTCCAGCACTATAGATACCACTCCGTATTTTGAAACGCAATATTACAAGTAATACCATTGAAAATATAGAGGAAGCCCGTTAAAAAATAAAAACGGGAAGCCAAAGGGTTCTTTACTAGCTGGATTTGAGCAAGAACAAATATCACCCCAAAATTGTAAAAGCGGAACTCCCAGACCCCATAACGGGGCAATTCAAACAGCATTAAAAATGGCCGGCTATGGTAGTGGCAAATTGCAACTGTGTTCACGATTCCAGATTTGCCAAAGCAATCGACCATAGATGTCACAATGAGTCCATTTGTAACTGTTTATAAATCGCGGAATCTGGTAGCCCATAACCCGAAGAAGCTTAGTATCTAATATGAGACTGTAACTTAAAGGAAAAATAATCCAGACATACAACCTTTTTTTGGATGCTACCCACACCGCATTCCAGTATTGGCAATTGCATGCGCCGGCTTATGTGCAAAATAGCTTTCGGGGGCGAAATATCAACCAGAGGTGGTCGCAATGGCCTTGGCCAAGAAATTTTTCTCCGAACCGTTATTTTAAAAGCTTTGGCAGCAACAGCCTGTCAATTTTATGCGGGCTACACCCTTGAAAAGTCCCCTAATTTGGTTCCGCGATCAGAATCAGACATCATAGGAGCTCGTTCCTGGAGTGCACGACTTTACTAAATGTTTCAGAAACCTGACAATCAATTTTTATGTCCGGCGACTTTATAAATTGTACCCCGAAAGAGAAAATGAGCAGTAATAGAGCGAGGCTGCACTTTTGTCTGCCAAAAGCCATTTTAGAGATGACTATATGTTTCTCCGCACAGCTTTTATTGCGCACCGCGATAGCTCCACGCGACAACCTCTGAGAGTTGAAAAATAACTGTATATCCGCGGCACGCCACGTAATGCACTTTCATGCGGCCGGGCAATGAGCACGGCATTGCAATTCGCCATAAAGGACCAGGTTATGAGAAAGTATGAGAGACGGGGTATGGCACCCAGAGAGCCATAAGTTTGTTGTTCTGGACTGCTTGGCCATCTGTTGAGAGGAATCGGAAAGTTTCTACATTACTAACAATGTTGAATAACATAAAGAGGCGAGTCATGATTGCGAAGAGTGAGCTCAACCAAAATACACACGCGGTGTTTAGAAGATACACAGCATTGGTAGCGCCGCGATTGTTTGCAGCGAGTGTACTCGGCCGAATGTGCTCGTCTCCGGCAATAAATACGAAAGAGATAGATGCGCGAGTGTAACTCACCGGTGAAATTTTAGCCGATTTAACAGCGTCGACCATACTTCACGCGCGAGAATCCACGAATACATTTATCAGAGAAGTTACTATTACGTCTATTGCGTGAGAATGCGGCTCTGAGTCCGCGCGCTTTTACGAGAGACTGACGGAGTCACTACTTCTGTGTGTCTCACTGTGAGAGCAAAATTCGCCGCTGAGTAATAAGACCTCTTCGCCTATTCTCCGTTTTAATTTGTGTCTATACACCGGAGACTCTAATTTTTACAATATGGTATCACTCTGTATGTAATATTGCGTTTCAAAATTAGCCGTATGGTGCTACTCTCTTACACGTGTCACCGGAAGTGCTCCTAAGAGAAGACAAGAGGAGGAAATAAGTGAGTGAATGTATGAGGTAGTCTAAAATAAACAGCACACACCTATGTGATGAATCAGAGCTAGAGTGTGTTTAATACCATCATCCGTTGTCTGCGAGCATTTGATTGCTTCTTTTCATACTTATACAAGTTATCTTGGGAGTACTCAAAACAGCGATGAGAGTTTTAACGTTATGGCGTGAGTCCGATCGTAAATAAACAAGAGATGAGGAGTGCACCTTACCCAGTATGATAGCCATACTGCTTGTATGGGGCTATGACGGAGTATATCTATCCTCTTCCTTATCCGTATTTTCCCGTAACGGTTCCAAGTCCCAATACCCTCTCCAATTTTTACCGTCCATTGAGCGACCATGGGCCAAAATTAAGGTGACCCAACTCCCAAAGGTCGCAGCGTCTTTCTCATATGTTATTATCACAAGCTGAGGCACTGTATAAATTCCCCGCTGAGTCTTCATCAAGTGATGCGCCCGCGAGGCAGCTTTCTTAACACTATTACTCACACATGCAGTATTCACCAGAATTGAGGTTGGGTAATGAAGTGCTTTGTCTAGCGCTATCGCGAATATACTGTTTCACCAAGTAGTCTGAGCACCGTGGCATTACTTCCTTGCCAATTGTAGGTGTGGTTAAGTCTTAAATACGCAGAAGATATATGTAGGCAATCCAGACCAGTTTTCCGTGATAACTTCATTTTCCGTTCCATGATCTTTCCAGGTAGCTATAACTATTGGTCCACCATTAATTTAAGAGCCACTGGTTCGAGATATGGTGCATCCAAAAATACTTCACCATCGCATAATGAAAGGGAAGCTATGTTTCGTGCACTCGGAGCGCGAGAGTCTTTTTTTCTGAGTAAATCTCACAGTACTATATGTTCAATTCGACGTATTTTTCGCAAAGTCGCGTTCAGTGCACATTTTCTTGTTTATAAGGCACTGCCCTATGCTTGGGAGCCGGAAGGAAGACGGAGTATTTGCCCAACCACGCGTTTGGTTCCCACAACCTTAGTTAGTGGTTTAGATTTTTTTTTTTATAGGTTCGCCTCTTTTCAAGAAAATGTCCATCATCGGCCTATAATTCCCCATGTTGTGGAGAGGGATTCCGGAAGACCCCAGGGTTATCTTCTACCGAACAATCACAGACCAGATGAGCGAGAATCGATCCAAACTACCCGTAGTTTCCCCACCTCATTCCAAATGCCTTTGGAAATATCCTGGACAATTGGAGCCTTCACGGGTGACCCACTCACAAGCTCTCTATTGATAACACAAGTATGAATCTAATGGTTTGGTCTCTTGGTTTAATATTAACGGTGGCATGCACGACACGAGGTAAAAGAAGCAGCTCTAAACATACATGGTGTATCTGGATACCATCTTCTTAGCACAGCGCATTCCCTTCACACACTTCGTATATTGGCTGGTCACGACCCAATGATTACCGTGGACATGATTTTAAACGGGGAGTACAAAAGATCCTCAGCATATATAATTTCTACGTCCTACAATGCGTCTGCGTCTCCTTTTCCTCAAGGCTTCTCACACTCCAACCTATAGGAATGCTCAACCTATTACAGTCCCATTACTTACTTCTTACAGGTAAACCAGCCAGAAATATATGTAGGAGCGTTAGATGTGTAGCGCCCGCGCATCATATAAATTTGGAGTCAGGTGTTTGTCAGAAAGCACACTTATAAAATAAAGTTCCTGTCGGTTCGCAATGATAAAAATGTGTCGTGTTGAGTCCAAGCCAATGCGATCTCGACCTGCTATCTGGTTGAGATATTCGCCCCGAAAGCTTTTGCCTACTAGCCGGGCATGCAAATTGCCAATACTGGAATGGGGTGTGGGTGCTTCCAAAAAAAAGTTGTGTTCTCTCAGATACTTATATGGGAACTCACTTCAGGTATTTATTTTAACCAATTTTTCACTATGACATGATACTCTTACTATATCAAAGTACATTAATTTAAAACAAGAACAAAAGATCTCATAAGGTCTGATTTTGAATGATTGCTTCTGTCTGGGTATGGCTACACAGATATGTCCAACAGTATTCTGGTATTGTTTGCCCACATTGTGCAAATTGGGTAACTTCATTGTTTAGCACACCCATTGGACTTACTTATCCTTTGTGACTGAGGTTTTGGAGCTTTTGGCCAACAAGGAGTTAACGCTTTGTAAGAAGTGGGACTTGTTGTGTAGCAGCGAGCGCAGTTGCAACAATGTCATTATTGGCGCGTTATACTCACTCTAGATATGATATGTTTTGGGCGGTCACTCATATTTAAATGCTGTTGAATATTCCCGAGTTATTGGGTTCTGTGATCTTCTCTACACAAAATTTTGAGCGGGGTTCCAAGTAGGTTTATTATACCTTCTATGTCTATGAGCAGAACATTCCAGCTAGTAAGACCCGCTTTGCGTCTCTCGTTTTTTTTATAAATTCTGGTTGCTATTACACACACAGAGCTATCGCGTCATATTACCGTTTTTTTTCCCTAATGGCTAATGGGGTATACCAATATCCGATTGAAATTTGCACTGAATATACTATACATCAAGAGCGAACGGTGGTTGCTATAGTCATCATCTCATTGAGCCGAATGCGATATCCTACGTAGCTGGTACCTAAAAAGAAAGATAACTAAGGAGTATGATGAGTGGTTATCATCGCGAGTATATTAAAATTATCTTAACACAATATATTCTTCTAACCACAGGAACGCATCTATTTTTTGGGTGCGACGCGTCATGGTACTCCATTACAGGTTTGTTGAAAATTGGTAATTGTAAGTCGGCATGAATATATTTGGAGCAGGGTTTCCAAAATTATTCCAAATACAGGTAATGAGTATTTAATAAACCGTGTTTTCTGAGCGCTGGCGTACCAAGCCCATGCTTGTTTTAGAGGTTTTGAGCAACAATGCTTCGGAGCACAACGTAAAAAAGTTAACACCTTCACTATAAGTCAATTTAGTGAGTGCCTTGTTTTATCTTATTCAAAATATAGTTATAGGAGCTATCCAACCAGCAATCATATTTCTATTACAACGTTGATCTCAGCAGTGTCCCACCACGTTACACGCGCAGTTGATATCCAAAGTCCAATACCCTCTTCAATTTTTAACCGGTCAATTGGACAGGGGCCAATCACCATATACGCGTGAGTCCAATCTTTAGTATACCCTCCTTGTCCCAATCCTGTAATACTTTGATTACGCATTCCGCATAAGGTTAAAATTTATCTGAACAATGACTCGCATCCAATATTCTTTTTATTTTGTATCCAGTGAGTTGGAAAAATATGTATAATTGTGTTTCAACAGGTCCCGGAGCGCGACTACACATTTTTATTTAGAAAATATATATCTGAAACGTCCATCTTATATCCAATCAGACAATATAGGGTGTTTGGTAATGTACTTGCTGCGAGAACAATTTTCATCTTCCTATTGGTTCTCAAATTAACCCTTTATAGCAAATAAGTGCTAGCTCCGCACTCCAAAAGCATACCTACTCGACAGAGTTATCCAGTGCTTTAAAACACAACACGTCTTACAATAACCTCCCTCAAATTATTCCCCCGTCGTGCTGCTCAGTAGCTGTATAGGGCTAATAGCCATTTACGGTAACATATTTTCCTCCCACCCCCCATAACCCTTCTGAGAGAGTTATACTACTTCTTTGCACATCACGAGCCTGTGCGAACTTGGCGAAGAGAGCGCCACACTTACCCTATCAGGAATCGATCCATAAGGCAGACCCTGTGTCGTTTGTCAGATATTGCAAATAAATGCTCTAAGGTTCACGAGTCAAATCAAGTAATCATCGAGAGATTTCAAAGATGTTTTAAATTATTTATTTCCAGCCAGGAGTCAGTTCTGCAGATCTAGTCTACTCTAGTTAGCTGGAGGGAAGAGAGATCGTCTAGGATTCACCGACCTTGCTCACCCAATTTGTAAATTGTGGCGTTTGAATTATTTATAGGTCTAGAATGCCATCTTCGCAACGATGACATATTCGTCTTGAAGGGGGCTCGCGAGACCACGTGTTAGGTTCCACATCACATCCCTCTCCCTTAAGTTATATAGGTCACCACATTTATTAAAACCAAAAGAAACCGAACAATGTCCCTCGTTGTCCTCTCCACCCCTTGGCAATTAATCTTACACAAAGATTGAGTGAACTTGAGGGATCGCTCTATCTACCTTATTGTAAAATAGAATTATAATGGTTGGTCTCTGGTTTAAAGAGTACAGGTGTTTCGGTCCAACATGGGAGTCTGGAACCATAACTGTTCTATTCGCACCCACAATGAATCAAGATCCGGTATACCATACACCATATATAAAGCTACAATTGCGTGCCATGTTCGAGTATAGGGCGCTTTTTGTCTGAGAAGCACCACCATTATAGAATACGCCGGCATAGCTGTTTTATTCATTTTACAAGTGAATTGGCGCCCACAATTGAAAAGCTATCGCATACTAAGACACCTGTATTATACAGAGAGAGATTCTTGTTTCTCCTTCCAGTGAGCCATTACTCTTCACACAGTTCCTCATTCCGAAAAACCAAAAAGATGCAATCCAAACTTGCTTCCACACATTCATCTTTGACTTCCACTACTAGTTGCAAAATAGTCTAAGGGGACAGTTAATCTGGGCCTCAATACAAAAACGTCTAAATAACTTTTACTCATTTCACCATCATATATCCACGAGAGATCTCATCCTAGGTTCCTAATTAAATCAGTAGCATGCTGGTTCAGATGACTGATCACTAAATTGAGGAACATACTTCAGGTTATCACAACCTTTAACCATACCTTTTCTTGGGCAAAACTACTTTTTTCACTTGCATTATACTCATGATGTTCTAGAATCTAACTACACTGTTAGGCTCGATAATAAAGAAACTATTGAGAGGTCTCTAAGGTCGATTTTGATGATTGTTCGTTAATCTGAAATATTCTGGTTGTATTGACCATGATGAATGTTCAAATTACTCACCATCTGCTTATTCTTTATGGTTTTGATTCAGGTGGCGCCTTTT
>Ga0163217_1005266_pt1 | contig 19994 bp, 8 predicted proteins | sample SynspAceP_FD_185933 | JGI IMG/M metagenome (GOLD analysis project Ga0163217, IMG submission 185933) | Saline lake microbial communities from Ace Lake in Antarctica - Synechococcus sp. Ace-P (PacBio error correction) | ecosystem: Environmental > Aquatic > Non-marine Saline and Alkaline > Saline ...
AGAGAGATAAAGGTGGAAATTAAAAAATTTTTTTTTAAAAACCAAAACCCCTTTTTTTTTTAAGGGGTTTTTGGGGGCTTTTTAAAAAAAAGAAAATAAAAATGTCAAATCCCAAAATTTTTAAATTTTCCAAATTTTCATACAACATATATTAAAGTAAACGAGGGACACTTTTTAAAATCAAAATGTTCAGAGGGCTAAAAAAGGCTTTTGGTAGTCTAAACTGCTAAATTGTGTAGATTTTTTAATGCCAACCAAAAGAATGCCCCAATTTGTTAATTGACCAACCGAGATTGAAATTTAGATAACGAGGCAATTTTAATTAAGGAATTAGTGGAAGTAACCTTGAAAAAAGGGAAGAAAAAAGAGGGGAGAACAAAGTTAATTTGTGAGTCACCATAACCCTAATATTGTTTGTTGTGCGGATTCCTGAACAAGTTTATTTGTTGCCAAACCAAAAACGTGAGTTTAACACAGAAAAACAAAAATGGATACGAATTTCCTATGCTTCGGGTAGTTTAGAAAAACGAAGGAACTCGACGAGAAAAAATGACATTATTTTAGACGACAAGGAATAAAAAGAAAACAACGTAATGCGAAATTCTTGACGGCGGGAATGAGGCTTTAAACAACGTAAATAAAAGTTACGAATTTGAAATAAAAGCCAGTGGGCTTAACAATGTAATATAAAAAATAGGCGAAATAAGGTAGTAAAATTCGAATGGTTTTGGATCGTATCAAACTTTGTGCTTAACTGAAATGTTTTGGTGCTTTCTAATCGCGCTACTTTTTCATATACTAAACCGTTAGTAGAAGAATTCGCTCCGCTCTTCTCATAGACGTGCCGGGCCTAAGTTCAGGAGCTGCAGAGCTAACTCTACATTAATCCTCACTAATATTCAATAGGTAAACCAATGAACAAGCCCCGGCCGTAGCGTCCGTGTTTAAAATGAACTTATGCAACCATTTTTGAATAATATTGTAATTTCAAACAGACAAACAAATCAAACAGAAATGAAACATAGTTACTAATTAAAATATTTGTCTTTGCTTTAACTTATTCTAAATTTTTATGAACAGTTGCGACAAGGATGAAGAAACTTTCCCTTATCTGAATTAAAAGGAGTTTTATACTGGAAACTTTTACTGTAGAAGTACTCTGAAGACCCTATTTTCCTATGACCGAAATTATAGTTTCCAAATGAAGTAACCATTGAAATTGGAAAATGGAAAATTTTAAACTTGTTCAATGTGGAGAAAATCATATTCCTGCAGGAGGTAGTTGGAGAAATTTGAAAATAGATGATAATCAAAATCACTTTTAAAACGATAAGAATGGATGGTATGCAGAATTTGACGGAAACTCTGGAATTTTGGACGGAGAATATGATATAAAAATGAAAATAAGTCAGATATCAACAATTTCCAGCCCATAAAGGAATGGATTTTATAAGTATCGTTAATCAAACAATAAAAACTTGAACGCCGCTAACAATAGCTCATAAAGTATATGGCTTGCCGCAGGCGCAAACACAAGCCCTGACAGCTTCCCATAAGCAAGAACGTTATAAGAAGAATTTCGCTCCGCTCTTCTCTATAACGTGCCCGGCCCTTAAGTTCAGGAGCTGCAGAGCAACTCTACATAACCCTCAACTAAATAGTTCAATAGGTAAAACCAACTGAAACATAAGCCCGCACGTTATCACTGCATTAGAAAGAAAGAAAGAAATATGAAAATAATTTTCGTTGACTCACTTGATTTTAGAATTGATTCTGAAAATAATCCCGTAATTGTCCCAGAAATATTAAAGACCTTTGGGAATAGGTAGTAATACTAAATATATATTGAGTTCAAGTTTGAGAAACATATTCTACCTAATCAATTAAAAAAATGTAATTGAACTTAGGTTGCGGGAAAGGAGCAAGTGCTCATACAACTAAGTGAAAGGATTAAAATTTGAGGGAGTAGGAATTGATATAAGCCTATTTTAATAAGTTGAAGGCAAAATAAAAGGTCTAAGCAAAAACCATATGCCCAAAAACTTGAAATTTGAGATAGGTGATATAAAAAACCTATGTGAAAATGCACCATAATTTGACCTTGTTATTTTATGACACTGACTCTGATGATATTGGAAATAATAACACAATCACTATTGAAATAAAATAAGTATTCGGCTAAATAAACAGATGATTAATCCTTGAGCAATCTAATAGGCATTGAATTCAACTAACAATCCAAGACAACTTACCTAAACTATAAAGAATTCAATTTCAGCAATGAAACAGAGAGTGAATTTGAAATTATAGAGCAGGTCAATGGAATAAAAATCAGCTAAAACAAGTCAACTCAGAAAACACATCATTAATAAGTAAACAAATTAAAAAATCTCCTATTAAAACAAACCCAATAACGAAAAGATGGTTTAACTGACTATTTTGGAAAAATCAAAATTGAAGAAATTGTCATCAATTGGAAAATGACATTACTTGTTTAACAATCTTTATTAAAAGAATAATTCAAACGTTACTCAACAATAGAATTTAAAATATGTACGACATCCTCATACCAAATAAAGAAAGGGACGAACAGATATTAAAAGAATTTATCGAACAGCAAATCCTTTTGCTTTTTTTACGGGTTCTGAATGTCTGAAAACAAACCATTGCAACTCAATCCCTCTATTTAATAGAAATAAAAGGTGGCAGAAAAGGTGTTGCGTGACAACATAATGAAAAATAAGACCACATAAGCACTTTTGCATAACATGAAAAAGTAACTTACTGTTGTCACAGGTAAACACAGTTTATGTAGTGGTACTTGGAGCAGTAATCCTAAACGCCATCTACTTGGAATTACTGACGTAACAGCAGATAAAAAGGAATTATTCGGTTTGTAAAATGAAATAGAGTTGAGAGGACAAGTCCCTTAAAAATTCACATCATTACATTCCGAAAATGAAAACCAACCGTCCAACAACTACTTTTGATAACTTACCTTCCAGCATTTTAAAAAAGAGGCAATTGAATTAAATTGCAGGTTTTGAGATTTGAAAATAAAGAGATTGCGAAACAGTGTTTTCAAAAATGAGCCAAGACGAGATAAAAGAAAGCTTAGTCACATATTATTAAGAAACTTCAAAGACGCGAGGATGAAATGGACGTGTGGATTGCTCGCTGAAAGATGAAAAAAAAGAACGAAAGAGTTATTCCCGAAAATAAATAAAGAAAAAAGCAGATAATCGATAGAACGGCTTCCGCCGAGATAAACTGACGGAGTGCGCCTCCTCACACCACCGTCATACGGTCCTCGTTATACGGCCGGTTTCGTTAACTCATTTCAACAGCTCTTTTTCACCACTGTGAGAGCTTATCTCTTACTTTCAACTAAAGGCTACATTACGGTCGGAAAACTATCCGATTTAATCCGCCTTGCTCCCAATTCAATTTCAAAGAGGATACGTTCAGCGCTTCCTCCAGATTTTTTTTTCTATCCACCAAAGTACTATGGTCCTCGCTGACTTCCCACAACTACTAGCGTGGATCTCCCCGGGTAAGAGGTACCTCTTCCTCCAATGCCTGCGTATCATAGCAGTGAAACACTCACCTTTCAGTGTTAGAACATCACCGGAAATCTTTCGGACTCATTCCAAACTCACTCGCCTCTATATCGGTGTTCAATGTTCGTCAGTACTCCGCACGGGGGATAGCTCGCTTTCCTTCAGACTTGCGGTTACCCGCAACGCCCTTGCGACTTAAAATGGTTCAAGGCGTCACCCCTGCCCATCAGGGACTTTCACCCTCAGATTAATGGCTTACATGCCTGAAACCCAATACACATGCGGGCACACAACAACGTAATATATAAAAAATACGTTTTGGTGCTTAACTCAAAGATAATCAATGATAATAAAGGTTAGTAATAAGCCGAAAAAGCTTCGTGCATATAAATCCGCTACTTTTCATTACAAAACCGTTTCGCTAAAGCATATTGCAAACTTGCAGTAAGAGAAGAAGAACAATGATTAAAAAAAATGTATTTACGGTAATCACTGGAATTTATTTGCCAAAGCTGTTGTTTGCTCAAACTCAGTATCAATACAGTTTGTAATCGGTTGTTGACAAAACAACCTACGGTTTAAGCCGCCAATAATGACAATCCCTTCAATATTGATTTTTATATAGCCGCCCAATTGCGGGGAAGCCGTTACCCCTTTTGGTTTTTTGTTACATGGCGGGGGATTTTAAATGGAGGGCTCGAGAGATCAAGTCCTGACGTCCATCGTTTTGCGAACCGAAACCTTGCTCAAGCCGGGGCACGCAGTTGCTCTGTTTCCCAGAGACTCACATTGAAGATATGGCTTTGATTGCGATTACGGAAGGCCAGTAAAAAAGTGGCCGCATAATTCGCCTCCTATGATGTAACTCAAGGCAATCAGGAATATGATCACCAAATAAAAATATGATTCATATTAACTCGGACCAAGATTATCATTGCAGGATCCGCACAGGAGCTTACAACCGTACTCAACATTGGGCTTTATGGTTAATGATAACGCTAACGCTGCCCGCAGGCTCAAAATATGCCCGGCGTAATCATAATGGCGGTGCTTTGACGCAACATTGGCATCAATATTAATGAGGAAACGGCTGTTTTGCCTACCGTAATTTTTTCAAATGGACCGGTGATGGTTGGGTGCCATATGAACGGGGCCACATTTCCTATTTGTGGATCAACAAGAAATCCTGGCTATCTGATGTTATTATGGCTCAGCCCTATAAAGCCAGACGTTTAAAAAGGATTGGACTCTTCCTATTACTTATTTCCGCTAATGGTGGTTTCTCATTAATTGTCTTGTCAAAACCTTGACAAGCTACTTTCCATGTCGTTTTGGACTTTTAATTCTATGATATAATAAACAACAACCCCTAGGCAAAACCGAGCCAACAATCACGAAAAACAAATGATTAAAGTATAATAGATTAAGTGAAGAAAATACGCGAGCTAACAATGATATGCAATTAAAGAACACTGCTTACGAATGTTATGGCCTATCAAACTCCAATGGAGTAAAATATTTTCTGCACCAGATTCAATATACTTGATCAAATGAAAAAGATTCTTCTTGCTGGAAATTTTATTCAACTATGGAATAAACGACTGGATTATTTTTCCTCTTCTTTTTCATCAGTTTTTTATATAAAGCTATGCTAAACTGAAAATGAGAGAGCTCTAAAACCTAATTCAGTTTCTATTCGCACATCTTAGTTGGCTAAACCACTAAAGTGTGGTAAGATTCATTAATCATTAGGAACGTGATTAAATTACTTTGAGGTTCAATAACCAACTCCATTTTAAAATATTTTTTTATAATCACCTTTTTTGGATCGGCTGTAAACTATTAATATGGATCTGAGGAAATTGATTTTGACAATTAAGCTTGCTTCAATCAATATCTCAACCATTTTTTTTTTTTTTTTTTTTTTTTTTTTTTTTTTTTTTTTTTTTTTTTTTTTTTTTTTTTTTTTTTGTTTTGGTAATCCTATTCAGGATGACCCTAAAATAGATGCCATCTTCATTTTCTGTTTTGAGTAATGTTCAATTGAAGGGAATTATTGCAATTGAATTGATCCGTGGATCTTCTTCTCAAAGATTTCCTAAAAAGTCTTATAGTTTTGGACAAACACGAAATGAAAAATAAGAGAAGAGATCGTTCTTGTACTTGAGCTTGACCTAAGGAAGAAGATTGAGTCGCAATGGAACCGTATACTGATAAAACATACTTATCAGAAAATATAATTCATGTATGACCTCATCAATAAATAGTAGGCAATTATGTTCCGAAGTCGGAACTGTTTTTCGTAGAATTAGCAATCAATGAATGAAACATCAAGTTATATATCTTAAGGCAGAAACTGAAAGAGAGGTAAAAACTCGGAATTGACAATCACTAAAAGCTTTCCTAATGGAGAGAGAGCGAGAGATAATTTCTGAAAAATGATCGAGCAGTAGAAAATGCCCCTGAGAGCGCGCGAGGCGCGTCCTTCCTCCTCCCTTTTCCAGACAAGAAATCAACAAACTTTTATTTGGAAGAACCATCTTCGATGAAATTACACATCACTCAAAAAACTAATATAACAGAGTACTAGCATTTGAGACTGTGCCCTAGATTCAGAAGATTTTATTAAATCCTACTTCTGGATAATCTCGGCTTTATATAAATAAGTGCAAGTTTTTATTGACTATTTTTTGATGAATGAACGCGCTTAATAAATGTGGATAGCTCTTTCTATTGAGTAAATCTTTTTATATCAAAGTATCTATATATATATAGAAACTTAATATGGGCCCCGTGTTTGGGATTCTCAACTATGCACTCTGGAAACTGTTGACTTTTGTGAATTGCTTGGAAACAGGATGTTGGGCTCATACATCTCAATGAACGTATGTGGAACATCATATCAACTAAGTTCCCATTTGTGGCTGGTCTCCGTTTTTAGAAGACCCTACGTTTATGTAAGCCAACTAAAACAAAGAATGGAATGAGTTTAAGAATTAATGCGTTTCGGAGTCTATTTTTTAATGAGATGATCGAATGCATATTCAGAAAGTTTCTAAAAACAACATTGGAGGGCATAAATAAAATTTGAAGTATGGGAATATTTTAAGGTGTTGATGCCACTCCAAACAATTTTGGGTTCCGTACACACCCATAAGAAGAAATTGAAATATTTAAAAAGCTGGCTGAAAGATCGTTTAACTTGAGGGTTTAGATTCTACTATCGAAGATTAATATTGAACATTTAAAAAAACATCGTGATGAAAAAGAGCATTCTGATTTTGATAAATTTTTAACTGTTACGGTAGCTTGTAGCCAGAAGAGAATTATATAGGTTAGGAAACTAAAGCTAAGATAATCAATTTCCTGAAAAGTGGAATATGGAACTGCTCTAATATAGAATAAAAGATGGTTAAAGGACTGTCACAATTTTCGCAAACCACTCAATTAACTGCTTTTCCAGGATCTGAGAAAAACTACGAATACTTATGTTTTTAAATCAAACGCGTTTCAACTTTAACAATTGATGCAAGGAACCATTTGTTCCGAAATAGTCATGCGCGAAAAGTACAGGTGGAAAAGATGAACCAATTTATGCTTAAATGCACGTAAACTCACGTTTAATATTTTTATACCTGGAAGATAAAGATTATCAAAGGTAAATGGTGCGGTTTCATCAAAGAAATATCCATATCTAACCAGTTCAAGGTCAGTTGAATTGAATAATGTTTACGATTTTGGTAGGTGGTTAAAAGTCCCGAAAACGAGGTTATCTTATTGTACAACTTAAAATCATTTGATTTACGTTTTTGGTCAAACGAAATTATTTGTTCCATGATGATAATCCTTTCTTCTATTTGCAATCTGAAATGAAATCCAAAAACAGGAGAAGATTTTTGATCTATTTTTTAAGAGAAATAAAAAAGTGATGACAGAATTAAGGAAATGATTAATAAAGTTAACGGATAAAAAAAAGATAGGTAAATGCACATAAATCAGCCATAGGCCAAGATGGCTATTATTTAAATCATCCCTTTTAAATAACAAAAATATACATGTGCGGGAAAAATGGCTGAAGGTCCAGCTTCAAACTTTCACCTCGTTACGAAGATCCACCTTCGGAATTGAAAGCTAAAAAACTCTAAGCTTCATTTATTCTTAGTTCAACCTTCTCTTTAAAAATTGTCCCTAAAAACTGTTGCCCAGTAATGGATTAGTCTTTTTGAACCTTTAAATTGGCTTTAAAAAAGCACGCCCGGTAACGTGATAAAAATTCTTTTAAAAAAAAATCGTCAAAGCCTTACTTTCAGAAGGTAAATACTGGAAATTCATTTTAAATAGCGGTTGGGGAAATATACGTGTCGTTATTGGAATACTTATTTCGCTTCAGATTAAGAAATATTTGCTGTAATTAAAGGATAATCTTTTTAAATGTCTGATATAGTTCACTCTCAAAATTACGTATCTTTAAGTCAAATCTACCCTATCTTTTCATACATTCATTTTAATATGAATGTATATATATCTATCTATATATATAGCTTCAGTAATTTTAATTTAGCCGATTATAATGAAGCTGAAAGTCGCTATGTAATATGAAGCTTAATGCAATAGTGCAAAACGCTTAATTGGGAAGAAGATGGATATCAAGTACTTTTAATAAAGACAAAATTCCCTGAAGGACAGGTTTTGTAATAAAAGTTAATGGGAACTCGCAGGATGTGCATTTTCACTGATTGTTGATTTTGAAATATTTTGATAACACCAAACTATCGAGAGATTACAGGGATTACATCCTTTGAATACTCACACTTGCTGATGGTGTTGGTGCTTTAATGGGATTGATTTATTTATAAAACCCGAATTCAAGAGGGTTATGTCCTAGGCAGCAACGATTGTACAATTACCGTATAAGACTATGCGAAAAACTGAATTTGAAAGAAATCGCTTTGGCGGACGGGAAGTTCCATAACTATCATAAATATGCTGGTCGATTAACCGAAGGAATACCATATGAGAAAGTTAAACTAAAGAGATTCCAGTGACTCTGTATTGAGTTTTACAAATTCTCGATGACCTTCCACCCTTCTAAAATTATGAAAGGATAATTTGGAAGGTGACAAAGATTCAAAATGAGGTTTGCTGTAATTAACTTGTAATGGGACAATATTTAATTATTAACAACCACTAAAAAAAGCCCATACTAAGAAGACCATTGTTAGACTTGGAATTAGTGAAATGGCAAATGCGTCCTACAAAAAATCTGGATGAAGTGTGCAACAAGCTCGAATAATTTTTTTTCTTGGAACTTTTCTGAATATCGTTTCTGACTCGCTCTTTCCTGAATTCTTTACGCTCCTCTTGATGGCAGGAAATAATTCACCGTTCGGAATCTGAAGCCAATTTCGTGAGCTCTGAGCCAAAAGACTATCACTAGTGAGAAATTGTACAAGAAAATGCTCTGAGCCTGAGGCCATTTCATACAACCATTGAATATATACAGGCAGCATGCCTGAGATAAGAAAATGATTGGTTAATATTAACGTTGATTATTGTGCCAAAGAGACGGTCTGTTAGATCGATACGAAAACTACATGTTACTCCCAGATGAAGCCAAAGTGATGGGAATGCAAGGCGGTAGTGAACTTAAAACTTTTGATACCGACTGTGGCAAATCGGATTTTGATCTGCTATGATTCTGAATTCCCAGAACTTAGTCGTCTCTTGGCAGATTGAAGGAATGGGATATTTTTATTTGCCCCTTCTTACCGATACACAAAATGGATATTCAACGTGTTTCGAAATTTGCCTCACAAAGCCCGCGCCATTGAAATGACAATGTTAATGTAGCCCATTGCCTGAGTGTTGGGCAATTTGCCTAGACGTCACAATATGGACATTCAAGTTTGCAACAGTCTATGGTGTTAGCTCCCTGTGACTTCTCATGTTCCACCAATGGTATGTTAAAGCTGAAGCAACACCAAATTACCGAAAATGATTCTATTGCAGATGTGACTTAGACTTATACGAGACTCAATCAATTTTGGTAAAGTGTGAAAAAACCTTACAAGACCGACGAACTGATTTATTGAGTTGAAGGAAAAGGTAGTAAAATATAGTATTAGTAAAAACAACAATTAAAGAAAGAACGGAGACTTCACTTACTAATAAAATCTGTTTTCTTACAGTATATATTCTATATGGATAAAAGTGAATAAACCTTTAAGCAAACTAAGTTAATTGTATAATACAGTAAATTTGATTATTTTTGATTTCTTGAACATGTTAAAAAAATTTCAATTAAAAAATGATTCCTTTCATTATCTATAATACTTGTAGGATTACAGCTTTAATATTTGGAGCTAATTGGTTGGTTGACGGGTCCTCATTCATTAGCGAAAAAGAACAATATTTCCTGATTTAGTAATTGATTGACTAGCTTTTGGTACTTCCCGCGACCTGAATTAGTACGTTAATTAACGAGTAGCTATTTGTATGGACTATCCGATATAGTTTTTTGGAAATATTATTGGTAGCAACTAATTTGAACTTGTTCATAATCTTGAATAGCAGGCCTTAGTCTTACCCAATAACTGTTCAATCTTCACAACTGGCTGGCGGAAATTCCTATAGTGTCACATAATTCATTATACAATATTGCGTATTTCGGTCTGCCAATTAATTTTTTATATATATCAAAAACCACTGAACTTTCGAGGCTTGACGGAATTAATTATTACTTCCCTTGCTTTATTTGCTTCTTATACTACGTGTTTTTAATCAACTAAAACAAGAAAAAACTGAAGATGATTGAATATGAAAATAAATCAAAATATAAAATTTTGGGGGTTGGTAATATTTGGTTCTAGCTGGACTAATAATTGGTGGAAAATTAGTGTAGATAACAGTAATAGATATTGGCGACAGATTAGGAGTAGTCCAAAAAATTAATAGATTAACAATAATGCTGCTGGTCACGTCATTACTCGAATTAAGTGACTTCAGTCGTTAGCTGCAATAAAAAAGATAGTGACATTGCAATTGGTAACGTAGTCGTTTCAAATATTTTTTCAATATCCTTCTTATCCCTTTCAATTAGTGTTTCACTAGTAAGTCCTGTAAATTTAAATTCCGGATTTTTAACCAAGATTTATTGATTTGTAAATTGGTGGTACAAGGTTTTTCTAATCATGCGCAATGTTTACTGGAAAAGGAAAAAACTTGACCGATTGAAGGCCTTACTTTTATTGGAGTTTTTACTTAGATCTATACTAAGCATATTTAGTGTCAAATAGAATGTAAAATGAAAATAGCCACGGCCAACATAATTGGTTAGATCATGTATAAAAATATTCTGCAAATAACTATGATGAAGGGACTGATAAAAACTGGGACATTACAGATACATAAAAAACTAAGAATCGTTGTATACACAGTTTAGAAATCATAGCAAGCCCTTCGGATGCTACGTCTCAAAAATAGCTAAACCCGTTAGGAATACTTAAAAACCAATCTAGTTAATGATCGGAATATTAGTCGGCACTCGCCATTAGATTGGCTAGCTTCTTTGCCTTTAAATTGAAAGAAGAAAATATTGTTAGCCCTTAGGAATTTCTTCAATCCTTAAAAGAATGACACAAATTAGCAGTTGATTCATCATTACCGCTATAACTATGTGAATTGTTCTTAATTTTTTGAGTCATATCTAAAGTCAATCTAGTTGGTAGTCTGAACGAAAAATTTTCTAGTATAATTAATTTTCAAATCTTTTTACTGGGACATCAATCTGTAATTCCACGAAGAATTAATTTCCGAATGGTGCACTTTCTCTATACTTCTAATACAGAAAATGGCTTAAAATAAGCCCGTCTTCATTCAGCAATCGCATTGCGGAGTATATCAATTGGTTTTCATACGGAAATTATTGGGAAATGTATTGGCTATGATTTTCATTATTTACGGACAGGATTAATGGCTACACTTGGGGCTTGGGCTTTTTCAAAACAAAAATCAATAATTCTAACCTTTCGTCTCATTTAGGAGGAACTTTGTACATAACACCATATCTTCGTAAAGGACCATTAGGAGAAGTGTAGTTTTAGTTTCAATAGGCGGAATGAAATAGCTGTTGGACTTGGATTTTGAAATTTTTGTTAGTAGTGTCGATTGGTTCCAATTTTGTTAAATCATTTGGATAAGGTACATTTGGTGAACGAAGGAAACGGAACTAAACTAAAAAAAAATAAATCATATGCCTTAGGGCTGTTATCACCACATAGTACATGAAAAGATCAAATACTCATAATTACCATACTTATCTTATCTGTTACTCCAACTTAGAGGCCAGATCGAAGGAGGCAACTTTTTGATTACCTATTCTCAACTTGAATAGCTCTACTTTTTGAGGCATATAACTCTGTGATTTAGAAAACCTGACGAACCTTCTTATCAGAAGACTTGATTCTACCTACGACCAAACAAGGATGACCAAATCCCGAGCATCAGAACTTGAATCTATGGTCATTTTTTGTGGCGAACAATAGAAGAAGCGCCCCACAATTACGAAGAGAATTGGTGGAGAAAGTCTACAGTATTTCCAATGATGAGTACGTGCCCTGCACTGGTGAACATATCTTCTATCTGGTTTATATTGATGGAGCAACACAATAAAATCGGTAAATAAAGCCAGTTCACAACGCTATGTGAAGTTTTGAGAATGATGAATGAAAATGACACGAAACCTTTTAGGTACGATCATCACCCGAGACCTGAAATTCCAACTAGATGACTGAATTCGCTAAACCATATTTCGTGAGGGGAAATTATCAAGCTTCTGAAGAAATAAGGTGAATATAAAGAGGAAGGAACATTCCTTCGAAATGACCGATATCGTTGATTAATGAAGAAAGTGTGGAGTGCTGAATTACTTCCTGAAATATCTGAAAAATCATTTTATCTAAACTTTCCTGGAACATGTCAAGTTGAATTTAATCGGAGCTGCCCAACAACAGATCAATAAAGTTGGTCTATGAAAATGGGAAGCAAATTGGAAGAAACGGTAAAATAACTAAACTAAGGTGCAACTCCTGAGTTAAGAGTTTTTCTTCTCCCTAGTCATAAACATTTTCGAGAGCTCTTATTAAATTAAGATGTGATTGATTATCAGGATAATTAAAGGAAAAGTGACTTAGAAACCTGTCGAAATGTGATCCTCTTGCTAGTTAAAATTTGGTCATGTAATGAAATAATTTAATTAATACTCGAAGTTTAATTCATGCGACCTGATTCTTTTTTTCTCTCTCCTATTACAATTGGTAATGACAGAATTCCAAATAAGTCTATCGATCTTAATAGTAGTAATCAAACAATTCAGTAATATCTGATTCCAACAGTGTGATTCTTTACAGTTTCGCCGAACAAGGTAGAGGGAAATGGCGCATAGAAAGAATGATGTGTTATGGGTGCCGTTCCGACAGTCAGCTCAAAATAAACTGCCAATAATTCATGCACATTTCTCGGGTCGTGTTCCTTAGAAAATAATGGTGGTTTCTGTTCATCCATCAGACTGTAGAAGATAACCCCGTAATGAATGGCCGAAAAAACGGAAGGCCTTTTGGAGTTAACGTTTGAAAGGTGATGGCAATGAGTACAACTCCGAGTTTTAGAACACCCAAATGGTACGTCATTTTTACGGTTATACTTTTTCTACAAAAGGTGACGGTAATTGGGGAAATCCATCTCTATTCGTTAATGCAAGGGAACTATTTACCACGGTAATTCAGTGAACGTACCTTAAGCCTATGTTGGAGAAAATGTCGTTGAAATGCAATGTTGATAGGTAATCAAAAAAAACAAAGCTCGAAATATTTATAGAATCCAAAGAGGTTATCTAATCTAGATCTCTAAAAATAAACTTTAAATTTAATATTGGTTTAGCAATTAGTTTAATGTGAAAAGGAATAAGATAATTAGGGATTTTAGTCCTTTTAAAAATGGGTAGAAAATTGAAGAATTGGTCTGGAATTAAATAGGGCTAGCTCCGTGTAGTATATACATTCACCCTTCTAAACCCTTCACCTCCGTTCGAAGGTGGGACCTTTGGAACGAGGTGACAATATTTCTACAATGGAAACGTATTGAATATAAACTGACTGAAAAAGAAAATCGGAACGGAATAAAAATGCATTAGGAAGACAATCGACCCTGAGAAAAGCAAGAAAATGAGGAAAGCAAGGAGAAGAAAATCCTGTTTTGAAAATGTTAAGGAATTTATTGAACAAAAACCTCACAGCTAAGACCGCTAAAAGGTATTTTGCTTTTTCCGGCTACTCTGAATCCTCACAAATTTTCAGTATCTGGGATAGTGCCAAGATAGTACTTACCCGAACCATCTACAATATTGTCAACACTGTTGTGCTTCATTTGCAGATCAATCGATTAAAGATTCGAATCCCATAAATTTTATTAATCACTCTAAATTTAAAACAAAAAAATCCCCCTTTTTTAAAAATTTTCAAATATGACGAATAGCTGTTCCTTATCAGAAACTCCTAAACTGTATTCTACTAACGTTTAATAGAGCCACCGAAGCAAGGGGCATGAATCGTTATTATTGATCATTCTGAAGTGTAATAACGAATAGAAAAAAAAGCACCCAAATCTACTATAATGGCGTAATTAGAGAATATTGATGCAATTATACCGAGAATCGGAGCAATCTGTCCACATATTATGGAACCCGCTGTTGGTTAGGCAAATTTGCAATGATGAAATATTTCTGCCGTTGAATCACAACTTTTGTTCGATCAATGGGATAAACTTAGAAGTTTGCAAATACTATCAAGAGCTGTGTGGGATTCCTAAATCTACATTTGCTGACGTGCTATATAGTGCCGACAGCATCGTAAAAAAGTGTTGGTGCAGCACCAACTTATCATCAAATATTGAAGGGCTCAAGGTTTAAGCGTTGTTAATGGCTTGAATCAATAATCTGCTAATTCAGTAATGATGCAATTTGTGGGCTTGAATCAAGAGTTATTGCCCTCACATTTTAATAAAGGAACCGGTGGTGCAATATAGACGCAATTTGTGGTTGATGGAGTTAGTTTGTTGGAGGCCATGAAAAAGACAAGGTATAAGAAGGTGAATTCAGATCGAATTTTCAACGAGGTGGAAGTTCAATCGATCATTGAAATTTCTGATCAGGAAGATACTGGCAATTAAAGCTACCAGGGCCATGGGTTTTTGGGAGTTGCAAGGAGTTGATAGGTTATCATCATCAATGGTCCTTAAAGTGCTAGATAGTAAATTTCATCACCCAGGACTAGAGGGTATTGAAAAAGCAACTCAAAAAGATAATTGCGAGAGAAATCAACAAATACGTTAAGAAACGTTGAATTTAATAAGAGGCCATATTCATGACCAAATGAAATTTTTGATCAGATATTAGGGTAAATGAAGAGTGTAAATACTAAGAACGTTTTTCATCTATCTACTTTCGATTACAAGCTATTTGATAGAATCAGTTGGTGCGAAAATGGCAACAAGCTTTACTAGCTTAGTTTTCATAGTTTTCAGAACACTCATTAACCTCTTTACTATGGAAAAAGGTGCAATTCAACCACTATAATAACTATCTATTCATTAGCCTAGTAGTTCTAATTTACTGTAATTTAACCTGTCAAAACAGTGCTCAATCTGATTCAGGTTAAAATTGAAAAGTATTTTGGAAACAGCTGGTTGGGAAGTAACAGATGAACAGTCAAGGTCCTAGTAAGATCCGTATATAAGCAGAGTAAGAGCTGGTTCAGGACCTGTGTTAAGCGCTGATGATGAAAAGACCTAGGCCCGTAGAGCGGGCCTGATTATTTGGAGTCAGATCCACTGTCCTTGATTAATCAATTGATTTATGATGTAGTACTTATACTCGTTCATCATTCTCATTTCGATCCCTAGCCAGACGTTCCATACATTGCTAAAAAGAACGGGTGCTAAAAGTGATTGGCACTGAAGACTACCATGTAAATATACTAAAGCGTATGGTGTTCCAGAAGAAAAATTATATGCGGTAAACAGGAGGGGAAGATTAATCAGTTTGAAAATTTTTTCGTCAGAGTTTCTTTCCTACTCTCCATCTACGTTCTAAATAATTAAACTCTATACGTTCTAGAAAAGTATACGAAGTACCTGAGCCCCCACTTAGGAGTTCCGAGTTTAATTGCAGGTGGTTCTTTAAATGTTTCTTGCTCGCTTTACTAATCATGATTTATTAACCATGGTCCAATGAATTTATAGAAAGAGAACTTGAAAGGGAATTCAGCCAGATATTTTTTACTAGCGGAGTTAATCCTCACAATTATCCTATAACAAATACACGAAAGACTTATCGAAGTAACAAATTAACCCTAACAATTAATCCAACGCTATTGGATAATTTTAAAGAATTCCCTATGGATTTTCCAAAAAGAAGCAGTAAACAAAAACTTTTTCCCTTTTCGTGATCCCAATGTAAAAGGAACTTCTCCAGAAACGAATGTGTCATACCAGAACTCTGAAACCAATCACTATAATAAATGATGTTAACACTTAAATTTGTCATTAAATGGAATGTTGTGGTAAAATTAAAACCCTTCAAAGAGTGACCCTTTCAAAGAAAATTTCGGAAAAGCTCGTGTTTTATACTTAACTAATGCGAGATATGATAGAACGGATCGTTAATTCGATTATCACTTTCGAATGTAGTCGTGAAGGTGTTTATCATCGCGTATATGCTTATGAATCCCTGATGGTTGTTTGTCATGGTATGGAACCTGACACAGCTTCCCCAGAAAGTCAGCCATTATTCAGCATTATGGCTTGGAAACATTAGATGAAATTGGAGTATCTAACCAAGGAAATTATTTTAAATGATTTCATGCCTTATTTTGAAAGTGTAACGACTGAACGGGTGGTAATTCCATGGTGTTAAACCGATCAAGTGAATACCCATGTAGCGATCATTTTAAAAAAACTGGTTAAAGAATGGGCGGCATTGGAGTACAACTGCAATCCTTATTAGCTATTTTTGGAAAAACATGAATTATGAATAATCCTTGGATGAATACTGCCTGAACAATTTGGTGTGGGATGAGATTGAAACTATCACAAGGAAAAACATGTTTTTTTGGCTATTTGGTGTGAAACCTAGGCAGTTACACAGTTCTTAGAATACACTAAACAAGAGATAAAAGCCAGTATATAGCCCTTTAGCAAATTAAAAAATTGGATATTTAGCAATGGAAAACCTTTACGCAAGGCATAAAAAACCGAATGAAAGGCTGGGGACTTTAACGGAAAACGCACATAAGTTTTAAATTTATGCACCTGCACTTGAAGGTAACTTTAATCCAATATTTTCTCATAAAAAACAATTAACACTGACTTAGATGAGCCTAATTAATCGCCAAAAACCGATGGAGTAGATGGGATAGCTTGGTACATGGAATTAAGGAGGGAATGAAATTGGAATGGGCGGGAATACAAACATTATGGTCACAAAAACTTTGAAAAAATTATAAAGATATAGAAACTCTAGACATAAATCCATACTGACATTAATATTGATTAAGCTTGAGTAGTTTTATTTGTCAATTGGAACTAATATAAACACGCATAGTTACTTATAGAACAATTGATTCTAACCAAGCTAATCAGACTTCCAATACGTTAATCGTAGCTATTGAAATTCAAATATTATTTATGAAAAAAATATTTCTTATCCCTTTTTTTATCTCTCCTCAATATTTGGTGTAATATGAAATCCAAATAAAAGAAGCTCAGAATCCAGAAAACTAGAAATCGAACTTTGAAACAAACGAGAAAAAAAGTTGATGAACTTGAAGCTATGAGTCCCTGCATCACTTGAAAGTATAAACGAACACCGGAATCAAGAATTCTGAATTAGAGAAATGATATAAACTATCGATCATTTAATACAGGCGCCAATTTTGTTATCTTTGCCCTTATAATGACATTTTAAGTCCGTATTCTATTCCTACAAGCACTGTGCTTCTTCTTTAATTGAAAAAGAGATCATACAAGACTTGTGGAGCGGTATGGGGAAAATAATGCGAGTAGGAAATTACAGAATGCTTCGTCGAAAATGTAGGTAGTAAAGCAATGTCATTTGCCTACCACAAAGTAATGCACCCTCGTGGTGGAACAATGATTATCGGACATGCAACGAAAGTTAAATCCTATGAAGGTAAAACGCACCTTGTAACGATACATTCAGCAAAAATAGCGCAGCACACTTCGAGAATGTCTCGCCATAAGAATATGATAATGAATGAAGTATTGAAGTCTTAGAAGAATTTTAGATGAAGCGGCTATCCTTTACGCATACGGTCTATAACTTGGGAAGAAATGAACTGAGTTTTAATGATGGTTGGCACAATTTCATGCTAAGTTATACTTAGGGAAAAACTCCAATCGGACTTGGGATGTGGGAACCTATTGGCATTGAAACTAGACCAAAGAATTAAGCTGATAGGGGGGGTGAAAGATCAACGATTGAAGAAGCGCTCCTCTCATTGACGAAAAAACTGAAATACAATGTACTACAAAACTTTGTTCATGAGATGCTTAAACTGCCAACTTTGTTTGCTGAAGATGGACGCGTCGCTGATAGATTTTCAATTAATGTAGGCGGTGGATGTGAGAAAAGATGTAGCCTATTTATTGGAAGTTGCCTAACGAAAGTGAAATGTGAACGTTGGAAGCACAAAATCCCTAAGATACCTATTTGAGCATTTACAAAGTAAACTCGAAGAAAAGAAAAGATACGTTAGAAAAGCGGAATGCGTTCTTATACAGAGTTGCCTGCTTGAACTTCCATCGCTTTTTTAAAAGGTGGAGCCCCGGGCATTGGAAGATTAATACCTATATGTGAACGCTGTAACCACAGAATTGATCTAAATATCTATAAAATGGATTACTAAAACTAACGAATGCATTAAAGCAGCTGCTCAAGGCCCCCCCAAAAATAAAGGGGAAAAGGGTTTTTTTTTTCCGGGGGGTTTTTCAAAAAAAAGTTTTAAAAATTTGAAAAAATGGGAAAAATGAAAAAAACCCAATTTGAAAAAAGTTGAAAACAATAAAGAAGGTGGATCAAAACACGCTTTCCTCAAATTTTGTAACTGCTGTCGACCGAGAATGTGAAGATGTCATTCTGATCAATACCTTCTCCCCTCCTGCGAGAGTTTAACTGGCAACTATAACTGAGGAAACCGAAGATGCTGGGAGTCGGTTCGGAAAAAGATTTTTTTTTCTGGTGCAATTGATCCAATAAGACGGAACACGCCAATTTTATTAATAACGAACCTGGATCTCCGTTTCATTGCATAAATTTGCACAATTGATGGGACTCCATACATTGGTTTGTATTCGATCAAACACAAATACCTTATATCGCTACTAAAGAAACGGAGTCTTTAAAAATGGTTCCTGGGAAAAATACAGAATGGGAAATGACAATTTAACCTATGTAACGATAAAGAAGTTGAGGATACCCTCGATTAACCAGAAATGGAAACTCTTCTAAAGGCTATGTAATTGAATTTGGTTGAAAGAATTCAAAGAAATGTCTTGGTGGTGCCTTCTGTAATGATATGCCATAGAGTATTAGAAAATGGTCCAGCAATGGCATGAATCAAATTTCAAAAAAGAACCTTGGCGGGGAGCATTGGGACTTCCGCTGCAACAGCGTGCATCTCCAAGATTGGGACTATCCGCAACCACTTTTGAGGGAGGAAGATTAGACTTGAACAGAAAAGAGGACAATACATTATGAATCAGGATGGCGTCTTCTATGCTAATTTTTAATTTTTATATAGATAATATTACCTCTAATTACAGTATATAGTACAGAGAATTGAAGGAACTTCTAAAGCAACGTAATTGAAATGAAGAAACATTAATACCTCTTAAAAAAAACCTCATGGAAATAGGAAATAGATAGCTTTGCAGGACTCCTTCAGAACCTGACCATACCTCATTCACAGGCATATCAGAACTTCTTGAAAGAATTCCAATTAGCCTGATAAAGTTGGCTTTAGATGTATTTGGCAATGGGAGAACATCATAGAAAGAGTTTTTGATCTGCAACCTGCAATAATACTTGCGGCAGCAGCCTTCATCTACGAAACAATTATTTTAAAACGAGTGCAGTTACGGTTCTTAGTGCAGCTGATACCAGTTCCGAGTTTCAAATTTATGCTACCTAGACTTGATTTTCGAATGGAAGAGCAGAAAATTGTAGCTGCCGTGGTTCATTCACAGAGTCTTTTCCATTATTTGGTTTAAAATCTTGAAGATTAACGATGCCACGTTTCTGAAAAATGGAGCTCTATTAAAATTCGTGATAATGAATTTGTAAATGGTCTGGTAAATTTCGCT
>Ga0163217_1087930_pt1 | contig 19991 bp, 13 predicted proteins | sample SynspAceP_FD_185933 | JGI IMG/M metagenome (GOLD analysis project Ga0163217, IMG submission 185933) | Saline lake microbial communities from Ace Lake in Antarctica - Synechococcus sp. Ace-P (PacBio error correction) | ecosystem: Environmental > Aquatic > Non-marine Saline and Alkaline > Saline ...
ACCCCACTCAAGAAGAAAAAAGAAAAAAGAGGATTAAAAAATAAAAATTCAAATAACAGAAACAATAAAATTTAATACCTTTAAGAAAATTAATTCAGCAAAAGGGAACAGACTTGCCAAAATAAGGCATATGGATTTTTTAAATAAAATTTTACTGAAATAAGCCTCTTAAGAAATTTGAACAATAAATCCCCTTAATAAATTCTAAAAAATATTCCCCATTTTCCCTAAATAAAAACCCTATTTTTAAAACATCTATACCGAATAGGTATTTGAAAAGCCACATATAAAACCCCAAAGTATTTAGCGCCCGTACTGCCCACGATTCTAAAGGACAAAAGACTATCCGTGCAGACTCAATAATTTATTTTAACATGTTGTTTATAACGCAAAATCTGATTTTTTAAATATACGGTTTTCCCTTTTCTTTTAATTTGCGATTTTACGAAACAGCAAAAATAAAATATGCAAGACATCAACCGCCTTGTTGGATTTTTCCTTACTATCTCAATTAAGAAATTCACTTGAAAAAAATCACTGGTTACTAATAACAATGGAGAGTGGGTGCTACAATCCACCCCAGAAATATATAAGACCAAAAGGCTAAATGCTGTATAGCAGGGCTTTGTTTGAGGCTTGGGTGTAAAAACCAAACGATGAAAATTTGCCAACTAATTTTCCCCATGGCTCCAATAGACGGAATGGAATATTAAATGGACATAGGTAATTCTGCAATTAGGCGGCACAACAACGTTCCTATATAACCCCTACCATATGGAAGAAGATTAAAATATGTCCCTAAACCATTCAGAAGCCACAATATGTCTTTGTTCTTTGTGATGAGGTTTTTAATAAGGTTAATGCGGTTATAAGGCAAATCCCCGCATTTAAAAGATGTATACTCTTTGATGTCCTAATAATTGTAAAAAGAGGAGTGAAATTCCCTTGAATTGGCGCAGATAACTTCCAACCAAAAGGGGTTGAAAAGCTTAAAAGTAGATGGTAAAAGCCACATGACTTGGAACAACATTTAATAATACTATCCGGTACCACGGGCCGAACCAAAAAGGGGTTTATGCCTAACGCCATGACAACGTGTTAGTAATGCATTGCCAAGTACTAAACGTTTACCATAGATTATGGCAAACTATTGCCTTATCTTTTGCCAAAGTAAGTCAATATTATGAAAGATATGATGTATTTGTATCAATACGCGGTGTCCAACCATCTAATTTTTTGCCGAAGTCCAATGGATAAAATAATGATAATCTAAAGGAGTTTCTCCCCAAATGTAAACCGCTGTAACCCAGATGTTGAAAATATAGTGACAAATATCGCCCCAAAGGGAACAGAATTGACCGGCGAATAGAAAAAGAAATATTTTTCGTGGGCCGTTAAGTTTGGTTTACAATACGAACCTTATGGACAAAATGGTGTGGTAACGAACAAAGAAATTAGCCCTAGCCAAAACATTAATTATTCAGCAATGGAACAAAGCAGGTCTGCGGAGGAAAATCTTTCATTTAATACTTCAGGTAGCGCTGCGGTTGCAAGCCACGCTTGGCACAAATTTTCAATGCGGCACGAAATTTGGCGTCATGAGGGTTATGGCCTTACGGAAACCTCCCATTAGTTTCGGTTTAACGATAGAAGGGATGGTGGATTAGAATTGCACGGTTGGAAAACTTTGAACGTACCGAAGTGAAAATCCAAGAAGACGGGTAGATATTGTTAAAGGACACCAGTAATGGGTTTAAGTTTATTTTTTTACAAGGATGCTGAAGAAACAGCCGAGTCATTAAGGATGGATATATTCACCGGCGATATAAGGCCGAGATTGATGCCGATGGATTCTGCTCAGATTACGGACAGGGAAGAAAGAAATGTTCAAAAACCTCTGAGGTAAATACTTGCCCCCAAGTTATTGGAGAAACAGATTTAAGCAATCAAGATTTTATAGAACAAGATAATGGTCGTCGGTGAAGGGGAGAACAATGCCGCAGCCTAACTCAACCCGATTCGAATTTGTGCGTACTAGGGCGAAAAATCATTGATGTGGAAGTAGTGATAACCAAAAAATGGTTAAAAACAAAAAGTAATTGCCAGATTCCAGAGGAAGTTCTGCCCAATGAAAGTTTTTGGCCAAATGGAAAAAGTAAAACAATTCAGTACTTACACCAGATTCTGATTATTGAATAAGACACCTTACTCCTAGCTATAAAATTAAAGCGCTAAGAATTGGTCAAGGAAAATATACAATCTATATAAGACATCTATGAGCCTATTAATCGGAATCCTAACCTTAAATTGTAAAACAGCTTCCGTAACAAGAAGCTTTTTTATTTACTACTGATATATTTTTCAAAATTACTATGCATGCATAATATATTTTTACTGTAATATGTGTACGAACCAACAGAATAGCAATGCGGAACATAACAATAGATTACGCGCTACGAGCTACTTGCAAGCGGTAACAAAAATGTACAATGAAGAGGCCCAAAAAGTTTGAAAGCACTAAATGGCTGTGGATTACTTTGTAAGCATAGACCCGCGAAAATCGGGTCTCCCTCAACAGCTCTTGCCCAAAAATGGCATGGAACAACCAGTTTAATCGCGAATGACTAAAAAGTATGGAGAAAAAGGGATTAATAGAACTAAGAACCCAATCCTAACACGGGAGAGGTGTATAATTCCATTTAACGGCTTTTGGCCTGAAAAAAAAAGGACAAGACTCCAAGATCTGTACTGCGGTTTTAACGAATGTAAGTAAGAAAATCAGTTACCCTGGATAAATTGAGACACCTTTTTGTAGGTAGCTGAGGTGATCAACAAAATTGAATTCGGAAAGAAATTTAATACCTAAGAATAAAAACTAGTTTAACACATTTATTGATGAACAAACACATTAAAAAAGTAAGCAGTTATTGTTCTGGTAATTATGGGAAGTGTACCGCTTGTCTATTTGCCAATATTGGAAGTGGAAGATTGCTTTTGATATTATACTCACGGGAGCTAAACGACAAAAGAAAAACAAAAGGAACTTTCTCTGAGATAAAATTGTTAGAAATAAATGTGAATGATTCTTTGGCAAAGCAGCTTTAAAATCAAAGTCCCTGACCCCTATTTACCACAAAAAATCGCTCAAAGAATTCAACAGTGAAATCTGGGGAGATATTTGCTAAAGTAGGAAAGAATAAATTGGATCAATTGAGGTGGTCGTTGAGCGTTTGGATTATAAAGAAAATAGTATTCGAAATCTTGAATAAGATAGAAACCCAGGTCTTAATACCTCCAACAACTTCCGGAATCCCATAAAGTTTATGAGTGAAGGGTAGAAGTGAGGATTTCCAAAAACATTTTCTGCGGTCCCACTTTTTTAACCCTGCACGATCATTTAAAATTTTTGAAATAATCCCGGGACCGAAAACTTCTTCCAGAAGTAATTGGAACTTTTTTACATGGATATGGCAACAAGGTTTAGGCGCAAGACTTCAGTGGATTGCCCAAGATACCCCTGCGTTTATTGGAAATAGAATAGGGGACCTTCATATAATGACTGTTCCATACCGTAAAGGATATGGCCTTCGCGTAGAGGAAATGAGATATAATTTCCGGACCAGTAAGAGGCAGGCCAAAATCGCTACCTTTCCGCACCGTAGACGTAGTGGGCTTGGACACACTGGTTTCATGTAGCCAAATGGTATTTGCGGAAAACCTGTACTGACGATGAAAGAAAGGAAGCATTTAAATACTTCCTGATTTTATTGAAAAAGTGATGGATAATAAATGGTTTGGAAGTAAGACCGGAAAAGAATTTTTATAAGAAAGAAGGTCGGGAAATATGGCGTTGGACCTAAACAATACCATGGAATATAAGGCCTAGCAAAAAGGCCAGTTTCGCCACTCTTAGGAACTTACCAATCCATAGAAAATGTAATAGAACCGATTTAAAGTGTTGTTACTGGCAAAGATAAAGCTGGTCCTTTTAACCGAAAGAGCTTTTCAATCATTTTGAATATGCCTCGCAAATAAGGATCCCCGAAATTAACGACGATTTGATATAAATATAGATGACGCCATGAAAGCAGGTTTGCTGGGGTCATGGAACTTTCAAATATGGATGGCCATAGGCTTGAGAAAGGGTATTGAAAGAAAAGGCCGAAGGCTTATACAAGCCACTTGGGTTACCGAAATGCTGGCTCTCAGGCAATAAATCGTTTTATAAGATTAAAGATGGGGCAAACATACTATTATGAATCCCCCAAAAAAGACCATTGGGTCAAAATACCTGCCAGGAATTCCTTTTATTAATTTTGGATAAATATTAGAAAATCCAATGATGTTTGGAAACACGCTGAGTTTTGTGAGTGGATTTGGGAACGGTATATTAAATAGAAATTTCAATCCAAAATGAACACCATTGAGTATGTTTTTGGCTGCTTGAAACAAAGCCATTGATTTGGGCCGAAAAAGATTTTCAAGTTTTGGTAGTAGGCAATCCCAAAAGGGCCCTCCAAAATTTTTCTGTTGCGCAAATATTGGGAATGATGTTTATAGATGGCTGTGAACAAGAATACGATGACTTAATATGGCCATTAGATGTTTCCCAGATCCCATGACCTGCGTATGCGCTATTCTTCAATCACCCACGAACTTTCTGCTCCCACCGGAATGGCCTTGGGCCGGAGGTTGCGAACTTGTCCTTGCATGCCAGAATAGGTGGTTCCGCGCAGAAACCTATAAGGGATTGGTGGAATTTGGAGTTGGGGTCATACCAGGAGGTGGATGGTTCCAAAGGAATGACATTAAGAGCTTCGGATACTTTTAGAAAGAGATGTGGAGCTTATGTTCTAGCGAGAGAAGACTTCTGGAACCCATTGGATGAGGCAAAAGTATCTACTTCCGTTATGAGCATTTTGATCATGGGATACTTGAAAAAGGAAAAGAAAAGTCGTTGGTAAATAAAAGATAGACAGATAGATCGCTACAGCACTAAGGCTATGCGAAAACTAATGCGGAACAAGGCTATACCCAACCCCCTAACGAAAGACGTCAGGTTTTAGGGAAACAAGCTTTAGGTATGTTCCCATGGTTGGTACTTGAATGAATGGAAGACAGTAATTTAAATAAGTGGAAGCACGGACCATAAAAATTGCAACAAAATTAGTCCTATGTAAGCTGGGGGGGACTTTCGGAGCAACGTTGGTTACGGAACAATATCTTTTTGGACCTGGAAAGGAAGCGTTCTTATCCTTATGCACGACAAGGAAAACTTTGGAGCGATACAGCATATGTTAAAAACAGGAAAACCGTTGCTGAATTAAATGATCTATTAATAGGGTTCCAATTGATGTACGCTCTAAACACAAATTAGTATTATTAATAAACATCTTAAAAATAATTAAATGAGAAAAAGTAAAAACCAGTTTATTGAAAACAATAGTATTGGATAAGTTCAAAAAATGAACAATCATTTCAACAGAAAAGGTTATAAAACCCAATACTAAATACTAAAAATAAAATGAAACAAGCATTATAGAGATTAAGGCATAATAGAACAGCAGTAAGGCCAAAGCCCCTAAAAGCGTATTCCACGTTTAAAGCAACAGACGAATTGTGGCTGCGGAAACAATAGCCTAATAGATAAAATGACATTGCCATCAAACTGGAGCAAAACACGCATAGATGAACGTTAATTGTGAAATGCAATGCCCGAAGGATCTCAAGGACTAAACATGGCCACTTTAATATCCCTAATGGCCTAATATTGTTGATGTCCCGGTTACGGTAATAGACTTTGTTCCTCCGAATAGAAAAACCATAGGTATCTGCTACTTCACGCAAAAATTCAGGCTTGGGATGGCAGATTGAATAATTGCCTGGTGTGCAAGAGAGCAATTGAGTGCTGTTGCCTAATGACGGTTACAAAACAGAATCTCATATATTTGGCCAAAAGTCAGGGCTGAGGATATTAATTAACTGGGGCATGGAAAACCACAGCCGAAGCAAGAACGCAATTCAATTTAATTTTCCCGTGAACTACCAAAAGACCGAATTTTGCCTAATAATTCGCACAATGAAAGCACTAGGGCCCAGGCAAGAAGAATCCGTTTTCAAAAGTCAGATCGTACCTATTGAAGTAGAACAAATATATGTTGACGACAAGGAAAGAAAGCTAAAAAAATATACGGTAACCAAAGATGAAGGGCCTAGAAAAAGGAACAACTAAGGAAGCTTTCTGGCGATTGCGACAGTTTTCGCGGCAGGTGGAAGTGTAACGGCAGGTAAATTCCCCTCCAAATGAGTATGTGGCAGCATTTGTTTTGGTTATGAGCGAGACATGTAAAAAATTAAAATTGGATACCTATTGGCCAGATTAGTAAAATTATGCAAGCAGCGGGGTAGAACACGCGAATCAATGGTATATGGCCCTGTATAAAAGCGATTCCAAAAGCCTTAAAACAAGCCGGTCTTAAACAAGATGAAATTGAAATGATCGAATTGAACGAAGCTTTCGCATCACAGTCCTTAGCTGTAGATACGCGAAACTTAATTGAATAGTGATATATTCAATGTTAAAAATGGGTGCAATTGGCCCTTGGTCACCCATTGGGACTGTAAACGGGTGCCGAATTATCCGTTCAATTGTTTGATGAGATGCAGAAAGCAGAAATATCAAGGCAAATATGGAATTGTAACTAATGTGTGTAGGTACTGGGGCAAGGTGCTTGCAGAGAATATTTGAATTTTAAATAAAACAGCACAAGACGTAACCTTATTGAAACGGACTTTTCCAAATTTCATCTCCCAGTCTTACTATTAAAACTTAAATTAAACTACAAATGACATAGAAATAAAAATATAGAAATAATTAGGCGGCGACATTCTTGTCAAGGAAACCCACTGCGAAGATGTTTTTCACGCCGGAGATTTTTCCGAAGAGCAAGAAAATGAATGCGTGATTCCGTAATCGAATTAAGCGATCGTGAAATTTTGGCAACAGGATTCGTTCGAAGCCTAAGGACTATGCCTAACAGAGAGGTAATTGACCAAGGACCGGAGAAAATGGGTTTTAAGGAGTCCGCGTTCCTGAACCACGGGTGGGGTTGGGAAATGGGATTTGTTTGCTACCATGATCGTATGCGAAATATTTCCCTAGTGAAGTGGTTCATTAAGTACCACGCTTTTGTGCCCACACGGGTATTGGAAACTATGCCGATTACTATATGCAATGAGGCCCAGCAAACAAAAATATCGTTCCTAAATTGGCTAACAGGGTGAATGGTTGGGGTGCCTATTGTTTAACAGAACCGGGGGCCGGTAGTGATGCCAATTCTGGTAAAACCACTGCTAACTTTAATCCGCTGATGGCAAAAACTTACAAAATCAATGGCAAAAAATGTGATTTCCAATGCTGGGTTCTGTAATTAATTATACGTTTTTTCATAGGATAGAAAACCACAAAGAAATATTAAATCTGGATTTTATGTGGAAAACCTGACCCCAACAATGGTAAATTACATTAGGAGAGGAAGAGCATAAATGGGAATTCGCCCTCTTCACAAGGCAAGTTTCTTTAATGATACGTTGTTCCAAGTGGAAACATGCTTTCCGACAGAGGAAATGTTTTTAAAATTGCATGAACGCTTAAAATATTGACGAATCAAATTGGCAGACTCGCCTGTTGATTCCGCCAAGGCGAATTACCTACAACGCCTAAGTGTATGCTGGTGGAATCGCAAACATTTAAACCCCCCATTGCCGATTGGAGCTATAGAAGTCCAAATTAGCGAGATGGGGACGAATTTATATGCTGGTGAGTCGCTTCTTATAGAGCTGCCAGAATATTGAAAGATCGTATGCCATGCGCTTGGCTGCAGGAAATACCCATATCAGAAGCCGAGCTAAAAGGAATTGAGGAATTGCTATTGAATGCTCGCCATTCTAAAAGTTGCCGTTTCGGAGATGTGCAAAATTTGCCTGACGAGGTATCCAGATTTTGCGAGTGGTTTCTGCTGAAGAAACGCCTATGGAAGCCGCATGGAGAGATCGCGTAATTGCCCGATTTACGAGGGAACCAATGAGATTATAGAATAGTTATCTGTTGGTTCGTTGGTAAAGAAGGCCATGAAGGGACAATGTAGACCTATTGGTTCCGGCAACGGGCTGTAGGAAACGAATTAATGGGTCTCCCCTCATTTGATTGACGGTGATTAATTCCAAACTGTTTTTTTCTGAAGAGAAAGAAATGGATCGCACAAACTTAAGAAAAGTATTCTTAATGGTTGCCCCCGATCGGCAGTAAAGAAATATCATGCCCTGCTTTTAGATAACATCAAATGTACTTATGCTTGCGTCTGATATTTTAATAGAAAATTTATTTGGCCGAATCTGCAATCCTCAAACAGAGAAAAAATGTTTGTTGTATGGTTGTTACTGCGATTTGGAGAAGCGGCTCAAAAAGAACAATATCCATGTCCAAATTTATATTGTGTACAATGCGTGTAGATAATTTGGTTATAAAAATGGCAAAGGAAGCAATTGTTTTCCATGTCTGAAGGTGATTGAGCAACGTATGATGCTATGGACTTAAACGATTTACAAAATAATGGCAATCAGCCCAATTGTAGTTGAAACTTTCAGGCACTTCCTATTGCAGAAAAACTTTAAAGGCCTGAAAACAAGTATTTGTTTTTAGTAGAAGCTTAAAGCTACTCAAGGCTCGAGCTTTCGTTTAGAAGCAAAATGAAGAACCGCTCCCAAAGATGCGTTCTTTTATTTATGCTTCACTCCTATTCATTTCACACTTCAAACCTATAATCATAAGAATCGATTTCACCAACACGCTCATAGCGTCCTCGCCTACCTGTAGTTTGGCTTTTAATAAATCTCGTGCCTATACGATTAAAATATTAAGCAAATAAAATCAACCTAGCAAACATTTCAAAACTGAATACCTTCATGGCTAATGAAAAATTTGATGTTTCGTAATTGGCTGTGGCGGTGCAAACGGCCGTAAGGTCCGCCGTAACCTGTGCCAAACGGGTGTTTAAAGGTGGACCATAGCGGATAAATCGTGGATGATGGAAAGGCACCTTGTGGGCAACCGAGGCTGATTTCCCAAAAACATACTTTTAGCGCCGCTCGGAAACTTATGAATGGCCACTAATTTAATGGACAAAGGTATGCCCTCCAAACGCAAGCCCCTGGATTGGAAGCGCTGCAAAGGTTTAAACGGCAATTTACAAACCCGATCCTATGGCCACTGCAAATAGAATTGCAGGAATTGGGATTCAATTGTAACCACCAATCACCTATTTTCTTGGATTGCACAACCTTCTCCGTTGAGGAAAATCCATAAAGCTGATAAAATTGTTAATAGCTACAGACAAATAGCTAAAAAAAACTGAAATTCAGAGCTGAATTCCTTAAGAATAGTACGATTTTTCTACGGTTTGCAAGAAACTGCCAAAAAATATGGTCTTATTGGCGGAGGTTATATTGCAATGAATTTGCCCATATGGCCGCAAGGGCAGGAAGTAAAATAAACCATCATTTGAGCAGGAGGAAAACATACTTCAAGCATTTGACAAGACATGTATCTCCAGCTTAAAGAAAGTTTTCCGAAGATCTGGTAATAGAATTTTATAATTTTGCAGAGAAGATATCGCAACTAGAGAAACTGAATAAAAACTTTCGATAATCCAATAATAAAAAGGACGAAAAGAAAAAATCGATGAACAGCCACGCTCAGTGATTTCAATACCTGCGGAAGGGCCCCGCAAATCATTCTTGAATTTGAAAAGGGCATGGTTCTTATTCCAATAAAGGCATTTCAATAAATGAATTCCTCTTGCAAAATATCAGTCAATTCCAAAATTATATCGCTTGTGGTGACGTATCCGACATGGCCGCCCTGACGCCAATTATTCGGAATAGAAGGTGCTATTGTTGTCGAAATTAATTCTTCATGGCAATAAAAAAATAGAACAGCCCGCATAATGATCCGTCAACCGTTTTTACCTTGCCAAATTTGGCAACGTGGGTTTGTCGGGAGACGAAAGCCAAAAGAAAATATAAGACGGTAAACGATTCATAATAAATCTGTCGTCCGGACGGTAATAGACAACGCCAAAGAATAAATACACCATCCATGCTTATAAAGATTAATCATAAACGAGCGGAACAAAAAACAAATTGTTGGTGCCCATCCTGTCAGCTCCCAACGCAGCGAAAACGATCAACTATGTCGCAGTGGGCGATAAACTTACCAAGTGCCCACCGAAGCCTTGAAAGATATGATTTTTCACCTTCCTCGTGGGCGAACGATATAAAAAAGCTATGCTAGTAGGATTATGACCCCAAGGAGAAAAAAGCGATAGAATTCAAGTTACAACACTACCTACTTTGTAGTTGACAACCTTTAAAGCTGGAATGGCTGATCGACCCATTTTCGCTGAGTGCGGTTGTTGCCCTATTATGCAATCCTTTTCCCTCCTGGCCTTTGGTCCATCATCATTAATCTGGTGGATCATTTGGGGTATTTGAACATTGTTCAAGTGTGACTCGACAGCTGAGAATATCCAAGGCCCTTCTGGGCCAGAGAATGCGCAGAAATCTATTCAACAAATTGATGATTTGAGAACACAGATGGCAAACAGAAGCAGGGTGGCGAGTATTTTAGGCTTTGGCAACCTTGATATTCGGAGCAAACAGGGTGTATTTTACCACTTACAGCTTTCCCTTAATCAATATTTGGTCAAATTAACCAAGACCCCAACTCAATCCTTCGTAAAAATGCTTATTGATAGAGCCCGGAAGTTTTGCCCTTCATTATTGGGTAAATCGAGGATTTCCTATTATTGATTAGTTTTTTGGTGAACTGCCGGGATTTCGGCACTCAACGATTAACAACTCGTAGTGTTCTGCCAGATTTTAATCCTTTATCTTGCCTATATTCTAGATTTTACGGTTTCCATATGGAATTCGTCACCCTACTTTTGCGCCCTCATTTTTATGAATACTTGCCGAATACAAAATTCGGGTGAAGACCGTTGGATCGGGGCCCTGATTACCGCTATACTATTTGTTTCTGGAAAAAATTTTATTAGGACTGTATTTGGGGAAGCCGGACCTGTTCTACCTAATGGCGCAGCGAGGTAACCGTGGTTTTAATTCTATTATTGAGTTTCCTATTCATGTTGATATTGTTTTTTGGGCCGAATTTACTGGTATCACGGCATGCCAATTCGTTTATGGACTTGGAATAAAAGCCAAGCCTACATGAACACTTAAGAAAAAAATAATTCAAACAAGAACAAGACTAATAACCCCTAAAGCACTCTTCTAAGTGGCCGTTAAGGATTTGTCCTAGTTTTGAAAAATATATTTTAGTTCAAATTTGATATGGAATGCTATAGTTAAAAAGCTTTTTTAAAAGCTATATCATCTAGTGGCACGTTATTAAATAGAGGATTTCCTCTTACAGTTGAAGACTTGATTTGAATTTGTAGCCTATAAAATAATTGAGTAACTTTTCTATTCAATAGATTGCATTCTTTCTTTTAAAACTTCGCCTTAATTATTATGAAAGTAAAACAAACTAGGGTTCTAACAGACTAAAAGTATGTAACCAAAAATGGAAACAACATTACTAACTGACAGATCAGAACATTAAGTATACTATGGTTTTTTAGTCGGCAAATACATGCAATTAATTTAATTATAGCAATGAATGCGTAAATAACATTTTTTTAGCAGATATTGATCAAGACTGATCGCGAAATTTTTTTATGGACGCTATTGACAAATTAACCCATGGAAACATCGGTTAAACAGTTCGAGAATGGTGTGGATTTGATGGCTGAATTGCACTCTGACAATCCGCTTGCCTACAAAATTATATTTTTAGATCTTTACATCCCTTAATGACGGAATTCGAATGCCTTCCGATATCCGTAACATTCCCTGATTCTCTCAGAAATTCTATAATTAATCTAGTTTCCACCTCTTATCATTCAAATGGAGGTAGACCATTGAAAGAAGGAGGAGCAAAATCAATATATAAAGAAAACCCAAACCTCCTATAATCCAATTAAAAACGAGTCCTATAAATAAAATCATAGGTCCCTTTTCAAAAATTTCTACCTAAATCTAACGAAACGCCTTAAATTTCTCGGTATTATATAATTTAAATAGTTAAAAATGAAAATAATCGTAGTTACTTCTTATAGCCAATCGATTTTTGGGTCAAAGAAAATGAAACTAGCCTGAGGTGATTTATCCTTAATCATAAAACTCTTGTAGAACGACCCCTCTATCTACGCATCATTATACTTATAAGCTTCTACCAGGAAGATATATAATTGAATTTGCACCCATACTAATTCACCTTGCCGTAATAATACCACGGTGAAATTTTCTACAATTCGTTTATTATAGCCAGTGCCAATTCCCAGTTTCCGGGATATCTGACCTACATGAAGACTTGAAATATATTCAATAATATCTTTTCACTGTATTGTTGATACAAACCATTCCGTTGTCGCGCAGTAAGTAATATGGCAAATATGTATGTCGTCTTTTAAAATTTTCCCCTTCTAATGCTTTCCATTAACAAACTCATTTTTTATTGTTATGGCTACATGGTTTTACCTGTTTTGGAAAACCTTTAAAAGAATACTTATTAGATTATAAAAGAGTTGTTTACAATTGAAATGGTGATGATATTGACCTCGCAGGTTTTGTCCGCATTGAATTATTGCTTTTTTTTGCAAGAGCTCTTCACCAAGTTCATGTTTACCTTGCTTCAATATAATATTCAAATTCGTTCTCATCACCTCCAATGGTGCGTACCGGAATAGGCCAACAAAATCGTCAATCACAACTGCATCCGTTCGCAGAAAGTTGCATACGTTTTAAATAGATTAATTTTCCATTTTCGGAAAGAGTATCTTGTAATCTTTTCGATTATGCGGGAGCAAAGGTTTGATTTTCCTTAAAGGCTCCTTTGCAGAATCATGGCTTAAATGTTAGGCAAATGATTGCAAGCTTCCTTGTTCATTTCATGAAGCTCAAATATTTTTTTTGCTCAAAGTTTCCATCTTTTTTTTCTCTTAGCAAACAATCGTCCGATGCTTTTTTGCCGAGTTAAATCATGTGTTACCTTTGAATATCCTATACTCGTCGTTTTTTTCATTATGCCACCTGCTGTAATTACACATTTGCCCCAAATAAGGTGTTTGTCTTTCTTTACTCGCCAACCGCTTCTTGCACAGGCTTATTGTTTCTGGCGGCCAAACCTAAAACCCTTATGGGGGAGTCCACTTTTCCTATCATTCTTCGTAAAAAATTGGAAAAAACTTCTACCTATTATTTCTTCGCCTTTATATCCTTTTAATTCTGCTCCCGTATTCCAGTTCTCCACTATAAATCTTTTTTATTCAAAATAGAAGTATAGCGCTAAGTCCTGCACTCCTCACCATTAAATGGTAGCGCTTGTTTCGCTCTTTTTAGAACGAATTGTTCAATTCAACTTAGCTCAACAAGTATCGTTCCTTAACCTGTTTTTTTCCCAAATTTCGTTTTCGGAAAATTTTTTGTTCTTGTATATTGGTATACTGCCTACCCACATTGTAATATTCCCACTATCATTCCGTTGGTGGTTTTGCTCTACTCAACTGCCAACGATATCCGCCATCCATGTCTTCGGAAAAACGGTGCTCAAAATAAAAAATCCTTTCCTATTGCTAATGGAAAATCTCTGCCCAGGTTTTTAAAATTCTTTCCTGTCGTACCGGATGTACCCTGTAACCATCCTTGATTTAGTAAATTTGAATCCTGCGACAGATCCGGAAAATTCAAAAACCGATTCGTTAAAATAATTCAAAATTACCCTTGGGGTCCTGCGTCCAAACAACTGAAGGGAGTTGAGTCGGCCCGGAGTACCTGAAATTTCTTTTCACTTTCCTCTATTTTTTTTCCGCGCAATTACCTGATCAGGTAAACTTTCAATGCCCAATAGTCATTATTCCATCAATTTCACCCTTGGCATTTAAAAGCGGCTCGTAAACTAAAATTGATAAATAAGCCGGTTTCCAATTTTCCCGTTCCCTCTTTTAATTGCAACGGAAATTTCTGAAGTAGAAAAAGTTTACGAGTGCTATATACATTGTCTTAACAACCCCTTAATCCCCTTGTGATTTTAAGTTCAGGCCATTGCATCCAAAATTGTTTTGTTTCAAAACTTCGTCTTCTTTCTCCCCCACATATCAAGTCCAATGAATTGCATTTCAGTTAACATACTCCTTTCCCTGAAAAATAGCCTATGAGAAAGGTGCTGTGTGCAATTAATTGACCGAAAGCCTTCGTTCACTTTCTTGGTAGTTCTTTTTTTGTCAAATCCCGTTTTCCCGTTCAGTCTCTGTAAACATGTAACAATTAACAATTTACAATTGCCATCATCATCATAAAGCGGCAACTGGTAAACAGAATGGTCCAATAAATGTTTCCTCTCATTCTGCCGTTTCGGTAAAATGGCTAACAACCAAGTGATCACTATATGAAACAGGCTTTAGCCGTAGTGGACTACTTGATTTATCAAAGGCAGATAAACTCCATATCTCCTGGCCAAACTTCTTTTGAACGCCTTTTTTACTCAATGCTGGAGTTTTTCCATTCTATTCCTAGACTTGGCCTATACGCAATCATATAATAAAAGCAAATAAGCTTCCTCCCTGCCCAAAAGAAAACATGGGATGGGCCGAATGCAAGATTATAGCAAAGAGTTGTGGCGCAAACTTACGGCCAATTTTTAATATTACCAGGATGAATTAATCCCAATCCCATGCCCCTTAATGATCTCGCTCATTTGCGGCCTCCGCCTTCAGGAACAAAAGGTCATTAGTTTTGATGAGTAGTCACTTCAATTTGTGCCATTCTAAGCGCTTGTTATCTCACAAATTTTTCCCCTGCGTCTGCGTGTTGTACATTCCTTTTTTCTTTATGAATGAAATAGCCTTGTTTTACATAAACAATTTCAAAAATCAGTAAAACTGCAGGTTCCTAATATTATCTGCGCACCTTTACCATAAGTACATCCATTAACCGTTCAAGATTCGAAGAGGTGGAATAAATATTGACTGGCATCCCCCTAAATTTTCACTTTCCTTTATTTCAGATAAAGCATCTCCGTAACCGATTACACGCATATTTCAAATCCAAAAAAAGAATTGGGGAAGGTTGGGACAAATTACTTTAAGAAAATCCATTAATTCAACCCCATTGCTTACCAGTAATCAAAAAGAATGCCGTTATTGTAAGCTCCTCCATGGCATCGTTTAAAAAACATGCAATCGTCCTCATCATCATCTGGCGAGAAGTATAGTGAAATTCGTTGTTTTGTCATTTCTTACCTTGTTGAGGTCCTAAAATTATAATTTATTCCATTTTATGTACATAAAAATAAACAACAAAAGTACTTGCTTTATAAAATTAGTGGTCAGATTAGGCCTGAAATGGTTATAATCATTTAGATTTAAATTACCTGCCAATGAGAGACCTTGCATAGAATTTACAATATTCTTTTTGGCATACACTTCCTGCCACGGAAAACAGAAAGGTTTTTTACCTTATAAGCAAATGCTTTTGGTTTAACGACCAAAATCATTTAGATATCATTGCCAAGGCACAACTAATAATGTTAAAAGTAATTTTATGACCAATGTCCAAAACGCTTAAACACCCCAAAAGCTAGTCTTTTTTCGCTTTCTATCATCCATTGCCGGATTAACTTTGGTATTTTATTATTTAATCAATCGTCATTTTGTCATGAAGCGATGGCCCTAATACTTGGATTAAAGCTGGGGAAAATGTGTTATCTAATCCTAGTACCTCATTGTTGCTATTATAGCCTTACTTTGGAAGCAATTACTTATTCAATAAACAATGGCCAGCATAGCTAAAGCCATTCATTAATGAAAAGATAATAGCTGTACCAAAAAGCCTCCCGTTATAAACGTTTTGCTATCTGGAAGGTGACTGCAATTTTACAGTTACTATTGCTTTCTCTGCACAAACATCTTTTATCTGGTGATTATTCCCGACTTTTAATTCTTTATCTTTTTAAGCTTAGCTACAAAGAAAAAGGTAATGGAACCATTTAAAGTCCTCAGTCGGAAGAAACAGCAGTATTTCAAATAGAGAACGGGGCCTGAATAGAATAATATTGCCCATAAATATACAAACCAGACATACTTAATCCCAATTCAATCAAACATCAAAAAAAAAACGCTTCAAGATATAGATAACATCATTATCGTCAGGTGCCAGAGTGGATTGTCGGCAGCCATTTGCCTAATCCAAAGCAAGGACAGCGGGTTTTGGTATTGAGCAACATCGATGTTCTGTGGCTGGTGCCATAGCTTTTAACCTAAACGGTCACGTTTTCTCTCCAGGAGTAACATTATATTGGCTTACTAAGGGGACAGGCCGAATCAAACCAGGACCTTATATGAAGGTTTGGGGTTAGCTAACGATTTGGTTTTTTTACGAATGAATCCAAAGTTATGAGCGTTGGTTTTAATTGGAGAGAGGAAAGAATTGATCTGCCCGGAAATTTCGACGATTTAAACGCTTCTCTAGACAAAGGTTTCCTAAGAAAAAAAAACGTTTAAATTCACTATTTAAAGTTGGTCAGAAATGTTTCTCGGCAAATTCAGCTGATTCCGAAGATGAAGCGTTTTTGGACAAATATTACCTATCCCCTTAGAACAAAGCATATGGAAAATTTGCATGTCAGCCCTAGAAGCGAGTCATCTACTGGAGCATATAAAAAAACCCCCTCCCTGCAGAAAGTGCTAAAATATTCAATGGCGACCACGGGTTTTTAGCCCCTGCAAGGGCCAGTTTCCCCCTGCAACTGGTGCTGTTATGGAGTCATTATTTTAGCAGGGGGTACTATCATGGGCGGCGGAGCCCCTGCCATGTAAAGGTCGATGACAAAGCACCGTACAGAGGAATGTGGAACAATACGTACCGGCAGCAGAGCAGTTGAAGAGTATGTTCTTTTGGAAGGGGAAAAAAGAGAAGAAGCCATTGGAGTAAACTGGAGGAATGGTGAGAAAATCTAAACGCTTCCAGAATCATTTCAATGCCGGATCCAGGGGTTACCTATTAAAATGTGAAAGAACAAAATCTATAGTGCTAAAAACTTCTTAAAAAACTGAATAAAACAAAGTATTCCTGTATTCCCTAATCCTTTTCGCTAACGGGTGACATAGATTGTTTCGAAAATATATAGAAATGGACTCAGAAATATATGGATGATGGATAACAGGCAAATGGATAAGATATATGGAGGAATGACAGATGTGGATATAACCAGTGGCGAAGTGTTTTTTCTGGCATATTCAATTAAGCCCTTTGGGGGGTAAACCCCGCCCACGCAAAAAGGACCCCCCAAGCTATGACGGTAAACATAATTCCCCTAGAAGTTATTACTTACATTAATCCCCGAATCTGTTCGCCCAATTTAACAAGAAAATGAAAAGGAGCGATCAAAAGGAATAACATGAAATCAAGAGAAATAGTTGACCATTAAAAAGAAATCAATACATCTTGAACTGGCCCTACCAGGATAAGTAAAAATATTGTTCATAAAGAATTGGGGACATACCCATAACAACAAAATATTAAATATAAATTCCACCAATGGAAGTGGTATATGGTTAACGAAAAGACTTTTAGGCAGATACGGCCCACTTTTGGCGTTTAGGGCAAAGAGCGAAAAATAGAAAACCATACATGTGCGGGCGCAGCAATTCAACTCACATGGAGGTGGCGGTGCTAAGTAATTCGAGGGTTCAAGACAGCGGCTACCATTTTTAAATAGCAGTCACAGGATTAAATAAACCAGATGAATTACAGAATATATCAAGAAATCTATTGAGGCTGAAGACGATCCCCGCCCTAATCCCAACAGTAAGATTCAACGAAAAAATAAAATTTGAGAAAAGCGCGATTGATTACAAATGAAAAAAAACTAAAAAATTCAAGACTAGTCCCAAGTATTAATATTTTTTTTAACCCCACTTTACCATAGAAAACCATGAAAAATAATCATTGCCCTCTTTGGTACTGACGCATTTTATACCAGGAACAATAGTTTTTCTCAGGATTAGGCCAAATCTAGAACGCTGTTTGCAGAAGTAACAACTAGGTAAGAATGCCACTGCAAACGAAAATCGTGTTGTATTATGGCAATTCCATTAACCATAGGTTGAAAACACACAGACCGGAATTCTTTAAAGACAAGCCCTATTATTACAGGGCATAGGGGGGGACAGACGACACCTCAAATCTATTTGCGATTTAGACCGGATGTAATCGACTTAAAACCATAAAGTAGTGGTTATTTTGGCGTGGCACCCAATGATATTTGCCGGCAACACTGGACCCCTACCTTGAAAATGATAGTGGACAATTATGAAATCTATGGCGTGAACTGGCAACGGCCAATGAGCATTAAATTTATTTATCCTCCCTCAGTACTCCCCGCTTATGAATATCCCGAGACCAGGACTAAAACCTAATGAAATAAAATACCAGCATTAAAACAGCCCTATTAAAAGAATATTCAAGAAGCTAACGGCCATACTTTATTTAGATTACTTGTACCGGCTATGGCGATGACGCGCAACGGGCTTTCCTAAAAAATATCCAAAGACGAAGTACATCCAACCGCGGCAGGGATAATGCGGTCATGGAACCCCTGTCGAAGCGCCATAACAACGCCTTACCAAATTAAATTTCTGTCTTAAACATTAAAAATTATTGCAAACTACCTTTCCACTGCTGCTGCCCTTAACGACCATAATTAGGGTAATGCCACAAACATTTTGAAGTGAAAAGGCCCTGTATATGCTGCTCCAAATACCCGATGGGGAGCGGAATTTTGTTAAGTTAATTTAGATAGGAATTAGGAAGCCCAATGGCATCAACAACCAAAATAGACTTAGGGTGGATTTTAATTACGCTCTATGAATCTAAGCCTGAATTAAGGGGCGAATAATCCCTTATCAAAAGCAACAAATAAAAGCAAATTGTAACGGTTGCCCAAAACACTACAATAAATTTAATCCCCCAGGTAAATTTTGTTGGGCCATCAAGTTTGGGCAGATAAAAACCAATAACTTCTGAAGTTTACCCCAATTTGACGAAAAACACCCCATGTTGTAATCCAAAAAAAATACGAATGGCCAAAAAATCCGATGGCCTATACTGCAAAAGTTATTGTCCATCTGCGATAGTAGGTAGAGTGAGTGTGGTATTCGAGCTCTAGTAGAAGTATTGAAATTGTGGGTGATTTTGAAAGCCAACGCTTTCACGCAGGAATAAGGATGAGGTATTTCTACATAGCCGAATGATAATGTCCTCGTTGCCAAGGGTAAAGACCCCGCTACCAATTTTGTTCGCCAATGAGGTTAATAAAATTAAGTAAGGCATTTAGCGCAAACAAATCAAACGGCTTGGCCACTGGTATATTCGATTAATAGATGCAACAACCTCTGGTATTGGGATTGGGAAGCCAGTATGAACAATACCGCCACGGGCATAGATCTTTAATTGATCAATCTGTGGGGAGTTATTTGACTGGCAATTACGAAAGGCACCTTACCAAACAACCCCATGTTTGCTTTAAAGGACTGGATGTTATTGCTTTGCCCTGGAAGAAACCCGAAGTTGCCAGTGGAACAGGTTAACAATGATGTATAATTTTAAAAAAAAAATGCTACTCCCGAACATTAAAGGAACACCTTTTGGGCACTGTATGCATAAGCGTTGGTCATCAGCACATGGAATTTATAAAAGCTACGCCATTACACCCCAAAAAGCTAAAGAACTAAATCTCCGGTAACCCAGAAGCACCTCGCTTACGGCCATGTTGGCCACCATAAAGAGTTGGAGAACCCACGTCAAAATTCCCGTGG
>Ga0163217_1038787_pt1 | contig 19990 bp, 13 predicted proteins | sample SynspAceP_FD_185933 | JGI IMG/M metagenome (GOLD analysis project Ga0163217, IMG submission 185933) | Saline lake microbial communities from Ace Lake in Antarctica - Synechococcus sp. Ace-P (PacBio error correction) | ecosystem: Environmental > Aquatic > Non-marine Saline and Alkaline > Saline ...
CCAAATCAATCAAAATGATCCGTTTTGGGGCTGATGGAAACCCTTTCCAAGTTAAAAGAAGCGATTCAAGACAAGGGAGTCAAGGTCACCGATGACCCGTATTTTATGGCAAAGTTGGAATAATCTTGGAAGGAAAATTTTCCCGAAGAGTTCCAAAAAAAGATCAAGCCTTGAAGAGCTATCACAGATGCTACCAGTTATTGTCCAGAGATTCCTCGTGAGCACAGGTAAAGCATTAGATAACATTGATAACTTTTCCTCACTCCATCTTTCTTTCCTCATATTAATGCTCTTCGAGGTCCTAAGCACGCCTATGTCTTTCGGAATCAATGATGGTGTGGAAAAGAAGCTACCTGTTTGTTTTATGATGAAAGACATCCAGAATGCTGGAGTGAAATCTGAGATTCAAAAGAAAGTTCATACCGATATCGATGCCAACACACAACGAGATTAAATTTCCCCTGCGTCAGCAGATGAAAGTTCTTCAGACCGAATTGGGTGAAGAAGGTTCCGGAAAAAGAGGTGGAGGATCTTCGCGCTCGTGGTGATTTGTTGAAACTTTGGAATCAGGAAGTCCATAATCACTTCGAAAAAGGAGCTGAATAAAATTCTTCGACCAATCCGCCGCGCAAGAATATCCTATTGCAGCTCAACTACGCTGAAACGATGGTAGATTTGCCTTGGGAAATGAATACAACTCAGGATAAATTTTTGGTCTGAAGCATGCCAAGAAGAAATTTTTGGGATAGTGATCACTTTGGCTAGAAAAAGTCAAAGAACGATCATCGAATACTTGGCGGTGTTGAAAGTTGAAAAAATTGATCTCAAGGACCAATCCTTTGCCCTTATGGACCTCTCTGCGTCGGAAAACATCCCTAGGAAGTCAATTGCTTCCGCTTTAGGAAAGAGAAAATATATTTCGAATGTCTCTCGGTGGACTTCATGAAATGAAAGCGGAATTCGGTGGACATCGAAAAACCCATATGTCGGTGCAATGCAGGCAAGAACATCCAGAATAATGAAAAAAGGTGAAAATCTCAAATCCGGTAAATTTGTTCTGGATGAAGATCGATAAAGCTTTCTTCAGACTTCAGAGGTGATCCAAGTTCCAGCTTTTTTCTGAGGTTTCTTCTTGACCCATGAGCAGAATTTTGCATTTCTAGATAATTATTTAGAAGTAGATATATCGATTTGAAGTAAAGTGCTCTTCATACGCTACAGCAAATCTCTGGATAATTATTCAAGCAGCCCTGCGGGATAGAATGGAAAAATCATCGAGGTGACAGGCTATATACAAAGAGGAAAAAGTCGAGATTGGCTAAAAAACACTTTAGTTCCAGAACAAACGGAAAAGTGAACATGGAGTGAAAGCCACTCAGATCACTTTTGAGAAAAAAAGCTTAGTAAAAATCATTTGAAGATTAACACCCGAGAATCTGGAGTCAGAAAGTTGAAAGAGTGATAGGGAAAGTTGTCCGAAACGTGGCCTAAGTCCAGCTGGCGATGGAGGGGAGTATGTCCGAAAATTCACCCTGAAGCTATTCGTAGGATATAGGCTCGGAGATTTTTGATAAGGAAATCCTAATCAGGATAATAGTGTAGCTTGGCGTAAAGTTCTGACTTGCTTGACAATGTTGTGGAGAGATTCCTATTATCGAATCCCAGCTTGAGTAGAGGAAAGGGCAAAAATTTGGACACTTTCCGGCCAACTTGGAGATGTGATGAAAGGATCCGCCATGACCGCACTTTCTTACTTGAAATCAAAAGCTGAAACCTTGGGGCATCATTATCGAATATTTTGATCAATATGACCTTGCAACATCCACGTGCCGGGCGGGAGCAGTTCCCAAAAGATGGTCCTTTCTGCAGGAATTCGATGTTGACTGCGATGGCTTTCGTTTTTACGCAAAGGAAAATTCAAAGCCAAGTGGCAATGGACCTGGTGAATTTCACTGATGGAAAGGTAATGCCAGTGGAGAATTCAAGAAAAATTCTCGCTGCCAAGCGAGCAGGAATCAGAAGAGATCATTCTTTGTAAGAAAAATAAGCCGAAGACATAAGAGGAGATTGATGCCCCGCATTACAGTCAATGGCTCGGATTTTTCATTTTGTAGATCGGTAGAAGAGGTCTTAGATTATCGCTTGGTTGAAATCGTAAAGTTGATCGACCCGCTGGTATTCAGCTTTACTCGGAAACTCACTCAAAAGATTAATCACTCTGTCGCTGGTGAACGTTCTAAACCTCTTTCTAGAGGAATTAAACATATTAAAATATGGATAAAATCGTAAGCCTAACTCCAGCAATCGAGTAGAAAGTTAGATAAATATATCATCGTCAGATGATGCAAAGCGGAATGTGGCGATTGCACTTCGAAAACCGAATTCGACGACTAAATGGTGAAGTCAGAAATCCCAGAAGGATATAGTGCCTAATAACATTCTCCATGATCGGTTCGAACCTGGAGTCGGAAAGACTGAGATTGCACGCCGCTTTAGCAAGATAGCTCAAGCACCCTGTTTACTTAAAGTAAGAGGCAATCTAAGTTTTCACAAAGTAGGATATTGTGGGGAAGAGATGTGGGAGAGCATTGGTGGCGAGATCTGGTTCGAGCAATCGTAGCGCTGGTGCGTGAGCAGAAAATGAAGAGGTCCAAGAAAAAGCCACAACGCTTTGTGAATGAACTGATTAGACATTCTGATCCCACCCTGTAAAAAGTGCTGGATTCACTCGAAATGCTACATTGAAGGTAAGTGAAAGATGGAGAGCCAGTCAATGATGCAGGATTTTAAATGAACGGAACTCGTGAGCGTTTCCGGGAAAAGCTTCGGCAGAATGGTCGAGCTTGATGATCGCAAGATTGAAATCAATGTGAGGGGGGGAAGGCAGGTTCACCGGTTGGGGTAGAGGGAATGATCGGCAATTGGAATGATGGACGACGCAAGTTATGGCTGGTCGTCAGCGATATGAATGAATTCCAACATGAATGCCGCAAAAAAGTTAAGAAAAAGAAAACTCAACGATCTCCGAACAAAAGAAAAGTGTTACTTGAAGAGGAGATGTCCCAAGTTGGATTGCTTTTTGACGAAGTCAAAGAAAGAAAAGCGATCAGATTGGCAGAGAATAATGGCATCATCTTATCGATGAAATTGATAAAAATTGCTTCTAAAAATCAGGTAAAGGTGGAGGAGGTCCAGAATGTCCTAGCCGGGAAGGAGTACAGCGAGAGCTTACTTCCGATCGTGAAGGCTCCGCGGTAAATACCAAGTACTGCGTTGTAATACTGATCACTGTGTTTTCATCGCCGCTGGGGGCATTTCATGTAGCAAAGCCATCTGATTTGTCCAAGAACTTTCAAGGTAGATTCCGATTCGAGTGGGAACTTCAAAAGTCTGACCAGGAGTTTTTCAAGAAATTCCTTCGTGAGCCAAAGAATGCTTTGACCAAGTCAATATCCAAAGCCTATTTCGAAGCGGAAGAAGTTACTTGGTATTCAATGATGAAGGCAGTCGAAAATAGCACGATAAGCTTTTTTGATTTTAATCAAGAAGTGGAAAATATCGGTGCTAGAAGACTTCCACACGGTGATGAGTCATTTGCTTAATGACTATTTATTTGATGTCCAGTACCATTCAGGCTAATTCGAAATCAGATCACACAAAGAAATGGGGAGGATCGACTGAAGCTCACTCGTGAAAATCGAGATCTTCTCAATACATACTTTTAAAAATCAAGGCATCTCTCAGATGCGCCCTTTTTTTGCGTTATTACATAATCACTTCTCATTTTACAGGACACAAGCCAAGGATTAGGCAAGGCATTATTGGATTTGTTTTTCTTCAAAAGGAAAATTTTGAAATCATTGGGATTTCTAGGAATATTCTAGGGCTTCAGTCACCAAGACTGAGGAAGTTAAGTTAGATTTAGCTGAATTTGGATTTGGTGGAGAATCATCTGATTCAATTTTCCCCAATTGGACAGTTCGAGAAATTATTTTGGCAATTAATGCTGGCTCCCATTGGTGAGATCACAGCGAAGTTGGTTCAATTGAACCGGAAACGATTTCAAGGCACTTTTTAATCTAAATATGCTTGCTCAGCAATGTTGACGAATGCTTTTATATCTCGAGATATGATAATGTCAATTCGATTAAATTGTCTGCCCAATATCACTCCAGGTGCTGCGCATAAACCACTGGAAGGTTGGTAGGCTCTGCAGCTCAAAGGCTGGACTGGCCATGTTTCACTGGTGTCTGCCAAAAAAGAGAATGAAGAACACTGGAAATTCCGGTTTTTAGCTTGGCCTCCCGGATCACTTGATACGGCAATGCAAAACTAAAGAATTAGGGAATCTGCAGCGGAGGATTTTCCAGCAATTGACGTTTCAAAATGTATAATCCTGAGGGCAAGCTCTCTTCAGGAGCCGAAGTCGCAAAAAAATCGGCTATTTATTAGCTAATCCTGACAAGTTTTGATTCCGTAAATCAGGATGTGGCGGAATTATGATTTGCCCTAGAATTTATTTTTTAGGCTAATTCAATAAACCAAGTCCTGAGGCAAATTACCTGTATCAAAGTTCTTTCCAAGAATCAAATAGCAGCTTTGATCCATATTGGTCCTGAAGTGGGAATATTGTGATGGCGTTTCCACCACAGTAGTTCATGAAATCATTAAGTCCAGGATTGTGCCCTATCCAAAAACAGTGTCTCCACATGACTCAGGTTGCTTTTTGATCTCATTGAGAATTGTTAAGCTGAAGCGTTGATAAAGTTTTTCTGTGGTGATTCATCAGCTGAATCAGCTAATCCTAGCTCCTTTAGGACGGTTTCTGCGTTTGCTTCGCCCTCAACAGCGCAAGTCGAGGATAAGATGCGTTCTGGATATATTGCCTTTTGTTTCAAACGTTTTGCCAATCATCGCCATACCTCTCTCCAACACCCTTGGTCCGAGGGGTGGCCTAATCATGGTTCCTCGTAAATTGGTAATCAAATCCTCAGGAAAGATTTTGGCCAATGTCTAAGCAATATAATTTTTCCGCTCATAACCATCAATTTAGCGATGATTATTTTTGTTTTATTTATCCTATATCTTTAACTTTTAGAGCAGTTTATTTTATTATTTCAAACAAATTATTATGTCTACCGGAACAAGTAAAATTTAACAATGAAGCCAAAGGATTCGATTTATCGTAGACCGACGAACACTCAAAGCGAAGTTTTCGTACACGCAACAGGATTATAGACCCAAAATTGGCCCAGAACGACAAGTTACATACGAAGTCAAAGATGGTAATAAAGGGCCTAAGCTGTCAACGTCAAAAGAGCTAATACAACATTTTGAAGTTCTTGTTAATTGATCCTCTGAAGGTATCCTTCCGGAAGGATTTTTTGTTTTCACAAATTGTTTTTTTTGATGGGACTACTTCTGATTCGAGTTCTGGTGATCCAAGCCTGCTGGAATGGTTCGGATTCCCTTCCCATGAAGACGGACGATTTGAGGTATAAATGCGTTTGGAAAAGGGATTTCGATCACCAATTTTTCTAGAAAAAGATCAAAAAAATGGCCGTCATAATTTTCTGCCCGTACATCGATCCAAAACTCAATATTTCTACCCAAAATAGCACTCTAAAATCAACGAACTATGCGCCGAAAGTTCTGCATTAATACTCCCTCAGTGCGGTTTTCAAGATTTTTTTTTCATGGATTAGAGCCTTCTCTCATTAAAATGTTTTTACTTTTTCATTCGAGTCTAATGCTACCGCCCCAATGGTCACGTCTAATTCTTCGTCGCTTATCTGATAAAGTCCAATTGATCAGGCTTTGTGAAAGCAGATCACCCATTAGTTAAAATAATCTCTGAACCATCATAGCTTGAATTTTACTCGCTCGAATATACCCCACTTCTTTACGGTTCCACTCAGGTTTCCTAACTTCAATTTCGTCGCCGATCTGAATGGGTTTTTTCAAAAGCTAGAAATTATGCAGATACAATTGTTATTATCGTTTTGAAGAACCAAAGCCTAATGCCTGACGGAGAAGTGCTCCCAAGACAATGGCGAATATTGCCAAAGGGATTTTAGCGGCTGTCATTGCAAGCATAAGATCCGACAATAAATAGCATAGACGAATCAGGAGAATCGAACTTCTAAAACCTTTTTGGTACGCGATGAGAAGATTTCTGGTCCTGAATAGAAGCAAATAGGCTATGTATTGGCTAATTTAAATAGAGATCACTAGAATTACAAAAAATAGGAAGAATAGTTGAAAAATTCGAAAGTTGCATTTCCCAAAGACTCGTTCTTGGAAAGTAAAAATTCAGAAACCATATCGTAAAAGTGGTTATAAGAAGCCCAAATAGAATAGAATATTGTAAGCCCATCATGCCAAAAGCAATTAGATTGAGTAACCCTTGAATCCGTTTTGGATTCTTGAAAATCAAAAATGTAAGAAATTACATCAGACTCTATCTTTTCTAAGCTTCATCCAGAGATAAACAGCTTTTAAACTTCTTGAGTAAATAGATAAAGGCCAAGCCACGTAAAAACTTGCAACTCCAATAATGGGCATATAAGATTTTTGCCAAAACTAAATCTGCCTAAAATATTCGCTCCTAAAGAAATATAGAAGACAAAAAGAGGAAACTAAAGTATTTAAGCAGCAAATTGAGCCCAATTAAAATGGTTGCTTACCGATTTCTTTAAAGAAAAAAGCGCGAGAAGATTCTCCTAAAGCTGCAATAAATAATCGGTCCCGTTGTCGGAAAAAGTGACTTGCCATGCAGACCTATTGTAAGGTCCTAAAAAGTATAATGGAAGAAATGCTAATCCATATATGGTGAAAACCCGAACCCCAAAATGATCGCAGCACTGGCAACCCGAAAATAACACTAAAGAAATTAAAGATAAAATTGAAGCGCTAAAAACTAATGGAGGATTATGTAACAAACAAAAAAATAAGGGCAAGACAATTACCTAATAGAAGAATGCAAAAAAAGAATTTTTTCTGAGGTATGCGACCCGCCTCTAAGATCAAAATCGGCAAATTCCTTTTTCGTGAGAAATTTTGTTTAAAATTTGCTGAATGAAAAAAAAATTAAAAAATACGGCTGCTATTAAAAAGTGCCATATTTCCGATCAATGATAGCTTTTCGCGAGATATCGTTTTAGAATGAAACTATTGATTCGTGAAGAGCTGATAATATCTTCTAATAACAGTTCCGGCCGCGTGTCATCCGAAGATCCCATAGGAATGGGACTCTTTTTGCCAAGATTTTCGTTGAAATTGTAATTTCATTTTGTTTGAAAAATTGACTGAGACTAATAGCTCTATCGTGATCTCGATATGTTTGCTTGAAAAGCTCTGTAAGAGATATTCCTGAAGATTAAAAATACTGTCCAAGAGAATTTGATGGATGCGTAATGATATTTTTTTCTTTGAAATCAGGGGAAACATTGTCGGGTCACGTTGGGATATAATTGAGTGTGAATGCCCGAATGACTGTCGATGTCTTAACCGGACTCCAAAAGTTCGTCCATCCGTTTGCTAATTACATTTCTCAATATTCCCCCGTTCATATTCACAAGAATGGATTCATGTATTTCGAACACCCCTTTAGATACTCCTCAGATTAAGTCTGTCCCTATCTCTAGTGTCAAATTTTTTGATTGTTTCAAAGAACTCTCTCAACTCTGGTATTTGGCTAACTCAGTTCTGTGGTGTCGGGAAAATTCCGGACGAAATGACTTTTGTCTTCCCCAGTTCGATGCGCAATAGTTTTTTTTTTGAGTATTGACTATCCGACTTAGATAGGACCGATCTGCTATTTTTTTCTGAGCAGGAATCTCATTTGAGACAAATGAAGCTTGTCCGTGTTTTAAGAACGATTTTAAATTGATTCCGCATCGGTTTTTGAAGTCGCCCCCTCACCCTGTGCCAGTTGCAATCCGAAATGAAAAAAAAATCAATAAATAGTTAGTTAGAGAGAGATTGAAGTCAATGCGGGCTTTCGGGTCTTTTTACTTTGCAATGAGTTTGAAAGTAATAATTGAATAACGGCAAAATCATTTGTTTTCTGATCAATCCAGTTTTCAAAATTAATCAAGGGTATAAAAGTCTAATGCTAGTGCCTATACTTCACTGGCAAAGCAACTTTTCGAAAGTTAATCTTAATTTTCTTAACCCTTTCTTTTACCTAGTTACGCCAGCCAACTGGAAAAAAGGTCAAACCTGATTATCTTTTAACTAGGACGTGGATGTAATTTAATATGGCTTTGAATTAAAATAATTTGAGGGCGGGCTAAACTCCACTGCTATTATTTGTTATTCAAGGAGATGAGTAATAAAAGCGTTTAATTCTTGTTAAATTTGAGGTTATTCGACAGTAAATAGCACTTCCTCCTTGGAATTTAAATTCTAATTCGTTATATAAATCACAATCATTAGAAGTATAAAAATATATGAAAAAAGGACAATTCCTTCTCGGAAGCTTCTTGCCTCATTGATAGGAAGGTTTAGTAGCCTTGAGGGCAGGTGGTGGAGTTTTCTTTTATACAGTTCTCAGGCATCCTCCTAATTTTGATGAAAAGCAAAAAGCAAGAGCTTTGTTAGCTTTAAATTGAGTAATAAAGACTTTACGATCCTGAAAGGATTCAATTTCGTGGCTGCAGAAGTTTGGCTACACCCGCGGTAGTGATGTAAATACCACAGTTTTCTTATTCAGGTAGAAGTCAAAGAGGATCCGCTTCAGGAGTTTTTCCAAATGCCTCCTCAGGAAGGCGATCGGAAAGATTCTCCAAAGAGGAAATGCCTATGGAGCTCAGCGCTCTGGAGTGGATCATCTCTGCGGATGGCTACATTGTCACCCCATAATCACGTGTCGATGGCGCTACCCAAAGTAGATATCTCTAGAAAATAATAAAGCCCGCTATTAGCTAAAAATCATCGAACAGATCCTTCTACCTGACTTGGCACTATTGAAAATCGAAGCAACAGGTCTTCCTTTTTGGTGAAGTTTGGTGACTCTGATAATAACACAAATTGGGGAGTGGGTACTTTGCTGTTGTAAATCCATTTGACCTCAACTCTAACGGTAACTGGCAGAATTATTTCTGCTAAGGCTCGAAATATTGGTATTTCTAAGGGATGTAAGAAGATAACCTTCAGGTGGAGTCTTTTCTTCAAAACCGATTGCAGTGGTGAATCCTGGAAAACTAGGAGGAGCATTAGTAAAATCTGCAGTGAATGATCGGAATTATACTGCTATCGCCCCGAACTGGTAGCTACAGGGTATTCATTGCAGTTCCTAGTACTTTGTCAAAAAGTAATGAATGACCTAATGGAATTTTGGACCTTGTTCAGCCGAGGACTGCTTAGGGGTAACATATCAATTGACATAAGCCCTGAAACTTGTGAGTACTTAGAAGAAATTCCCCAGTAGATTCAGTGGTGTTTTACATCAGAGGAGTAAATGAATAACAGCGGAGGTGCCGAAAGCAGGGCTTAAAGAAGGAGATTATCATTATTGGAGTGATGGAAAAAAGACTTCTACGTAGCGAATCTTCAAGAATAGTAGCCTAGAAATACGACCTGGAGTATAAAGTTGAAGTGGAGTATTTACGAGATGGAAAAGCCTTTGAAAGCTAAAGCTACTTAAAGAATTTTGCCGGAGATACGGAATTGTTGTGAAAAGGTAATTCCGAAAGACTATGGAATTTGAAGGCAGTAAGATATTTGAAGAATCCGGAAAGTTAAAGATGTTTAACTAATCAGGAGAGCTTTATAATGTTCGGGTGGCAGGAACTAAAATGGCTGTTTCAGCGGAGCTCGTCCAGGTTTTGTGGGTTACCTATTTATTAACCCGGTGAAGTCGAATTCGAATCCAAGGGCCCAGATCAAGTTAATTGAGGTCTTGGAGAACCTGTCGGGAGAAAAAATTGTGGTGCTCGGAATGTTTTCAGGATGGGACATGATACTAACTTTGAGTAAAAAGTTATTAATACCCGAAACTTTTGGGCAATCAGCAGGCTTGGATTTTTCCAGTCTGCTTTTTTTATGTCTTTTTCAATTGCTTTGTGTAATGTTGAAAGACAATGAACCCAAACCTTATGAAAAAAATATTTTTAGCAGGTAATTGCAATCATGATTGTCAATGCGGATTGGCCCATGCTCAAGTCCTTGGACACAGCTACGAGCTCCCCCTCAAAAGGAATTTCTCAAGACAGAATCAAATCGGATTGATCAAATGCTGAATGAGGCGATTGCCGCAAACCAAGTTCCTGGATTGTGGGCAAGATTGTCAAAGATGGAAAGAATAAGTTTACCAAATCTTCCAAAGGCTTTGCGGACCTTCCTATCACAAGCAAAAAATGGAAAAGGATCAGATCTTCCGATAGAACGTCTCAGACAAAGCCAATTACCTCTAACTGCGTGATGATGCTCTAGAAGAAGGCAAATTTTCAATAACTGATCCGATTTCTAGTAATATCCCCGAATTAAAACCCACAGGTGAGACTGGATTTCGTTTGCAGACTCTACTTATTCTACCCCGAACCTGCCTCAACGTGAGATTATTATACTATTAAAGATTTACTGACGCACACTTCAGGTATCGGAATGGAATGATCGATGGGAGAACGAAATGAAAATAATCTATCAAAAAGCCCGGGATCATTGACCTTATACACTACCGAGCCAGTCTAAGGATTGGAGAATAATATTAAAAAAAAGCTTGCTAAGCCTTCCGATCCATCATGATCCAGAAGCCAAATTCACCTATGTTCAGAAGGAATTGGAATGTCTTGGGGTATTTATTGAGATAGTCTCTGGATGCTTTGAATGAGTTTTTGAAAACTCGACTTTTCCAGCCTTAAAGGCCATGGTCCCAATACTGGATTTTATTTGAATGAAGCCCAAGGGAAAACCATTGTAAACCGTCCATCATTTGCTAATGGTTCTTGGCGACCAATTGCCATTACTTTCTATGAATTCCAGATTTATCCTTTAAAACCTGGAGCAAAGACTTTTTCTCCGGCGGAGCTGGACTTTCATCCAACTGCTGAAAGGATTATGCTAAATTTCATTCCAATGTATTTGAATGGGGGATTTTCTAATGGGAAAAAAGAATTTTAAGCCCGACCAAAGCATTGAAATCATAGAATGTCCTAACCAAGTCGGAGATCTAGTAGCTGGAGGACAGAAAAGTTCGGAACTCAGCTTTTTATGAATTGTCAATGAACTTGCTTTCCCAAAGGGTGTGAAGGAAGTGTGGGACATTTTGAATTGGGGTGGCTATTTTCAATACTCAATACTTTTGCAGATCCCGTTTACGATACCATTGGGATCTGATGAAGCAAAACCAAGGTGGAAACGGAAGATAGACTGATGAAATTTAGGCAGATGGTTTTTGGCGGCAATAGAGTAAAAAAAATGGATGGGAAAAACCATCCGTTTTTTTACCAAGTCATTTGAACCGCTAAAGGCCACAAAGGTTTCGCTCAAGGACCGCAATGCAAAAGAGGTGTAGATTCTTCGGACTTAATATTATACTTTTAACTTGGGATTAAATTTACCCTGATTCTTCAAAAAGCGGCTTCGTCTAATTCTTTCATTCCCGGTTACGAAGTACCATTCATGAATGTCTTTTAGAGCTTAAATCAATAGCAAGTTGGTAGTTTGGGTCTCGATCACATTTACGTCCCACTAATTTCTGCATTGGCGATGAGTTTTCGACAACTGGAACTGAGTGTTTTAGGTGACTGTTTTCGATCTTTTAAGATAGCGTTCAGTGATTCTATTAAGAACTTCGATCGCGGGACAATATCTAACGATCTGCTCAGCAAAGTCCGATGATGAAACTCTTCTGGGATCAATTCTAATATCAAACTTGTCTCCAAAGCTCCCACTGAAACCAAAGAAAAGCGGTCCATACATTTTTCATAGTGCCTTCGCGCCATTGGCATCAATAGATTTTCGGGCTCGGAATCCGTTTTGCATTATCCAAGCAAAGAAAAGTGCGGCAAGAAACTCCACGATCAAATACGCCAAAGCTAAATTGTCAGCCCCAGCAATAATCAAGGTGACCAAAACCATCAAGAAACATCGGATTTAGGCATTTGGTAAAAGTCTTAAGCTAAGCCCACTCAAAAGTTTCCGATCGAAACCATGATCATCAAAAGCCCGTCAAGGCCTGCCATAGGAAACCTGTCGATCAGACTACTTCCAAAACATGATGAAAGACGAAAGCATCACAGAAGGCTCTATTCGGAAGTCTTGCTCGAGCTCCGAAGAATATTGATCAAAGACTGGCCGCTCATCGCACAGCCACCATTCCTGAAAAGACGCCAGAAAGCAATATTGCTATTCCTGGCGAACCAGCTTCTTTTTACCGCGACCTCGTTTCCGTGGATTCGTCGATAAATGTTTAGGGGTAAAAGGCTTTCGATCATAACCAACTCCCTGCAACAATGACGCATACGGGAAGATGATCTGAAGTGTCTCAAAAGTCAATGGAACGCGGTAAATGAAAAGGAGGGAAGCCACCCTGAATGCTGGCAATGTCTCCAACTGTTTTGGTGTCGAGATTCAAAAACGAATACCACTCCAAATACTGACCAAAATTTGAGTCAGCGAGGAAAAGGACCAACCTGGTGAAGTTTGTAAGCCCCAAATTATCAACATGGTCAAAAGCACTAAAAAGCCAAGAAGAAGTAGAGAGATGTTCCGTTATGCCAAGCTTCCCAGAAATTGTCCCTTGAAACTGAATCCATGAGACGATGAAAAAATATGATGCCCATCCATTCACAAATCCGAAAAGTCACCGGATGTGGCACAAGTCTCATGAATTTAACCAAAGTCTCAAACGCCTGCACTTACTTGAATAATTCCTGCCAACACTACTGCAGCAAAGACATATTCTACTCCATGGATATAGCAGCAAGGGTTACAATCACGAACAGCAACACTGCGCCAGTTGCTCCTGAGATCATTCCAGGTCTCCGCCTCCAAAATGGAGTCAAACTAAATTCCCATCAATAAATGCAAGCATAGAGACCAGTCAGGGCGATAGGCCTGCAATTAACGGCAAAAGCAACTGCCTCAGAAATCAATGCCAATGGCAACAGTGAGGCCCGAAAGGACTTTCCTGTCTTATAATCACCCGTTGACGGAAGTCAAAGAGGTTTGAGGTATTTTGTCATGTGTAATAGGTTTGTTTGGTCTCATAAGAGAAAGTTTTTTTGAATTCTGCCTGATTTTAAAAATAAGGGGAGAAGGTAAGAAAAATGAAGTTAAACGAAATTTTATTTGTGAACTGAAGAGTTAGGGTTAGGTGAATAAAAAATTAAAAGCCCGTTTCTCTAATGAAAACGGCTTGGTTTTTTTTTAACGGGACCTGGATTATTTAAGGAAAAGAACTCTATTCCCAGCCTCTTGTGCATTTTTATGAAGAATTGGGATTTCCTCGTCAATTAGTTTTTCGCCTTCAGCTTTCAATACTTTCCATTCTTCCCAAAGCTCGGCGTAACGTATCTTTTGAAGCTTTTTATTTACTTTTAGGAATCGAACTTTCAGTTTGATTGATTAGTATAGATAATTAGCGGTAAACTATTGGGACGTTCTCTACGTCATCGTAAGCAGTTAGATTTTCGCTGGAATCTTTTTTCAACCCATGCTTGAAGACTCTTTTGTAAGTGTTTCCAAGTTCAATTAAGATCTTTCAAAGCCTCTTTCCCCTTTGTTTTTGTCAAGGTTGCTTTCAAACTGCGTCTGATAGTCCCATTGCTTGATTTACCATTTCGTGCATTTCAGTTAATTCCGATTCACGCGCTGCATGAGGGTTTCATAATTCCTTGATAGTCGCGACGTGATTTCGTAAAGGCGGATTGCCGTGATACTAGCTGAAAGTTTTCAGATGACTGGCTGCCAGCTTTAAGGACTATTTTGTAAGCAACCTGGCATGACCCTTGGATGGCCTCGGTAAGCTTTGCTTCGAGATAGGCCAGTGGAATTCCCGGCATACTTGGATTAGCGCATATCCAAACGAAATCGGTTGATACCTTTTACCGTAAGGGTAGGTTTCTGCGGAAAGGTCTCCTGGATAGGAATTTGACCAGAGTCCCCTTTTCTCAGACGTAATCTTCGAACTAAATTGCCGGCCCGCATCATGGATTTCCAAAGTTAAATTTGTGGAATCTGTGGTGTTTTTAGTAGGTGAATAATAGAGACTACGCCCGTTTGCAGGAATTCACGCCTTCAAAAGGATCAGTTCCATCAAAATTCAGAATTACTTCCTACTGAGCGGACTGGACCAGTGCCGAGATAGATTTCCTCAGGAGTGTAGATAATTTTGGCGCCTGTACCGTTTTTTTCCATTTCCGTACAAAACTTTAAAAATCATTCTAAAATCAAAACTGACCTTTCCTGAGGTCGCCACGATCAAATCTTTCAATGGGAGACTTTCAAATCCGTAATTGGGGTAAACTGGAAATTAAAGCTGAAAGCTTCCCAGGTTTTTTTTCCTGCATTTCTGGAAATATAAATCCCCTGCCTGTTCCTCTGCGTAGAGCAAATTTTTGTCCTTGGAATCTTCACGACTAACCTGGTGAAAAAAGCGCATAAGGAGATGCCAGAAACTGATATTATCCAACTTTTTTCCATAATCAGTAGTCTTATAATCGCCGAGTGGTAATCATGAACTTGTATGCGGGTAGTTGCATATGTAGGCCGTCCCAGATCGGATGGGGAGAACCTTCTAAATGCGCATTGATCAAGGGATTCCTGAAGTCCTTTTTGGAGTGACATTCGTCCAGTTTTTACCTCCGTCTTTCGTAGATAAACTAAGCCGTCATCACTTCCGTAATAGATATACTCCCTTTTCAAAGAGAGATCGATGATGTAATGAGAGCGTTCCGTAATTTCTGCAACCCAAACTGCTTCATTGGGTAATAAGGGTATGCCACTTTTTCTTGGCTTTTCTTTCATTTCGGGTGAGGTCGGGAGAGTTACTTCCAGCTCGTACCATATCCCGACTACGCTGAACCATAATTGTTGAGCCATGGTAAAAATGCCTGGCTCGTGTTGCGAACCAATGATCGGAGCATTCCAAGTGTAGCGATACGCGCAATATCTGAGGCATCTCTGCCAGATATGGATTGGTGCAAAGTCATTCACATTGGTCGATCCACCTGACTTCATATCAAGCAAGTCCCGATGGTTCCGAGGTAGCTTCCTCCCATCTACATAACGAGGATCATCCTGGATCAAAAGGCAAGGAACGCTTGATTCGCCCGCTGCTGAGTAATTCCAATGCCTTGAGAATATCCCCAACACCTCTTTCCAATGCCATGCTGCTATCACAACAGAAGAATTTGTCCTGCTGTCCTGCATAGATGCGATTAAGGGAATTTGATTGTCGGTAATTGATTCGGTAGAAATTGAGCAAGTGGGCATATTGGACTGTTTGAGACCTAGTTTACCCCATTAAAAGGTGATACTTTCCCTCCACCGTCACGGCAAAGGATCATATTTTTAGAATTTTAGGAATTAACCAAAATGTCCGGGTAAGTCCCGTGTGCACCACTGTTTGGCATCTCAAAAAGTCCTTTCCGCCATCCACCTGGATTGAAGCATTGGAGCACTTTGGAACCCAAACTGTGTTCTCGTCATTCGGATCTGCAAAAATTCAATGTAATACCATGCGCGTTGAGTCAGACGGGTTAACTTATTCACAAAGGCCCAGCTTTCACCTGCAATCATCGAGACAAAATAGACCAACCGAGAAAATCCTTTTCTGAGTCACTTCAAATCAAGGCATAAACCTTATTCGAATTTTGGCTCTGGAAACTGAAATCGCCATTTTCCCTTTTCTTCAGGAAGTCCTTCAATGGATTTTTTCCAGTTTTTCTGCGTCTGTTGTTTTTATATAATTCCACACTTTCCCAGTCCACGGAGATCACCTGCCAAGGTTTACGCTGATGCTCCCAGAATCGTCAGCATAGAGTACTTCTGGGTGTTCATGTCCCATAGATAATTCGACTGCTTCCCAGACTTCTCATCTTACGAATAATTACTTTCTCCCAATGGCTTCGCCATCAGTAGATTTATATATTCCCTCTATCAGGGTTGGGAGCATGGAGTTGCACCTTGAGCTGCAACAATAGACTACATCGGGATTAGTTGGGTGAATCTGAATTCTGGAAATATGCTGGGTTTTTTTCCAGGCCTAGTTTTTCCAGGTCTTTCCAGCATCGGTGGATTTATATTACGCCGTCCACCAATAAGAGGTCATTACGCCCGTGGCGCATGCCTTCTTCCCATTCCAACATAAACGATGTTTTGGTTGCTTTCCGAATACCCGCGACAGCTCGACTGGAAACCAGTTGTATAAAAAGCCATCTGAGATATTTTCCCAGTGTTGGACCGGCATCTGAAGTCCTCCAGACTCCCCCACCGGTGGGTTTCCAAAGTAATCAAGTCAGGGGGATCACTGACTAACCCCTGTGGCCGTGACTGATCTCCGCCTCGATAGGGCCGATGTTTCGGGTATTTTTTAAAGGAGTTTCCTCAGTGGTTTGCTCTGTGCAAGTGATGAAAAAGCAACTGGACACAGAAGAAAAGTATTAGAATTTTTTCGCATAAGATTGGATGGTTTTGAATCTTTTAAGATACTCAAAAAGACTTCAAAACTCACTCAAGTCCACAAGGAATAAAAAAAGCATGGTCAATATTGACCATGCTTTATTAATCGCTGCTATTGGTATAATTTATAGCTAAAGTTTAATTCCCACCTGATTAATGTACGACCAGAAGAGCTTCTAGTAGCTGGAGCAGTATTTGAGCTAGTTCCTGGGCGAGGAATCGACATCGTGAAGGCCCGCTATTTTTGGTGTAACTCGAAGGAGTGTTTGTTACACGGGAGTTAAGTAGGAGAAGTCTGGTGTATTTGTCCTCACTTCAGGATTAACTCGTTGCTGTGGTGCAGATCGTCCGAAGGTTTTGCGGAGCTTGGTTTCGCTGAGTTTGACTGGCCTTACTTTCTACCCGTGGAAGAACCTGTGTCTGTGGCATCTTGGCTGGATCTTATGTCGGCTGTGAATATTGAGTCCTAGTTTTGCTGCACTTCGGTGTAACCTCAGGCGTAGTCCTAATTTGTTGCAAGGATTTGGGATTTCTCGAGCCCGAAGGAGTCCCCACTTGCGGCTAGCTTGACTTTCTCCGGGTAGGAAGTTAGAACAGCGACTTCTATCCATTCTTCAAATGGTCTAGAATTCAAATGAATTGATTCTGAGCTGGATTGCTTGATCTCACACCGGTCCTCTGTCAATCTGTTTATTGGGTATCTAAAATTTTCAACGCTTGAATTTGGCAGATCCTGGATCCATTCGTGCAAGATCGACCAATGCCCTGACTCGAGTTGATTCGTAACTCAGTTGCATCGAGCACCCGAGTTGGTTTGCCCCTCCGCATTTCGACTCTGTTATTTTCAGCTCTGGAACGATATAGGCCTAATAGCGTTTTCTAGAGACTGCTGCTCTTCTGCTCGGTCAGAGCCTTGTACTTGATAGACCGGAACTGATCTGTTTGGTTACGCGCTCTATTTCTCTAACGATTGGACCAGCAAATACGATTTATTATTATAGATCACGGTTTTTTGATAATCGTGTTTGAATTAATAAATTCCTACTCGATTGCGGTAAGGACGAATAATAAGCGATGTGCATAGTGATGATAAGAATCCCGATTCCTAGGATAAAATACGAAGTAAGAGCTTGGCAATAACCTACGTTTAATGAAAGCCAGGAGCCAAGGAGCCCACCATTAAATATCCACTCACCAGTTCTCCAGTTTACCAAGCTGGGTCCCCAATCATAGTCAGGAACCCAGCCCAACTTTGGTAGTAATTTGTCAAAATACCAACGTCCATAATGGAAAGGTGCCCAGCCCCGCAATTCGTTAGTAGGAAACACCAGGTATTTGCCATATGGAAGTTCAAATTGCCTGGCCATTCGAAACCATAAGGATGGGAATCCTTGCTCAGCATAAGGAAGCCACACGTATCCAAGAAATTTGGAATCTTGAACCCCAGTTTTTCCCCCCCCTCCATAGGGAGCCATTTCCTCTAAAACACTTGGAAAGACAGCACCAGGAAAAGGATTGGCTTCAGCCTTATTCATGCTTTGTGAAAAACCAGAAACCAGATAAAACAAAAAGGGTACTTGTGCCATTTTTTTAAGTCTTGCGTTTCATAGTCTTTTTGTTTAAAGTGAGAAATCGATGGTTGTGGTTTTTTTCTCAGCTTTCTTTAGATATAGAATGCAATTTTAGTGGATAGTTGCTTAGGTATTAAAACTAAAATCGAGCCATACTGTCAATTTTTTAAAATAAGTACTATTTATAGTGGGTCTAACGGAGATAATTTTAATAAAGGTTGTTCATATACTTAATATTTGATTAATAAAAATATTAATTAGAATAATTAGATAAAAAAATAATTAAGTTTTTTCTAAATATCTTTTGTTTTAAAAAGTATAAGGTATAAAATCAGAAAACTGAAAGGAAGTGAGGTGAAAAAGTAATCGCTTTTCAAAAAAAAAATTCAAAAATTTAATTTCTATGGAAATTCATGAAAAAAATTACCCAAGTACTCGTTTCTCTATAAAGTTTGTCCCTGATTTTCGATAATACTATTGTCTCTTTCCAATCCCAGCAGGAAAAAAGTCTAAAGGAGCGTTTTGAGACAGTTTCTCACATCGGAGCAGCTCTGAATTATGAGGAGGTAGCTGATTTATCCGAGCCGGGCCTTCTGCCTGTCTTAAAGCAGCATTTTCAATAGTATCAGTCCCGAGAATGGGCTGAAATGGATAAAAATTCACCCAAAGCCAGACGTCCTATGACTTCAGTTTTCGGCGCAAGTACGTGTCATTAGGAGAGAAATTGGAATGCTTTCCGGTGGGTACAATACTTTAGGCCTGGCACCAGCAGGTTCCTGACTGGGTATTTGAAAATCGGACTGGCACTCCCAAAATCTAAAACAGAAATTGGTTAAGCAACGCTTGAGGGACATATTGAAACGGTAGTAAGGCGAGTATAGAGGTAAAATCCACGGCTGGGTGTGGTAAATGGAAGCGTTGAAGACAATGGGTGAAGTTCAGGAAATCCAAATGGTTTGAGATTTGCTTGGAGTAATTCATCAAAAACCGCAATTTCCGGCAAAGCGAATCAAAACTGATCCCAACGCAGAAATGTATTCAATGATACAATGTGTTTAATCCAAAAAAACGAGCTGCGATCTTGAAATTGGCAAAAGAAATGCGCCCTCAGAAGAATCCGAATTCGATGGATTGGTGCAGGGTCCAATTACTTACTTAAAAGTCCTACGATCGGAAGAATTGAAAGGAATTTTGGAAATCCACGAAGCAGGCTTTACATGTAATGATTACAGAAATGGATGTGGATGTTTTTAAAAAGGCCCTCGAGAGGAAATGGGGCTGATTGTCTCGAACTTATTGCTTCAAAATGAGTTTAACCCTATTCAAAATGGCTTTACCTGCGAAGTCGAAAGAGCTGGTCCAATCGAATTCTGGATTATTTTCCAACTTTAATTATAGCATCGGGATAAAATCAGCAGAGTGACTTTTGGGGAATTCAGGTGGGGAAGTTGGCTCAATAACTGGCCTGTGAAAGGAGAACCAACTACCCTTACTGTTTGGTTAGAGACTATTCGCCTAAAACCACCCCCCGATTTTTGAAGGGTCTCAAAGAAATGGTAGCAAAATAATATTTTTGAAATCGGTTTTTCAATCCGTTTTTCATCACCAAGCTATCTGCTGGGTAAGTACAGCCAGCATTGCCATTTATCTTTTGCCCAAGAGAATTTTATTTCCTGACGATTGGGGCCATCGTAAGATTTGCCTCAGCGTGAAAGTCGAAGTAGTAAATCTTCCAAATGGCATCTCACTTCCCTGCGACCATTTCAATAACTCTTCTAATTTATGGTTTT
>Ga0163217_1052572_pt1 | contig 19971 bp, 14 predicted proteins | sample SynspAceP_FD_185933 | JGI IMG/M metagenome (GOLD analysis project Ga0163217, IMG submission 185933) | Saline lake microbial communities from Ace Lake in Antarctica - Synechococcus sp. Ace-P (PacBio error correction) | ecosystem: Environmental > Aquatic > Non-marine Saline and Alkaline > Saline ...
AAAGGAAGAGAAAAGATACCAGGTTTAAAAATTTTGGGAAAAAATTTATTTAGGTCTTTTTTTAACCCCTTGAATTGGGAAAAATGGGGAACATAATTAAAACCTTCTTTAAAAACAAGAATAAATAAAATAGTAAAACCGATCCCTTTTTTTTTCCTTGGGAAAATTTTTCAATGTTTGGGGGGGTGAGATAGGTAAAAAGTACCTGGGCAGGGGTTCCCAAAGTAAAAACCAAATTTACTCCGTCCCCACCAGTCCCGTAAATAGAACCAACATGGTTTGAGGTTCCATAAACAACATAAAACCTGGCAGCGGCTTGTTTTATTACCTGGTTGTAAAAAAGTCTTTCTAAATTGTAAACAGGTGGTGCCCACAGGGCGTAACCCTTTCTTATAATATAGGAGAAAAATAGTTCCCACAGATAACGTTTTACATCATCATTCGAATGACCCATCTAAGGTCCGCATAAGCCAAACAACATATTTTGTTCTGATGATTATTCATCATAATGTTAATGCCTTATAAAACTATCTTCTATTCCTCTGAAGGCCAATTGCCGCAAACTATTTTCCCAACGGTTTTTTTAGGTTTGAATAAAATTTGTCATTTGCGAATAAATCTAAATTTTTTGCTGATTCTTTCACCTTGAATATTGGTCCTCTGCCGACCCACCCAAAAATAATCAAATTAAGCCAGCCTTTATTAACTTCATGAATTAACAACTTTTGGCCGCGTTGCTAATTCGAATAGCATTTGGATGAGTTTTGATAGTTCTCCTGAGGAGTATTGAAAATGAAGTCTTGATTTTCAATAATAAAACTCCCCACAAGGAGTTTGAAATTCTTTTTTTTAGGTGACATTTTTTAGTTGTATAGTTATATACATAATCCGATATTTTGTTAAACGTTCAATTTTGGTTTTAATTTCAATTTTTTTGTAAATTTATACTTTGTTTTTATTTGTAACAATTATGAAATATACAATCAGAAGCTGCCCCAAAAAGAAAGATATGAGGCAAGTGCTTCATTTAATTCAAGAATTAGCACTTTTGACAAGGAAGAAAATTGCCGTAGAAGTGAAGTGGCAAAATTCTTGTGGAAGATGGTTTTGGGTAAACATAAGTTGTTTTCATTTGCTTTGTTTGCTGAAAGGAAAGAAAAAGTTGTAGGTATGGCATTGGTCTATCCAAGATATTCTACATGGAAAGGACCTGTTATTCATTTAGAAGATTTATAGTAACTAAAGAAATCGCGGTACCCCGGTTTTTTTTTTTTTTTTTTTTTTTTAGGCACTGCACTTTTAGACGGAAGTTGTAAAAATATGGAACGACTTAGGTGGTTAAAAGAATTAGCTGGGAAGTAATTGGATGGAATGAACCTGCAATCGGATTTTACGAAAGTAAAAGGAGCGAAGGTAATGCGTGAATTGGGATGTTTGTACAGTTAGATGAGCGGGTATGAAAACTTATTTGAACGCAATAAGCGTAAAAAAAAGACAGATTAGAATTAAGATTTAGATAAAAGAAGACTATGAGGGTTTTTAATTTGGGGGAGCATTGTTAAAGATGCAGATGCAGTAGAAATGTGGTAAAGGTTTTAAAGAAGTAGGGTTTAATGAAAATACTTTGGCTAGTTGTTTCTGCCATGGGTAAGACTACAAATGCCCCATGGAAGATATAATAACGCGTACTTTAAATGAATAAAAAAAGAAAATACGCATCGGAAGGTAGCGAAATGGTAAAGATTACCACCTTGGTATTGTCTCTGAATTATTTTCCAAATGGCCAAACTTCCATCTACAAGGAAATTAAAATTCTAGGTGGAATGAAATAAATGGTTTTTCTAGTTTGGAACAAATCCACCTAATTACAACTTTGTTGTATGATCCAAGTTTGTTAAGGATATGGTGAATTGATTTCAACTACAATTATTAGGGCGCATATTTCAAAGAAATTGGTAATCTCAAAATAATTGGTTGGATGTAAAAAGAACTTTATAAAAACAGAATAGTAAGTTTATAGAGATACTGCCGTGAATTTGGGAGCGTACAAACAAGAGAATGTTACCAAAACTAGACCAAGAAAGTTTTGAAATATTACTCAAGGATTTTTGGGTAGTATGATAATAATTTCACGACTACCTTGGGGCCGAGAAGGGTTTCAGATTATACGGCAGCAATTTTGGCATTTGTTTTTAAATGCAGACTCTGTGACGATTTTGGAAAGAATGTACTCTGGTTTTTTAAAATGCAGATCCACGGTATTTTTAAAGAACGCAGTTATTGACATATCTCGTACAGAGAAGCAATGAATTAGCTTTTTACGGGCAACGGTAATTCACCCAAAAACATTGCTAACGGCATTACAAAAAAAGAAATTCCATTACACGTTAATCCTTTAATAAATCCTACGATAAAGGAACAACGTTGGCAAGGGTGTTGGGTATCGAGCCAAAAAGTCCGTGGTTTATAGTTAAGAAGAATCAAGTTTATAAAATTATCTCGCTCGATTTTTCATTTAATTCGTAGAAGACAGTATCAGCGAACTTTTTTTAGTTATTTCAATCCAGCATAAAATTACAAGTGGATTTAATTCAGAACTTCTGCAATTAGCTTTTTCGGTTTGTAATAGATAATAAGTTTTGGAGGTTTAGACGCGATGCTTCTAACAATTGAAAAGCAAGTTTAAGGTGGCGTATCATGAGAATGTATCTTTATATACTATTCGTCATTTTGATAACGCAATCATTAGAAAACATTGCAGAATGGTAATGAGTTACTTTTAGAACAGCGAGGACGAAACCGTACAGCTCGTTGTAAGTAATTTCACCCTAAATTTTAAAGCGAAGCTACTACTGCTATTCCTATATTTAAAGTCATAAATTTGAGGATGAAATTATTGGGGTTTATTTTACGCTAAAGAAGTTTGCCAAGGCCATTATCTAAGCCAATATGGAGGGCATAGGTACTTTATTGGTTGGGGTTTTATTAAAGTTACCCGATTATCGGGCATACATAGGTATTTATTGAAAATTTTTTTTTTTTTCCCCCCCCCCCTTTTTTTAAAAAAAAATTTTGCCCCCCCCCCATTTAGAAGGCGAAGCCCTATGCTGATGCTATTTTGGAGCATTTGAAATCGACTACGAATTCTGAAGAAGATTATAGAAGATTGCCAAAAGAAGGGCCATATGTTACCATTAGTAATCATCCGTTAGGTGCTATTGATGGTATTTTTGGCTTTTTAAGTTAAATGGTAAAGCAACGGCCTGCTATAAATAATGGCTATTTCTATTTGGCAGAGAATGGTGCCTCTTAGTGCCCTTTTTTTTGGCAGTAAATCCCTTTAGCGAACATGAAAGATGCAAGAAGTAGTATTGCAGGTTTTAAAAATACACTTCAAACCTATTAAAAGGACGGCCATGTGGTTGGGTGTTTTTCCAGCTGGTGAGGGTCTCTACGCTAAAGAGGGTAAAAATGATGGTGGATAAACCTTGGGAAAGAGCTTGCCCCCCATAAAATTAATTAGAAAAGCAGATGTACTGTAGTCCCTATATATATTTTTTCCATGGCAAAGGAATAGTGGGCTGTTTAATCGTATGTCCCAAAATTGGGCGATCGTTACGAACTGCCATGATACTCACAAGTTTTTTACGCAAAGAAATGGCCCTATTAAAGTTAGAATAGGAAGCCAATTTTCTTGTCGCGCTACCCCAAAGGATCAAGAAAGTTTAGAGAATATACAGATTTGCTCGGGTTCGCAAAAACTACATCTTGTCCGAATGCATATGAAAAAAGAAACGTTTATAGACCCAAATACCTACATCTCTTAACTTCCTAGCAACCTAAGAAAATTGCAACTGCAGTAACGTAAAGAGGTAATGTAAGGTGAGATTGAAGAGCTGGGAGAAAGATTGTCGTTGTTGCAAAGCAAGAATTACGAAGTGTTTTTTGCTAAGGAAAAGGATATGCTTTTTTATCTTAAAGGAAATAGGAAGACAGCGAGAGGTGACATTTGAGCTATTGTGAATGGGGCACCAATAAAGCGATAAGAATTTAAGATAACTTTCGATTCGTATTACACCACTTATTTCTTTGGGATGAACGAGGCCAAATGTATGTTCGTGCTTACAGAATGGGAAATGGGTTCTGAAATTTTTCCGAAACAATGGTATTGACGGATTCCTACGTTCAGATTTTATTTAGAAGTAGAACCAGAATTATATGATATGATGCAACACTGCTATTGAAATGGGTAGAGCAAATAATTCCTAAAGAATATCAGCAAAAACCAATGCCCCTTATTTTTACTATGGAAAGGTATTGTACATACTAGCACCTTTAAGATTTTTCTGAACAATAAATACCTAATTGGTGGGTGTAAGTATTAGTAATCAGTTTTCCAAATTTCTCGACATCATTGATGATTAGCGTTTTATGAAATCTAATTATTGGGATCCGTATGTGCGCAAATATATAAGAACCAAAAAAGAATTTTAAGGTGAAACTTAATGATGCGATAAACGAGTTTTGTATTTGATGAAAACTCAGGCAGATTTAAATAAGTTTGATAGATTAAATTGTGAGGTCGAGCCAGGTAATTTGAGGCTGCCGGTAATTAATTAAAAAATACATTAAACAAAACGCAAGGGTTGGTTGCTTTTAATGTAGATCCCTCTAATTCAATATTCAGTTGATGGTTTAATGTATATAAAGATTGCAGATTTACGCTGCAAAGCACTGTTAAAACCGGTTATGGAAGAATTTTCAAGCTGAATTGGAGACACGAAGACTTCAGAAGCTCAAGCCTGAGAAGGGAGTAATTTTAGTCTACAACGCTCAACGACTTCTTCGTTGCAAACAGAACATTATCAATCCATAGTCCATTTAATTTTCCAACACGTTCGCAGGCTACCTATCATTCTAAAGGCCTACTGCCTCATGTATTTAATACTGGATGGTTGGGTTGGAAAAACTCCAGATTGTAATGTCCAAATGCCTTCCTGCTCAACTGGCATCTATTAAAATGTTCATATAATTTGCCAATACCTTTACTCTACTAGCTTTTTGATATATATACGCTGACTTCTGCTACTCCGCCATAGACGCATCTACTAGAAACAGGTGAAAGTGCCACCCCAATCCTAGATAATATTGGAGCTTTCCCCGCCTTACAAACGCTGCAATAGGTCATATGTGCTTTGTCCCAAGATTTCAAAAGCGGGTACAGTAGTTTCAAACAGTTGCGACACCGGGTAGCGATACCTCTTTGTAAATGTCAGCGAACCAGAGTTTCCAATCTGTTGCCGGACATTTTCCTTATACTTACCTTATCAAAAGGTGTAATAATTAGCAGCCGCCACTGCCTGGTTGCGATGAAGATTCCATAACTTCTTCATTTTCAGATACACCATCAAGTTTTTCTTTTGCCGTGCACTCTGTTTTTTTCAACTCTAAAATGAAGTAGTAGATTTATTAATCTTTTATTTGATCGATAAGACAAATATGAGCAAGTATGAAAAAAAGGGCATTGCTGTATTCGAATTTTACTTCAACAATCTTTTTACCATCGGCTTTATTTTAATCTACCCTATTTAAAATAGATTAATGCCTTTTCGACTACCATGTAGTCCTCTTTTGCCTAGTTCTTTCGGGACTTTCCCATAGTTGAATAATAGTTTCTTTCCAGAAAATCGGTGCATGCTCCACAATCAACAGAATCCTATGGTAATGTTTTTTACCTCTGTAATATGATAATTTTTGCACCAAACCAGTAGACGAGCATATTCAAACATTAAACTTTTTTCTAAGTTTTCGTTTAAATAAAGGCAAAGAACTTCATTTGTTTTTTCATGTTTTGAAATTTTAATTCAACAATTTGTTTTTAGTGGTGTTGAAGAAGATATTAAGGAGGTCCTGTATTTCTGTCCATTTCGGTAGATTTTATGCAATAACAAACCTTCTTGCCTTCACTCTCCTTTTATGGAGGTCAATACTCCTTTAGTTTCTTTTAATGTTGTAAATGGTTTGGTTTGCGCCAGTCCGATTTTCATCAACGATATCATTACAAATAACACGAGTCTTGTGACTTAATATTATTGTAAGAATGGCAAATACGAGCCAGGTTAGATAATACCTTAAGATAACTGCCAATTCGTTTGCTCTAAATGAATATTTGTGTTTTAGTAACGCCCATTTCATATTTTATATATTGCAATATTACGATAATAATTAAATAAAAAAAAGTTTGTCAGATAGAATTTACCCGACTTAATTTTTTTAATAGGCTTTTAAACCAATTTCCGAAAAATACTCCAACTATAGGAGGGAACTTTTTTTTCATTTACGGCATTAAATTACACTCATAACTATTAGTACAACACATATCAAAAAATGCAAAACAACCCTACACTAGGGATCACTAAGTACGAGGGCAAGAAGCCAAATGCCTAAAGTTTGCCGTATATAATAACTACCAGATCGGTAATTGTTGCTACTGTCATAATTATAGCCACTATCCAACCGATCAAAGTTATTATGAGACAATAATTGCCACAGTTTACCGCTATCTGGGTTGGTTGGTGTCAAAGGTTTTTTTACGATCTTCTGAAAATTCCTTTGCAGATTCTTCGCGTTTATCGTTATGCTTTTCGTTTTTTGTCTTTTTGGCATTGTCAAAAGGCAATCTTCTGCCTTGTCGCCCTAAGGTTTTTTTGCAGATTCCCTTTAAAGCTTTATCGAAGAGCATCTTCTGCCTTATCTCCTAAATCTTTATTTTCATCTGACATTTTAGTGGTTATTAGGTGGTTATTAGTTAGTGATAAATGGTAGCAAATATTTGAACATCATAGAAATGCTTTATCAAATAGGTTCCCAAAGTTCTAATTTTATTGCCATCAGATCTAGTATCCAACCAAATTTTCCCGTATTCAATTCTTGAATTTCACCGACTACATAACACCTTCTCTTTTAAACTGTATTAGTTTCTACTAAATTCTCGACCCTAAATTCAATCTAAAATTCGATGTGGCTAGGCTCAAAATAGGGTGTCATCTTTCATTGGGCTTCCCATTGTGTTGAGCAGTCATTCCCCTTTTATCCTTTCCCACCAAAAGGGTTGGGGGCCGCCTTAAAAAAGGCTCCCCCCATATTGGTCAGTAATTTAGACTAAATGCTTATTGTACCATCCTTTTACCTTGCTAGGATCTTTTTTGTTTAAAAAAGAAACTCGCTAATCCTGTACTCTTTTTTCTGATTACGCTGTTTTATATGTTTCGAAGTATGTAAATTTCTTAAACATTTTTTTCATACAAGTATCCTCCTTAGTTGTCATCTTTGTGCATAATTCTGCCAATTAAGGTAAGGAATATCATTTAGGTTTTTAAAACGGATACAACGTTTTACCCAATGTTTTAGTTTTTGGTTTACAATGCTTTGGATATTTCTACTACAAACCAAAGCTAATAAATTAAGTGTCCAGCATAAATGCCAGAACATGGTATAGACCTATAAAATTCTTTTGTGATGCTTAAGTTGAATGAAATGGTAATGGTAATTCTGGATTCACCATCATAACGCCGGTATAATGTTGTGTACAACATAACCCAGCATACCATAGCTCAGTTGTTCCTTCCAAAACTCTTGGAAGGCAATTTGTAAAATAACAGCGCGGTAATTTTTTTCACATTAACCTTGCACGTTCTTGAGGTAGTTGGTCAATATAGTCGTAGGTGAATTTGCTGCATATTTCATTTAGGTTATAATTTTGCTTTTAATTTTTATCCACTATGGTTTGGGCTAATTTATTTTGCTTTCAACGTCCAACCCTGCTACGCTGAGGTGGATAGTACTACTCTGGGTCAGAGTTAATTAAATATTGAAAAAGCATTTCAGGTAAATTATTGTCTTGAAAACATATTCTTCGAAAGAAGCTTTTTCATACTCAATACAATCTAAACCTGCACCTAAAACTTTAACCAGATTTACATTGCTTTCCACTAAATCTGAGGTTTATGATACATTTCCCTAGCGTATTTATTAATCCAAATGGGGTTTGAATTTATTTTAGGAATTCGGAGTGAACCATCTTACCGTTCTGCTGTTTGAAGGTAAAACAGTGTGACTCCTAATCCAAGCACGATTTTGAAATTCATAATACCAACTGCCGCGCGTTTTCATCTTCTACACCACCTTGAATTCATAGCAGATTAACCTCTTCAACATCAAAACCTAAGTTTTTTTTCGCAAGGCTTTACCCATATTGCCGTAGCATTATACCAAACTACTTTTAACTTCTAATTCTAAACCTCTATTTACCGTTCGCGATTCCATTTGCCACTTCTAACTTCAACGGTCTGCAGTATTTAACTTATTAATAGAGACAAACAGCATACCATGGCATGCTCACCTACTGCATTTCATTAACCTTCAGGCGCCGCCGCAAGGAAATATACCGAGGCGATTTGGCGTGTTTGGATGTCAATATTTTTCAAGTCGGCACCTAATCGACCAAATAAATTTAAGGTTCTTTGCCTTGTCCTAAGATTTGAGAATCTATGGTAAAACGACTACGAAATAATTAAACCATCGTACTGGTCAATCTTGCCTTTTCAATTTCCTTTTTTTAGTTGAGTATAGTCCTTCATCCAGTTCTGAAAACCTAATTAAAGAAAAAATTTGTTCAATAATTAGAGGGTGATTAATATCTACGTGTAACTACTTTCATTTACTGGAAATTATATTTTTGGATAATCGGTTTGGGTTAATTCAGATTCAACCTTCCGTAATGTTTTTGTTGTTAATTTTCAAAATAATAATACCTGAACTTCTTCTTTGTTTTTTGTGGTTGGGCAATGCTCAATTCTTGGGAACAATAATTATTTCAGCCTTCGTTCACGACTTCGGTACGGTCTCTATATTGCATATGCAATGTACCTTTATAACATGAATAGCTCATCTTCATTTTCATGTGCAATGCCAAACAAATTCGCTTTTTAAGCTTGGCCAACAGTGACCTTGCATGTTTATCGACAGATACCATTTGATTGTTGGATGCCAATAGGCATTCACTAACTCTATTTTTCTTTAAGGTTTATGCTTTTCATTTTTTAGAATTACAAACTAGGAATAATAAATAAATTCTTGATACGACCAAAAAAATACTTCATCACTGCTGTAAATCAATAGCCAGTGTAATTGTACAGAAGTAAGATAACGTTAAAGTAGCGGTTTTCCTAAAAACAAGAATCCTGGTTTATTTAAATACTAAAAATGAGTTTCGCAATAGGAAAAGTAAATTAGAATCCCAAAAATTTCATTACTGGTGTTAATAAAAGGCCCTGTTGCGATTGCTGGTAAATACCTCTTTTGTGAAGAAATAAAGGAACGAATTGTGCCGGATAAACGCCTGCAAACGACGATTTACGCAATAAGTGAAATGAGAATTGCCCAAAGAGGTTAAGAAAGTCCCTTTCCAGACCCAAGTAAAATACTATAATGACATGATAAGAATAAACCCGTTTTAATAACGGCCAGTAGCATTTCTTTAAATACAAACGGTTACCGATACTTCTTTATATCATCGTTTGCCAAACCCTTGTAGATTAATTGCGCTAGATTGAACACCCACGTTACCAGCCATTGCGCTATCAAAGGTGTGATAAGTAACAATACGGTATATGGCGCGAAACATTTCTTCAAACCACCCATGATAACGGCCTGCTGCCGCACCTCCAAAAAGGCTAAAATACCATGGTAACAACGTGCACGGGAAGTTCCCCAAATGCTTGCATCTGCTTCAACACCTTGCGATATCCAGCAGCCATTTTGAATAATCTACGCTCTGCTTCTTCTTTTAATAAATCAATAATGTCCGTCCAATCGTAATACCCCAACAAGCCTACCAATTTCATCAACTACAGGTATAGCTCTAGTCATACTTACTCCATAATCGAGCTACTTCTTCGGGGTCCTTCAATTTACGTTGACCGAATCTACGTTTTCTTAATAAAAACGTCCTTAATATGTTGGTTTTGGTAGAAGTAGTCAATAGATCCTTTAAGGTAACCGTCCCTTAAGCTTGTCTTCTCATCAACTCCATAAATGGAAGTGAAACACGGGTTACATTTTCAGCTTGTGCCTCGCATTTCTTAAACACAGGTCAAATACATTCCAATTCTCCGTCACTTTTACGAGTTCGTTTCGCCATTAAGTCCCCAGCAGAATCTCTGCATAAGCGCAATAAAGTCTAACGATATCTTTGCGTGTTCCCTATCTTCAATTTTTAGAAATAACGTCTTGTACTTGCCTCCTTGTAGGGAGTTTCACCAATATATAGCTGCATTTTCATCCCAGTACTAGTTTCTTCTAGTTCGCTTGCAATTTTCTTGCGAGGAAAGGTTGCCCTGTATCGCTTCACGAATATCTTCATCTAACTCAGTAAGAATATCAGAGGTTTTTTATCGTATCTAATAATTTAATTAAGTAGGTAGCCTCATCCAATCCAATCAAGTTTCATTAATGATTTCTGCAATATCTGCATAATGGGACATCTTGAACAATGTGGTTAGTTTCAGCATCATTTTTAATTTTCAATGTGCTGTTCTATTCTTTTACAAGTTTCTTCGGTAAGTTTAAAGGGTATCAATCTGCTATCTTCTTCGTCAATGCTATAAAATCTTGCCTTACGGACAGTTTGTTCTGGTCTCTGGTCAAATATAGCCATCTTCTTTGAGAATAATCTTGAAGGGCGGAGGTTTTTAAACTGTTTCCGTAAGGTCCTTTCTCTACGTTGATTAAGGCGGTTTTTTACTACTCTTCTGAATAATTGTTTCGTCGCAGGGAAGTTGAAAATTTGTTTTTTAGGGTTTAATCGTAATACGCCCGATTGTATTTTTTGGTGGCGGGTCGATTACTTCTGGCTGTACGCGTAAAAAGTATTTCAGTATCATAGAAAGCCTGTGCTAAACCGATAGAAATTCCATAGTCTTACTACTTCTTGTGCACAAATTCGTTGCGCGACCTCTTTCTGGAACATTCCTGAAATTCAGGAATCTGAATTTCTTAATTCGCAGTACTTTGAAATACAATCTGTGTAGGAAATATTATAGGGGGAAGTTACCTGTAATCCAATTGTTCAATCACCGAACCATGTTTGTAGGTCATAATTTAAAAAATCCGGCCCTCGATCACACTTAAAAGAAACCTTCCCCTTCCAACAACTTAGATGTTCTAACGGAAATGTTTCAATTAAGGTAAATAATGGATCAGAATCTAGGTCGCACCGCCAACCAGGTAATGTCTCGTGTTAGTAGGTATTTTGTCAACACCCCCGGTACCCGGACCGATTTCTACATATTCCTTTGTAAATCTTTTGTAAAAGTGGTTCGGCCAATTTGTTTTTTTGCGATATCTTCATTGCTTTTAAAAAATGCTGACTAGATATTTCTTTGCCTTTACCGTCCTTTTTTCGTGATGCTATTATGAGCCATATTTATCACCTTTATTTTTTTGCCCTTTCGTTTCCCATACTATGTTTCCTTAAGCCCAAGCTTTATTTTGGCCAATTAATATGCCATGCATTTTTAACGCAGAAGCCATTGAATTTGAATTTCGTTCATAGGCCTCCCCTTCGTAAATATCTGCTTTTTGTAATTCTGTGATGAGATACGCGTTATGACTGCCCTTTAATACGATCTTCTTTTTTGTCCGGTGTGATGCACGGTTGGATATAAGCTGCTACTTTTTGTATCCGAAAAGAAATTATAAAGTGGTAATTCACATCTTTCAAACCAGTTAAAGGGTTCTTGAAAAAACGCTAATTTTGGTACTTCTCTATCCTTGTAATGTACCATAGGTGAACATAAGTGTGTGGGCAGTAGCACGCCGCACACAAATATTCATCTACAACCTCTAATTCAGTTTTAAAAAGGAAACCAATTTACCTGCAAAATTAACGTTGAATACTTTCTATTAATTTAGGAGGCGTCTTCCTCGTAATATCCGTCTAAAGTAGCTTTTAATCCTTTACAGTGTAATTGAACCGAAATAGGTGGAAACCTCCCCATGTTTCTTCATCATACTTTTGTAAATTTTTGCACTTAGAAACTTACCAGTAGATAAGTTAACTTCTTGGTAATATGAATTTCTTTCATCCATTTTACCAAGCATCATGGCTGGTTTTTCTTCAATATGTGGTTACGTTATAAATGTACCATATGTTAAATCCAGATTCTTCCTTAAAATTAACAATGTTTAGATACAAAGTTAATTGAACAGTGTCTAAATATAATGTGAGGATGTTTTTAATTAATTGAGTCGCCTCTTAATATTCGTAAAGTTCTTTCGTGCTTGTGGAAAATAATAGCTGTCTTGGATATGTAATTATTTTTCATACTGTTTCTTTAGCTTGCGATGTCTTTTTGGTAAAACTTTTTCTGTAAAGCTCGCCCAATGCATAATACGCAAATCAATCGCCACCATGCCATTAACCAATAAAGGTGATTATTTTTGAATAATTCAATAGGGCTTCGTGTATTTTTTTTTGTGATTCATACAGCTCAAGGCCTGCTAAGTAAGGCTTCGTCTTCAATTTTTTTTCGCCTTTTATGGTTTTTTCAAAGAATATCATTTAAGGCAGTAAGGCAATCTCGTTTTTGTTTTGATAGGACGAAAATCTGCTCGTTGGCATACTTCTTTAAAGCTGTTTGTTAGAATCTTTTCTAAGGAATTATCTGAAATCACAAGCTTAAAATTGCAATAGCATCATTTTTGCAATCAATTGTGAGTTGGAACTTCTAAAAACCTTAACTGTGTTAACGCCCAATCAAAATCACCCTTGTAAAAACTTGTTTAGCAAACCTTAATACCGGCATCTTGCCTAGAAACGTCATTTTTTAATTTTTGCTGATCTGTGAGAAATAAAATAAGAGCTTCATTGAATTTTTTTATCATAGACCAATATATCACCCAAAGCTAATTTTAGATACGCAGTTCCACACGGTCACTTAAAGGCAGTTCAAGACTAATTTTTTTAAAGCTTTTTCCGCTGGTTTGTGGCTCATTTTTTTTAAACGTGAGAAAAAATTTGCGTAGGCTACTTGAAGTTGAAGTGTTTGTGAAATTGTACCCGTAAATAATCTAATAAGTTGGTCATATTTTTTTTGAATTTGATTCTAACTGACCTTTAGAGGCGTCTTTAACTCAATATCGAAGTAGGTTTAATCTCTCAATCTAATTTGGTACTCTCATTTTTGTGTTATCGATGATAATAAGCTAAAAATTTCTTTAAGCTGTTTCCGTTATCATTCAGCTCTAAGTATATCACCCAAATTTTTCCTAACGCACTGTCGAACTACCGTTTATAGCTTGAATATGGCTTTTTTCTTGCCCTAAGGCACTGCTGGTAATTGATTTTTGTTGCACAAGCCAACTAAGTAATTCGTTCCCAAACAATATCCGGATTTTTCTGAGCTCGTTCTAGTAATACTTTTCTTTAATAGAATATTTATTGGTATCCTCAGGATTTTCTGAAACGAATCATCGATACTCTTAAATGTTCGATTTTGAAGTTTTTCCGTCATAACCAAATTTCAGATACGAATTTGTACATAGCTTCCAAATATTCCCTTGTTCGCCATAAATACGTGCTAATTGAAAGTTGAAATCTAATGCTGGGTTAAGCCTGCATTGATTTTTCCAAAAGCGTTAATCGCCATATCTAATAAACTATATTTTTGAAACTGAAAGGACGATGGCAAATATCCGTAATTTCGGATTTTAGGAATAATATCTAAGGCTTGAATTATAAATGGTTTGTGCCATTCTGGCTGCTCCTTGAAGGGCGTGATTGTATCCTAATCTTAATAAAGTAGGGTAGGGTTTCGGTCTTTTAACGTTCTTAATGAAATTACACCTGCATTCTCATAACGCTCTAATTGTTGGTAGCAGGCACTAAATCTTGTGCATATTCTGTTTCGACGCGGATTTTTCTCTACTAATATTTTCGTAAAAACCGACTGCTTTTCAAATCGCCGTCAGCCCAAAAATATTGCTTTGGCCAAAAATCTTCTTTGAGCCCAAGCAAAACGTGGCTAGTGACAAATTACGAATAAGGAAAAAATTTAGAAAAACGCATATTCAAGATACGTAAATGCTATAAGAATGGTGTATAGGTGACGGTAACAACGCGTGCGTAAAAAAAATTTATTTAGAAGAGAGTTTTTTGATTGTGAGAGCCATCGGCAATTCGGCCATTCGCTTAGAAGTCCGCCAAATACAACGTTTAATCCTTTGGCCTTCAAAATTCGCAATTCGTATTTTTTTTCTATTCTTTGATAGTCGCGTTGAAGACTGTTTTGCTTGAGAAAAATTCAGTAAAATAACCTTTCTGTCGCCCAGGTGGTTAGATTGTTGAAGGCAGTTTTTCCAAAGTTCAGGGTTTTCTTTAAATTTATCTCCTAAGTTCTGAGGAAAATCAAAATCAGATACCTTTTTTCATTGGGTATTTTTTGACCAGATTTTTTCATGCTCTATAGCTTTCAAGTAATAACTTTTAATTACAGCCTCTAATTGATTTATCTCTTCTAATTTATAAATCTAATTTGTCGACCGGCCTGTACATTTTTCGTTTGTTGAATCAGTATTTTCTTTGGTCTTTTTAAAAAGTGTCTTTATAAAATAGAAAGGGCACTATATTCCTTAAAACCATGCATCAGTGCAATTGTTTTTACCCTTATAAGTATACAAGGATGCTTCCATTAAAGTCTCTACCAAGTCACAGTCAAGAATTAATCTCTCGAAGCCTTATAAGCCTCATCTTTCCATTGGTAAGTCCATTAAAGATAATCCTGTTAACTTTTTTATTCAGATAATCAGATATTCTATTTATAATCTAAAAAAAGTAGACTGTAATCTTACTTAATAAGTTAACTTGAATTTCTAATTGCTTAATTTAATGAGATACACCTTAACCGCAATAATAGAGCCAGGAGTAAGTGATTAAAAAGTAAGTCCTAAGAAAAGGGCAAGTTTCTTTGAATACCAGCAAATACCCAGTACACTGTGCCAACAGCACCAATACCTGGTCCACAACGGCGGGGTAGCTGTTCCTATAGGGTAGAGTTTTTGCGTTGCCTTATAAAAGGGCCATGCTAATACATAGTGCAACGAAAAACCTACTAACATAAATACATTCCGTTTCCTGTAGTTTCTTTGGCTTTTCCCAAACAGAATGTGCAAAGACAACTTCGAATACCCTGGCAATAATTAAAACAATCCAATTCATGTTTTGGTTTTTAATTTATTGTAAGTGATAATTCATTTTCAAGTTGGTTTGTTTACAGGAAAAATTGGAAAGTTTTAATTCGTTGCAAAAATAGGCCGGAATTAAAATTTTCGTTTTTGCTGATTCTGAAATTTTTTAATTGTGCCATTTATGGCACAGATAACTTAACAGTATTATATATTGTACCGAACTTTTCAATGTTTTCTTTTTAAGTAATTCTATGTTTATTCATTGTCTTTTGGCTATGCACTTTTAGCACATAGTTTTTAATCTCGTCCAATTCTGGCAAGCGTTTTTTCTAAACGTGTTTGCCTTTACCGAAATTTCAGCGATTATATAATCAAAATGCATTAGAAATAGAGAAACGCTCAACATTTTTAAGAATTACAAGACGAGAATGAACTAAGAATATTCTGCTGGGTTTGGAAGGCTATTTATCTGTTTCTGGGGTAATTCCAAAATCAAATTTTTGACTGCTTTATGGCTATTGTAGCATTTGTTTTTGAGCTGAGTATGCTGTGTAAAGTATTCATATGGCGATTAGTTAAAACTAAACCTTTAAATTAGGTAAATTCTTATAATAAAACAGGCTGTGTAAACCAGTTTACAGAGCGTGTTTTATTGATTGTTCTTACAACTACCATTTCAAATTGGCAGTGCTAAAAGTTAAATTAGATCAAGAAATTTAATCAATCATTTCAAAAACCACAATATGGCAACCATACATCTGGTAATTTTTAATTGCCCTTCCTGGAGTTTGATAATTTTTCTAAAATACCTGCCAAACACCGAGGTAAGCTAAGAGCTACCGTTTAAGGTATGTGCTAATTGATTTTTACCATTCTTCATCTTATACCTCAATTTTAATCTATGGCTTGGTAGGTTTCGAAATTCGAAACAGAACTAATTTCTAGCCAACGGTCTTGCGCTGTAAGAAAACACTTCAAAATCCAAAAAAGTAAGAGCGGGCGGGTAAACCCTAAATCACCACCACAAAGGCGAAGCATACGAATCCACGGTAATTTTAAATTCCCTAAAATTTTTTTGACATGTTCTACCATGCCCATCTAAATGCTTCATATGATTTTGTAGGATGCTCTACACGTACAATTCAAACCTTGTCAAACTGATGTAAACGGTTCAGACCACGGCACATGCGGCGCCATTTAAACTACCCTGCTTCTCTTCTAAAACAAGTGTGTAAGCCAAGCTATATTGTAATTGGGAAAATCCGCTTTCATTTAACGATTAACATCCGCTAAAAATATTGGTAAATAGGACTTCTGCTGTAGGGTAATTAAATACAGGTCCGTCTGCAGTACATGATACATTGACCTTCTTTATCGGGTATTGCCCCTGTACCGTAGCCCAGAAGTTCGTTTACTAAATGGGGCACTTGAATTTCAGTAATATCTGCTTCAATTTTTTATCTAAAACAGTAAGCTAATTAAGGCACGTTTTGTAACGGGCTCCTTTTCTTTATATAGGAAACCTTGCCTCCCTGCAATTTTAAACATCCCTAATTCAAAATCCTATGATGTCATACTTTTTGCCACTCCCAATGAGGTAGTGCTGTAGTATCTACAAGTTGGAATATCTCCTTCCTTTTAAAATACCTCTTCATTATCTTCTCACTACTACCATTTAAACGTACAGATGTATGCGGAGCATTCCGGTATTTGAATACAACAAGTTTTGAAGCTCTTTGCAGCTCATTTCAAAATCTTCACACCAATTGTTTTGGATTCTCCCTCTTTTATGACCTGTTTTTTCTTTTTTAATACATTGGCCTCTTGAGCCTTTCCTGTTTTTTGGTAAATGGCACGCAATTTCTTTGGAAGGGAATTAGATTCAGCCAACATTATCCAATTGAGTTGTTTTGGTTGTACGTCTTTTTTCATCCAATTGAAAGAACATTATCTAGAGAGCGTTTGAGCGTCATATTTCTTTTTCCAAGGGCAAAGGATAATTTCCTTTCTTATTTTCCCGGGATGGTCCCTGTATTGTAACATTTTTGGCTGTATTTGACTACAATTTACGTTTAATCTTAGTTTAAATTAGAATACTTTTAAGGTCTAATCATCGAATAAAAATGATTTTGAACATTTTTGCATTAAAATGTGGTTGATATTAACGGGGTCGTTAATTGGTATGTACCATTTAGGGCTAAGCGCATAGCAAACCAAGCAGAAGGTTCTCCATTCATGACTTTTTTTTGGCCGATAGTACGGATCGCGTCGTTATTGAATTTTATAAACGAGAAGATGATTAGCCGAAGATTTTAGTAAAGGCATCTTTAACGTTTCCATGTAGCTTTTGTTTCTGAAAATGCAGAAGAAGATCAAGCAACGATTAACTAAAGGCTGAGCTAGTTTTTTTGAAGAATTTTACAAGGAAGATGGGGTAAGTCATCTGGTAATGTTACGAGATCCCTTGGGGGATGGCCGCTTCAAACTTGCCGCCGAACTGTTTAAGTTCTAAAAAAGCTCTTGAGTTCCTTAAGTTCGAAGGCAGTAATCCAATTATGGGTTTTTAATGGTTTCCAAGGTTCTGCCCGCCAAGTCGGTGGTTTGAAATCTAACTGGCATTAAGGTTTTCCGTTGATGCTGTTGAGAATCTTCTAGAATACAACGGCGACGTCCATATTCTTATTTTCAAAATCATTTTTTAAAATATTGGGCGAATTGCCCATGCAAATCTGGGTATGCAAACCTTTTCCGTTCTTTTGGCTTGTCGGTAAGGTAGTTTTTTGGGGATTAATCTCTTAATTAGTTTGCCGTCTTTTGTCAACTTATCTTAAAATGCTTTGCCAACTCTGCTGCGCAACATCATTCGCGGCCCAGCTCATACGATGACCTTCTTCTGTACATAGAATATTATCTTCAATAACATAATCCTAACGGGTAATAATAAACTGAAGCAATAAAGTATATCCACATTAGTAATAGTAGGTTGGTTTTTTGTAATTTGGGAACTACAATTTTTATTTAACTGGTAAACGGTTTCTTTTTGATTTGAAGAATATACCTGCGAATGGTTTCTGGTCCAAAAAGAACACAACTGAATGCTAGTGCCAATAAGGAAATAATGCCTACTGAAATATGAAGGAATTGAATAAATGAAAAAATATGGATACTTAGAAAAGGCAGTTTTGCGAGTGGGTTTCCCAAAGGCGAGCTGGAATAATTAGTAAGGGTCGAAAAGAATACCTGCCGTTTCCAATAATGGTATGTACCAAGGTTTTTGCAAAACTTCGCCGATAACCAGTAATTTCCTTCTTGGGTGCATTTAATACTTCAATCATAATCGAACTAACCAGTCTATGTATATTTTGGCAAAAGATGCGTATAGTAAACTATAAAAGAGTTGAAAGCACGATGGTCCATTTTCCATAGCTATACATGTAGTTGGTCCCCTCTAGCTTTGGTTCAGTTTTTTAGCATCAATTGATTTTGCTTTTTTTTTCGCTGGAAAAAAGCACATCAATAAAGAAATTAAAATAAGTAGCCTAATAGTGGATTGTTATAGGCGGTCTTTTGGGCATTAAATAAGTTGCTGTCCATAGTAGGGGTAAAAACGTAATTATGTTCACCCTAATATTTTAAACCAAAAGCCCTATACATAGACCCAAAAGGCCCATAAAAGCCTAAAATAGAAATAACATGCAGGACAGGGTATGGGTGTAGCCAGTCAAAATTCTATAAAAGGAAAATTATATTTAGGGTCTATTTAGATTTTCGTATTACCCATCCTGTACGTGATTTGGCTCCAAAACATTCCAAGAGATATTAAAATACCGAAGAATATGCGAAAAAATGATTAGTCAGCTATTATCTCCTTGAAATAATAACTTGTTTAAACATTTTATCGCAAGCATATATTGAAGGATTTTTCTTTGTCCTTTCGCTAATTGGTCTTTTAAACCATCTATCGATTCAAATTTGTGTTTCGTCACGTAAACGCGCTAAATATCTACCTGTATCTTTTTATTATAAGGTCGCATCAAGTCGAAAAATTGATTTCTATAAGATTTTTTTGTACCATTTAACTGTTTGGGTTGAAGCCTATATTCATCATGGCCATAAACCGTGGGCTCATCTAGCTCACTTTTTACTATATAGCACCGTTTTTAGGTATTAGCTTATAAACCTCAGCTATAGATTAGGTTTGCAGTTGGTAGCCCAATTGCTTACCAATTCCCTTTTCCTCTGACAATGTACCTGTAACATATATCATAGCTAAGTAACTGTTTGCTGTAACTATATCTCCATCCTCTAAGGCTTTTCTGATTTTTTGTTGAGCTTATACCGTATACTCAATCAATTCTTTGCGCAGGGTAATTTCATCTTACGGTGAAATCTAACGCATTTCCCCGAAGCCTATTAGGTTCTGTACATATTGGCAATTTCTATTACGAAACCAAACCTATGATCGTAAGTCCGAAAAATGACTTTTTTAATGTTCAATGTATTTTTACTAGAATGTCGCCGAACCGATTCTGTGCGGTAAGTCTAGAAAACTCTATGGTAACGATGAATATAAAATATCTAATCCAAGTCGTTCTAAGATACTGCCTTTTTCCGTCTATTGTAATTCAATAGTTTAATATCGGTATCCTTTTCTGTTTAAACCATTCTCGGATGAAGGAAAAAGGTAGTACTGATGATTTTCAATTCCGTGCTCTTGGCATGGTT
>Ga0163217_1049882_pt1 | contig 19967 bp, 25 predicted proteins | sample SynspAceP_FD_185933 | JGI IMG/M metagenome (GOLD analysis project Ga0163217, IMG submission 185933) | Saline lake microbial communities from Ace Lake in Antarctica - Synechococcus sp. Ace-P (PacBio error correction) | ecosystem: Environmental > Aquatic > Non-marine Saline and Alkaline > Saline ...
AAGAGAGAGATGTCAATGGAAGATGATCGATCCTGTGCTGGACCAGTTTTTTGCAAAAGGAAACCGAAAAAACAAAGCCACTATTTTTTTTGGGGGGGGGGGGGGGGGGGGGGTTCCCTATCCAGTTAAAAAAAATCAAATCAAAATGGGGCCAATATGGGGGGGGGTTTTTTTTTTTCCCCCTTCAAACGGGTAAATGGGCGGGCCTTTTTCATTGAAAATGAATGCGAAATTGAACCAACGCCCCCCTAACACGTGGGCCAAAGAAGTCCCGCCCGGCCTGGAAGGCCTCTTTTCCGCTGGTCCATTGGCCTTTTTACGCCTTTTGGGGCATGGGGGCTTTTGTTACTGATGCCCTCGGCCGCCGGATTTGGTGGTGGCCCTGCGGCCGGCCCGAGTGGGCCTGGCCCAATCAACTGGCATGAAGGATCTGTGGACATCGCTCTGGGGGCTGGCTTTGCGTTGGCCCTTTGTAGTGGTGATCCTGGAATGTTTGTGGGTGGCCATGATCTATTATCTCACACCGGAACGTTGAAAGCAGGAATTCCGCTTATCACGCCAGGATCGGTCATTGCGGTGGTGGGTGGTGAGATCCGGCGCCTGATAGGCCTTTGGTAATATTTGCGCGCAATTTTCGGCAACTTCCAGCTGTTCTATGGCGCAATGGGCGCGGTCATTATTTTGCTGTGTACTTCATACGTATTCTGCAAGCCAGTGATGCTCTATGGCGCGCCAACTCAATGCCGGTGGTGGAGCAGCCTCTACCGAGGGCAAGGATGGATGGCGGAAAAAAGTTATTGAGGAAATGTAGTTGGCCACAGGAGCCCTGTTTGCGCCTACAGCGCCCAACAGCACTGTTCTAGGTAATGCTGCCGTTAATACACGAATGACACAGGAAAGGCTGATACAATACGAGCGAGTTTGATTTGATCTGTTTGCATCGGTGCCGGCCTGTCCGGCGGAGATACGGGCCAGCCGCATGGCTGGCCGGCTTTGGCGACAAGAGGTAGGGGTGGGGGTATTTTGGGCGGCCGCGCAATGTCGGCTGGTGCCGAAAAAGCTGCTTTGCCTATTCGGCGCACTTTTCACCCGAAGACCTTGAAGATGCAAAAGGCTATGGCTGGAACATTCCGATCCACATTTTTGGCACGCGGTTGCCATACAAGAATCAGGAATTGCTCTCTTAATGGCATTTATCGCAAACATGCTCAAGGCCTAGGCGTTACGGTGCTGATGATCGCGACGCGGTTCATTGAATTCACACACCTTGCAGGTGGGCGAGCAAAAGGTCACCGCAGAGCGCATTCTGAATCGCCAACCGGTGGCTGGCCGCATATTCCCCGACTTTCCGGGCAATGCAGGCATTGTGATCAGCACTCCAATGAGGTCTATCCCACCTCAAAGTACCCAGAAGCAACCCTGGTGGTAGGGCGGCGGTTTATATTGGCCATCGAGTTTCGCCAGCATTCCATGCATGACAGCGCGAGGTAAGCCTGCTGTACCGGGGTTGACCTGTTCCTGCGCGGCCTTCGATACCAAGCCCTGCGTGAAACACATGGCCGCAACCATACGGCAAAAGGGCATCGATTGGCGTTCAATGCGGATGAGAGAGAAAATTGGACCGCCAGGCCGATTGGCAGCCTGCACGTCGACTTGCCAGGAGATTCGTGCTGGAAACGACCTGGTTGCTTTATGCCACAGGCCGCAAACCCAATCTGAACTACAGGCTCTGTGCAGAAAATGAGGGGCACGCGGCACGGCCCGTCAGACGACAAGGTTTTATCGCCGTCAACCAGACACGAAACGCGCGGATGCCAGCGTCTATGCGATTGGCGATGTGACCGATACGCTGACTGAACGCCGGTTGCCCTGGCTGAAGGCATGGCGCTGGCACGCCGACTGTACAAACTGAACAATAACGTTCCGGTGGAATTATCCGCGATTTCCACCGCGGTGTTTTGGTATTCCGCATATTGGCACTCTGGTCTGACCGAAGAGCAGGCCCAGGGAGGAGGGCTACACGCTGAGTCAATTTTCGAAAGCCGCTTCGCCTAAATGCGCAATAAACGGTTGCCGTCGTGGTGAAAAAGCCTTGATGAAAATGTCGTCGACAAGAATACAGACCGGGTGCTCGGTGTGCACTGATCGGGCCAGAGCCTGGGGAAATAATTCAGGGTTGGCAGTAGCTTTCTCAAGCGGCGCTACCAAGTGCGAATGTTCGATGCCACCCCTGGCATTTCATGCCCACGGCCGCTGAAGAGTTTGTTACGCAATGCGCACCCCCACGCGGACCGACTGAAAAAGCCCGCGTCAGTTCGGCCGCTGGTTCGGAAGAAGGACTGCAATGACCTGGTTCTATGCCTTTGATCTCGTTTTGGTGTGGCAGTTTTCGCCATTTCTGGTGCGCTGGTGGCCGGGCGGAAAATCCATGGATCTGTTTCGGTGTGCTGGTCATCGCCATCATCACCTCGCTGGGTGGCGGCAACACTACGGGACGCATTCTGGAAATCATCCGGTCCAGTTGGATCAGGAACGAACGCCTACATTCTGGTGGCAGTAAACTGGCGGCGGGTGGGCACCACCATATCCTGAGGGTTCTGGAGAAACTTAGTGAGATCGATCGGTGTGCAATCCAGAATATACGCGCGCCTCTGAGAGTTTGTGCATTGGCGCGAGGACGTTTATCCCAGGCCTGGCGATTTTTTTACCTGTGATCGTGCATCTATTTCGACACACGAGGGTAAGCTATAGAGAACCAGCTACAGTCATGTATCGGGGTTATAAGCTCTGGTGTAAGTCGTCAGCGCTAATCATGGGCGTGAATTGAGCCGGGGGTCGCTGACGGGGGTTAATCGGCGGGTCAGATATTAGTCGTTGCAAACAAGATCCGCCGACGGTTCAGCTCGCTGTGATATCAGCAACAAAGGAATATGCTAGGCGACCAACTGGCATGTATGGACTATCGCTGGCTCTCTGGTGTATACGTACAGCTGTCATCAATATAAATACAGTGCGTCCCAATCTGCGCACTGATGAACTATCGCGCGTATCTGACCAGTCTAGAGTCATTCGGCTACGGGGCCGCTATGCCGCGGCATCATCATACTAAGCGCTATTTCCACAAGAGAGTCGCATACGCCTAGATCTCGAGGAATGGAAGATACGGACTGAGGCGATGTGGTGATGGGTGAGTTGTCATATATGATTGTTTAGTACTTTGGGCGTTGGTATAGCAATATATCCGCGTAGACATGGACGGGAGGAGGGAAATATGTTCTTTCGCTATGAATAGCTACAAGTCTGGAGGCGTCGAGAAAATGTAGCTTATGTATATCACCGAGACAGAGAGATGAGTACACGGATTCATATGGCTGTAGCCTCTATCATCCAGATTATAATTGACAGCAGACTGTCAAGGGCAGACATCTTGTGCGGTGGTAGGGACATATCCTTGGGTTAATGAGCAATTAATGGAAGAAAAGCGCGTTTGGAAGTCAAATATAGTCAGTAGCAGTCTTGAGGTTTATAACCCTGGACACCGGCAAGCATCTGGGTCTGAGAGGGGTAGGTTGGATTTACATTCTCTCGACACGCGCTGACGTACTGACCTAACCCGATCACGCCAGTGGAACTGTTCCAGACACTAGCGCTGCGACAGCCTGCGATGGACCTTGAATGCATGAAGGAAAATTCTTCGTTTGTGGCAGAAAGTCTCTGGCCGCCCGCGAGAGTATCGCAGGCGGGCAGCAGCTGGACCCGGTATGCCAAATTGTGTAAAAATACCCGATGAAGCCGCCACTGCATTGACCGGTGGTCCGCCAGGCCGCTGACAGGCTCAGCGGCTGATCGCGGTCGCAAATGATTATCCCAGCGCAGATCGCTGAGTTCAGCGCTGTCAGGTTAACGCTGGCAATGTCGGTTGGTAAAACGCGCCAGACCAGAGTGAGATCAGGAAGCCGCAGTGGAGTGGTAAAACGCAGCGGCGTCAGCAGCTCCATATCCCTGAACATACTCACGCTCACGTAATTTCACGAATCGCACCACACGATTGCCCGCGACGGTGCGGTGATGGCGCCAGGCCGCTTGCCGTTGATGGCTACGCTCGCCACATATGTTTATTCATCGCGATCTGAACGCCTCGGCGGGCAGAAGCGATCTCGCTAAACTGCCCGACCTGGTATCCATCGGGCAAATCACGCGGCCGCGCATCCCGCATAAGCGCGGTCCTTCACAACTGGATAGCCGGCAATCACACGATACTCCTTCCGGGCTGACGTCCAGAATGGTGGACAGCTGAGTTGATGATGCGAAGGCTCGGACGCTGCCTCTATCGCACCAGTGTGCGGTTCATCACCACGCGCCGGGCGCATGCCCGTCCCAGATTACTTTGATCGGTCGTAATCAGGGTGAGTCAGTATGCGCCCAGGAGCGATGAATCAAGCGATTGCCATCCGGGGCAGGCGCAGCTTCAATGGGGGTCCATACCACGCTAACCGGAAAATCGCGACCCATTGGTACTGCTCCCGGGCATCATAAACATGCTACGCTGGCCCTGGGCCGTTCGCACTGAATGTATTAGCCGTTACCAATACAGAATTAACGGCCTCCTGGCTATACACACCATGACCATTCAAAATGATGTTGTCACCGGGCATTGAGTTTGCGGCAGCCAGGTGCGTCCAGTACTGTCCGATGATAATAAACCTCAACGCCCTGGGCAGGGAGGCCAATACCGCTTAACCTGAGCGGAACCAGGCGCCGCCACGCAGCACCATGGACGTTCAGCTAACGCTGAGGCGGGAAAGGAGTTGGCTCTTTATGAATAGGCCGATTGAAAGATCAGGTGCTGGCCCGGCGCGCGTCGGCGTGTACCACTGCAGACGTGGATAATAGCCGTGAGCTCTGCTAGTTAATGCTGAGTATCTCTCCTAGTAGCGCGGACCCCCACGCGCACCGCACTGCAGCCTGTGAGCGTACTGCCGGCGCTCAAGGCTGGCAAGGCTCATTGATAAAACAGCGTCTGTCCATCAGTCACCATCGCTGGGTTGAAGCCTTTGATATATGCCCAGCTGCTGGCGATCGGCCCCATCCAGCAGGTGTCAGGCCGGTCGATGTCCAACGAACAGCAGTTGCAGTCGCGGTAGCCTTTGATCATTGTCCCAGCGGAAGCGGTCATGTCGCGGCTAGTGGCTTCCAGTCCTGCCAGACTCGCTTATCAGAGCCTGCTCAAACTGCTGCAGCATTCATCAGCCTTCCTGCTGTCGTGCATCAGGTGGAAAACCAGGCAGAATATTCACCGCTGCAATCCCTCTAGCGAAGCCCTCATGGCGGTCAGAGATTGGGCCCGCTGCGGCAGGCATCGGCCAGATAAGGATTGGCGCCGCTTCTTACCCCTGCAAACCCATGGGCGCCCGCCAACCGTGCATCCCGCAGAATCTCCAGCGCGTGCGTTTGGCGCGCTGATCGTGGTCACGTCATACAACGGGTTCAGCCCAGGTAGTGAGGCTTTGAAACGCAGCCCCATTTGTTCGGCAAGGTGGTCGCGTTGCGCTGACCTGAGCCGCTTGATGGCCTGCAGTAACTCGCAGGCACGCGTGACGCCAAGCGCTTTCTCATGCAAACAGCAGATATTCATGGCGGGGGAAACCCTAGATCGCCACGCTTCTGCGGCGATTCGCCTGTGTCGAGATCGGGCGTTGTCTTTAAAGCCAGCCATCCAACTGCCGTGCAACCAGGTTTCTTGCTGTCCGGCCAGAACTGAAATTGCCAGGCCATACTGTTTTTGCTCGATGGGTCCGAAGTCCGATAAACCGCACCTGTTGCCATGCAGGAAGGCCTTCAGCCCCATCACCCTGCAACGTGGCGACCGAGGTCGGCCCGTTGCATACACTTGCCTGGTTCGCGCGTCATGCAGCGTACTAACTGGCTGGCGCCCAGCGCAGCGTAACTTCCGTCCAGTTGAGCGTGCCACTGCTCACGTGGGGTGTCTGCCAGCACAGCCCGTAGCCGCCAGTACACAGCAGCAGCAAAAAGCCGATGCGACGCAGCACTGCTGACCAAAGCGATAACAGGTTGAATGGCAATCAAGGTTACTCCGGTTTCACAGGGACTTCAAGGAAAAAGACAACCAGGGGCATTGTCGTTGCTGGCTGGATGAATTGCCGGTATTGTTCGATTGCCCTGACTTGCTCGCCGCCTATATGCCAGAGAATGGATCGTTCCATTTGAGGCGTCTCAACCCGCCCCGTCGTGCAGGAAGCGCCCAACGCGGGTTGATCTGAGCGTGCGCCAGGCGCAATATCCGGCTTAATGTCCAGAGCGGGGGAGGTGCGTCCACACATCGCGCGCCATCAGCCTCAGAAACTCGTTGGCTCGGTCCGTCGCCAGTTTATCAAGGGCCACATGACTCATGAAGCAAGCAAATACGGTGTAGGGCCATATGGTCTGGTGGCATCAGATCGCGGATGCCGACCCGCACTCGACCGAAGAGCATGCAGTTGTGCATGGCCGGTGGGCCTGAGTGGCAGGCGGCGCAGCCGAGACTGTCGTTTGAAAACAGCTGAGCCGCCTTCGGTGCCCGTTTGTCATTCAGAATGACGACGCGCCGGCAACCGCCGAGAGCTGCGGGCATAGAAGGCGACGAAAAGTGGCTACCATTGTCGCTGACTCAGGGGTTTTCCACCATGCGCAAAGCGCTGACAAGTAATTCTTACGCTCTGCTGTGGCAGTAGTCATGAGGGCTATCAGCTGTCTGAGTGAGATCGCATTAGTACTCTCGGCCAAAACGCGCCCATGCTCTGCTGCAATGACATTAGGCTCAGCGCTTTCCAGCCAAAACGGCCTAGTACTGGGTCCGCTTGGCGTCCTTGTCCCCAGACCAGCATTGGCCCGCCCCGGAAATGCCGTCGCCGTTACTGTCGTTGAGTTGCTGGACGAGATATGCCTTGCTATGGATTCCAGCAAGCCAAACCCGATCAGTCGCGCGCACGCGGGGCTCTGAAATACCATGCCAGTAGAGGACTGTGCCTAGATCTATCTTGTGGAGCTTCATCTTAATTCTCGTATCAGCTTAGTGGGGCGTGCACAAGGTGTCGCCACAGGACAAGCTTCTGGGAGAGAGAGCTCATTTCGCTGCGTCAGAACTTTCTCCAGCGCTGCCAACTCAATGACCAAATTGGCTTCATGCTGCCGCTGCCGGGAATAGCGCCGTGTCGCGTCGACGAATTGGCTGCCGATTGATCTTGCACTCAGCTTGTTGTTCGGAGCGCAAACAAAGCTCTATTTGCACGTAGACTTCCTAGCAGTCTATCATAGTAGCATAAGCTCCGTGTCCAGCCGATCAGCAAGGAGATCGGAGAATGCATTGAGGAAAGAGATGAAACTCGCCAGTTGTCGCTCACGAGGCATGATCGAGTGTTCGGAAGGCCTAGGACCACTTAGTTAGAATCATATGGAGAGAGAGACACCGCTCGGCGATGAATTTGGAATTGAGAATCATGCAGAGACTTAGACCAAGAGACAGGCCATCCGATGCAAGGTTCGCCCCTCAGTATGCTTTGTGTATTAATGTCGGTCGCCATCCATACGTCTACAGGATTTGCGAAAGTATGAAAACTGTTCGCCCTCAGCGAAATCTCCAAGCGGACGTGTCTGCATAATCGTGCAGGGATATTTTGAGCCTGTGGCGCAAGGAGAGAGTAAGCGTTTGTTCGGTCACTTGCCTGTCATAGCGAGATAGAGACCTACTTCGCCGAGGCCTGGCTTGGTGACAATTCCAGGCGGAGAATCGGAGACGAGGGAGTAGCCATCAGAACTGGCCGGCATGGCCAGCCAGACCACACGAATGGTCTAAAGGTATTGCTACGCACAAAGTGAGCCACAAGCAAGAGCAGAGAGAAGTGCGCTCGTGTGAGAGGAGAGCTTCATAACTGCCTATGATAGTCACCTGTTGAAAATACGATATAAAGCGCAGCACGTCTCGGGTGCTCGAGGAAGCAGGATCAAGCCTTGTCACGAGTTGGTACACGGTTAAGCCCCCTGAGACAGGTCTACGAGAGAGCACTAGGGGGCGGTGGTAGTCTGAGGCATATTTGGCTTTATCAAATTTGGATCACGTTGAGATGAAGAGCATGGCACTGTGCATCATTTTTTGGTCCTGGGCTCCAAGGGGAGAGGCCAAGACCAGCATTCTCGCGGTGCGACAGTTTCATGATCAAAAAACAAATGATGTGCTCGTAGCTAACGAAGGCCTGTCTCTGGGCGCACCGAGACTCGCGGAGTATCTGTCACTTGATGATTATCGGGCCTTTTGAGTGCGGCTTGTGTGTATCAGAGCGCAATTCACTCAAACCTTGCCCAGAGCTCAACAGGTCCCATGGGGCCCGCACAGTCGAGCAGCCGTATATACGAAAGTCTGACATATCCTAGCATTGAGCCTGTGACAAAAGTCGTTTGGTCAGTTCAGTCTGACATGTCTTCATGAACTCTGTCATCGCAGAGCCATTGGTTCCTATGTTTACCTGCACTTGCTTTCCACTGGAGTAGCACTCTCCTGTCTTACCAACGCATAGCTGAAGGGAGGGACGTTTAATTCTACTACGTCGCCACGGAGAGAGACGTAAGTCGCGTGGTTTAGCGCTTAATCGTCTTCTGGAGAATACCCAACTGTATCTGACCTGCGTGAGAGGCATTGTACAGATAGAATTGCGAGCTGTTCGTAGTCGACGTGTTCCGGAGCGTCTGTAATCAGTCATGTTCGTTGATCTTCATATAGCGAGTCTCTGGCTTGCAGTGCGACTAGGATATTAGTGTTCTACACAGGCCAGCCTCGCCAAGTGCACACACGTGAAATGCGCCTCCCAATGCAATAGCAATTTTTCTGCTATCATCTCTTTTTTGGTTCGTCACTTCCCGAGAGAATCGTCCTCTAGCAGCTCGGCACGGCTAGTATTATCTTCTGCTTATCTGTCTGCCCACATTGGTCGGTCATTTTTGAGCCTCACAGGACATATTATTTGCTCCATGTTAAGTGCCCCTGAGACAGGACTCCGTCACGCAATTCTCAGAGGCTCGGTCCGCGGTGGTCGCAATTGCCATGAGTGGCACGCCTCGACCTAGGCGCGGAAATCAGTCAAGGGGACGATGCACCGTAGTTCATGCGTGTATTAGAACCGTTTGCCAGAGGTATTCGCTGATTGACCATCTCCCAGTCTATGACGCAAGGGAAAACTCTTGAAAGATTGGAAAAGTGGAGAAAGAGAAGGACAGAGGGAAACGACGTAATGGGTCAGCAGAGGACATGAGTTTTTTTGGAAAATAAAAAAAGGCGTTGGTCAGGAAGGGATTGATTGGGGATGAGCCGAGTGGTAATTTAACTAGCCTGAATGTCAGAGCCGCTATCAACCAATATTGTCACATTTGCCGACGACCTATGAGCTTCCTCCGAGAGAAATATTTCACAAGCGCCACGCTCCAAGCCTCCTCTGAAGTAAGTGTTGCATATATTTGTCTTCTAGTGCGTTAAAGCATCGTGTGCCAGGAAAAGGACGAGGAAGTAACGCGTGCTTGCGTTTTATCTTTCTAGCGGTCGGCCAGTTTCCTCCTCTAGAGAAAAACCCTGCAGTTCTGCAAAGGTACCTGAGAACCGAAGATCCGGCGCATTCCAGGTAGTGAAACGGATCGTCCTTCGCTCTGCGGTTCATTTCAAGTTACATTGACAACAAGGGGCTTTAATCCTGTTTCCCAGACGGCGACCGATTCTCTTTAGACCACATTTCCGGCTGTTTTGCTAGATGGCAAAAAAGCTCATAAGAAAACCACCGAATGCGGGAGTAGGGTAAAAGGACGACATCGCTGAAGAAGGTAGGTTTGTTTCCCTTGGTATATTATTGTCAATGAGTGAATATATTCAGCGTTATCAGGGAGACGACGACCTTTGAAGTTTCCCACTGCAGGCTTGGTTTCGTGCAAAGGTCGTGGAAATAAGCACCCTGTATAGACTCGCGCAAAGATGCATCGTCCTATCGCCATGAGGTTCAGCTTGGGAATCAGAAATATCTCGAGGATGAGGACAGATCTCGAAGTTAATGAATGGTTCAGATGGTGTGAGTAAAGGCACAGGGATCTGGATTGTTGCGATGCCGCCCAAATGTAAGTATAGGCACAAGCGTTCAGAATTACTCCGAGGTACTCAAAACCAACTTCAACCAAACCACGGACGGTTTTTTGTTTGGACTGTTCATACAGTCCATGGAGTCTAGCGCCATAAAGGCATGCAGATATGAATGCGATTCTCTGAAAGCCCCTACTGATTGATGGTAGCTATTCTTCTTTATGCACTTCATTTATAGAAGGGAATGTCGACCCGTCCTCGGTCACTATAGATTACGTCAAGTTCTTCACTCATAATTTCGTAGATTCATACATTAACAAGTAGGCCGAGACGCCTTCCTTTTCTCCTACAACAACTCAAGTTGCTCACTGCGCAGTAGTGGCCGCTTGATAGATAATGTCACCATTCTGAAAACATATCATCACTGTCAGCTAGTGCACGGTTTGTCCATGCTGGGAATATTGTGGAGGATTGGAGTCTTCGTCTGAGGAGAGATTGAAGTACAAATAGATCTGGATGGTCAAGATATTCCCGCAAATGCAGGTGCAGTATCCAGAGCTATGGTAAGTGTCCGGCATACTAGTTTCATCGACTCGTCCATGTCACATTAAGATCTTACTATCAATCCCTGTTGTATTAGCGGGTTCCTTGATCCGAAAAGTGATGAACCGATATCCTCCTGAGGTTAGCGAGCAGCCTAAGAGCGAGCATCGCACGAATGACGTGATTAAATAACATCGCATCGAATGTCCGGACTGCTCCTTTTGTCGAGATGGGGTACTTTGTTAATTCCTCCCAGAACGCCTAAAAAAGTCAACGCCTTCTTTCGAGTTCTGATGGAAGCAATCGTATACTCCAAAATCCTTATCTCTGAATTTATTCATGAGCCGCCCGTAATGATGATACGCGCGAGGCACAGGAAGCATTTTCTTCTTTCAGAGTAATTTTATAGCCCATTCTCGCTTTGATCGAGAATGCTGATACTAGGGGCTGATTTTTCTTCTTTCATATGCCTGGGCCCACATGGACCAAAATTGCCGTTTCGAAGATTTCCCAAATGAGCACTTAGTAAGACACCCCAAGATTTACATCCGCCGACTCCGATTGTTTTAATTTGACCTGACAGCTCATAGCCGTGTCTTTATCGCTTTCTGATTGATTTTCTTTAATTTTGGCCCTACCACGGTGAATTATCAGAAAATTTGCAGTCATTATAACGGATTGACCAGGGAAGCGGAGAGAACCTGAGGCACTGCTAGATCAAAAGCCTGAACAGCGTGTCTTGCCAGCCAGGCCCCATAGCTGTGGCGGCCTCAAGATGCTCATCAGTGGGTGCTTTCTGCCACTGAATCAACCGGCGTCAAGTGGGCTATCGCAGTGTGAGTAGCTGTATATACGCAGAGTTCAGCTGCGCCTGATCACGCTCGAGCATGTGTAGCACCAGTGTGCTATGCACGAAATGCAAAACTATGCTTGCGGTGTAGCTGACAAGGTGTTATCGCAACACCCGGGCCTTTCAGGTAATTTGATTGGCGTCACTCCTGTGTACGCTTGTACGGAAGCTATCCAAGAGCATAGGTATACGCACGGGGCCGCAGGGGAGGAAGTCTTGACCTTTCGTCGCTCTAATGTTGTCGCAGAGCCAGCGAGAAAAGCGCAAGAGCACGGCACGGATAAAGCCAGGCGCATTATCGCGCCTCGAGTAGTAGTGGTAAATTGAACAAACACTGATCACGTCAAACATCCTAGATATGCCTGAGATCTATTACGTATTGTAATAGATATATTGATTGCGTTCACAGATTATGAGAGACTTTGTTCTTCCGTAGATAGAAGGCCACACTCGAGCGTAGAGATTTCCAGGTCGAATACAGACAGAACTTTAAGGGCGCGCCGCCTTCTCTCTGCCATTGATAAGTAGAAACTGCTCCCACAGTAACGGAGAAAAGCGATGTCCAGGAACACCGATTTTTTTACAAGCGTGGCATTAAGAAAGTCGAATCTACGCCAGGATCGTCAGCAGCATGGTTATAGGTACATTGTATAGAGCCAACTATTCCTGTTCATGGAAATGCTGAGAGTCGCCGAAATGTCCAAACCGTCAGAAATGTCGATGGTTGAAGTTTCAGAAAACCCGCGGTCATATCGTTGATGGCAAAGTTGCGCAATTAATCAGGTGGTCATCAAAGGTGGGCTTTCGGATCGGAAAGCACTGATCGCTGAATAACAGGGGAGGCCCGCAAGGGCCTTTTTCTGGATTTGCCTGCTCTGTATCGCCATAACCATCATCTCGTCGATATTTTAACCTTCGGCTCTCAGGCAGTATTAATTATCAGTCAATAGCCTACTCAATTCTCTTTTATGCCGAACAGACCTATTTGCGCCGCGGAATCTTGAATTGCACCGTAGTATTGGATTTTCTGCATCTCGCTAACTTGAGAATCGTCTCCTATATAGCTGCTTTACTGTGTGAAGTGACCTGAACACTGATGGGTCGGCTACACGAGAGAGTCTATCCTGACGAGTTTTTCTGAAAGAGAAGAACGATTAATTCTACTCCCGAGAGAATGTGCCTTAACCCTACTGTTGCTAAATTTATAATTAATTCTTGGGGCGTTGCTCCGCTCATGGGTGAGACGACCATGATCCGATTCAAAAGATCAAGCGTATAAAATTGGGCGTCGCTGCAAAGGAGTGTGATAATGTGTGTCGCGTAATAATGGGTTATGGTGGCTAAGCACTCTTTGAAGATAATATTTCTGTCTGACAATCTAAGTGTGTCCTCGCGTATCCTTGAGATCGTTAAGGGAGTTAGAAATGCTCATCGAACTCTCACAGTTTGTGAAAGCTACTAGGACCAGGTTCGGGCGCACCTTCGAGAGTGCCTGGGCTCTCACAAAATTTGATACATCTTGCTTGCTCGTCGGCCAGGCCGGATTATTCTTCGCGCGATCATCGCACTCAGTCAAGCACGAGAAGAAACTCAGAAACTCATTTTCACGAGACGCTGGTTGAACTCCTCGCGTTTGTGTTCGTATCTCGCGCCGCAATTCGGCAAATGGTCGTCGACAGCGACAGAGTTCTAGCGCTACCATATGGATGAGTCGCTATGAGACAAGGGTTGTCGAACTGACCTCGCTGTTCCACAGTCTTTCTCCGGAAAGCCAAAGTAAAAGAGTATTATAATTCCTGAGGCTCTGCAGCGTAATCCCTAACACCGTCGCTAATACGTTGTTGTGAGGAGTTGCTTAGTTGTTTCTCTTTCTGCACGGAGTCAGAGAGAGGCAGCTACCCACACGTGTAGCATTGATCGGGCACATGTGGTTTCGAGTATATCGAGGTTGCCAGCTTAATGGTTCGCTGAACTAAGCGACAGTCTCGATCGAGATGCATACATACCGGGTTTGGCGTTGCTGTTCAGGCACATGTAATTGAACACAGCTTGCGGTTCTCGACGCATTCGCGGATGCGGGAGGCACTCGAAGTGTGGTACCCAATGTTAAATACATGGTAGAGGGTAATCGCACTCCCGAGAGCACTGAGGTCGAAAACGCTTGTATTTGTCGAGAGCCAGCACATGGACGCACCAGCGTGTCTCCAGGAACTCGCTGGATACTCGAGAAGCTCACTCGTCTTGTTTGAGGTCAGCAAAACACCACGTCGAGATAAAGTGATTGGCTAAGAAATGTAGCTCTCAATAAACGCCGACAAAAAGGCAATGAAGTGGCTGAAAAAACATGCGCCGAAATGTACTAGTCAGGGGAAGACAGTGGTAGTGTGGCCACACAGCCGCCGTCACGCCCAGCCTGTAATAATTCCCGTCATTGGAGATTTGGTATTTCCATGATACTGCAAATTTTTGAATCACCAGCAACGACTTCGCATTTTTGTGGCCATTCGGGCTATGACCCGCGCTGAGCGCAGATGTCACTCTACAGTATGTCACGACGCAGCCGGAGCGAGAGGTTTGAGTACTGGCATTGATAACCTGGCAACAATGGCTGCTCAGCGCTCTTCGGTGACGATGCCCGCAGGTTGAGCTCAGGACCACCTGCCGGTGCTATTAAGTGTGGCGTGAGATACGGGTCGGAAATCCTTGAAGTATGAGCACCTCCGATGTATCTTAGCAGCATCATAGCAAAACAACGCTGTGTAAACAAAGCTGGGTGAACCAGGTGAGTACTTACACAGACTTGCTCCTGAAAACCTGAGGAATATGATGGTGTGCTAAAGCGCATTTGTGAGGAGCCCGCAGCAACTATTTTATTGTCGGCTTCCACGCTAGGGATCGCTAGGAGAATATATCGTTCTCAGGGGCATAATATTCTTGGATTAACTGTTTTGTTGTCTCACTTACGGCACAGCACATGCGAGTGCAGGCGCTGTGCGAACGGTGTTCGGGGATCCCTCAAAGCTCTTCACCAGTGGAAGAGGTGCGTACTCATTCTCCGGGAAGATTACGGTGCGAGTATGCTGTGTCTCAGGCCGTGTTGAGAGGCGCTCATAAGCGAGTTGTAGCGCTGGGCTTGCGCACAAACATGTCGGACTAGAGATGTCGGATGCGAATATTCTTCGAAGCTTTCTGCACGCTGTAGTACTCCTGCTTAATTTATGAGGGGCACAAATAAGCACAACATACGCAGTATACACACACCGAGCTTTGCAATTCGTCGGTACGCTCGGCTGTATGGGACGCTAAATCCTCGTCTGTATCATGTGTTATAGTCTGATAGGTCCGAGCCGGAAATAATAAGTTCACCGCCTTCACCTGCGTTTAGTACGCTCGCGCCAGCTCGAAATTACTTCGGTAAGACGCAATACCCGGGCAGTAGCTGGCTTTGACGCCGGACCGCCAATATGAGACGGCGCCAACGCCTCACACGGTAGCACCGAGGACACTAATCATCTCTCGACAAGTGGCTATTTGAGTAAGAACTGAAGACCACTACATATGTGGAGGCCCTCTATGCGGCTTTGGCGAGAGGCGCTTTGATTCTAAAAAGAGCTCGCAGATCAGAGAGTCCTCAATTCACAGAATGAGTTTTTCGTTGGCTGGTTCTCTAGAGTAATCATACAGTAGATTGTCAAAGGCAATTGACAAGTTAGGCCAGAATTGTGGCTCGTAAACCGGGGCGGATAGCGTTCGCAGCATACTGGGATGAGTTATTATCGAGCCAGTCTCATAGGCCATCGCTGTAGTACCGTCACACTCTCGGCGAGTGAAGTTCATGCAAGGGGTCGTCTTCTGAATGAGCAAGCGCACAGCCACTTCGCGGCAGACACTCTTCGCAGAAAGCGTCGGCGCAACGCCTGAAACGGAGTAACAGTTCATATCGCTCACGCGGTCTTGACGAAAAATCGCCAGTATTTTTGTCTCACATAAAGCCGCTTTCCATGTGACTCCTACGCTCCAATATAAAGCTTGTGAAGATCAAGCAGTATTATGGACTATCGCGGCATTAGTCTGTGAAATGTTTGCGCTATCTGCCGGACCATAAGATGTCGAGACGCACAGGTCTCCACTCTCTGGCCGCGAATACACAAGCATGCAATTGGATGTCAGGGACCAATCAAATATCTAAGGCATAAAGGCGCGTTTGGGTGCTTATGTCACCAGCCTTGATGTTGGCCCAGGACGCCATAGCGCTCGTGCTTTTCCAGCTAAGAAGTGGGTAAATCCTTGGCAGGCCTTTAGGGACAATGATGATCCACACACAGCGGAGACAATCCTCGTATGTATCAACCACCAGCCCTGACACGCCATGCCAGGGTGCTGAAGCAGCAACTTCTTTTACACTTTTCTCTGTATATTGGTAGTATCAGAGATCGCTTTTTGGGTTCTCCTCTCAGCGATTTTCACAGTTCTTATGCCAACGCCTGGCATATGAGAATGATCAGTTACAATTGGGCAATCTTTGCAGGCCAAATGCCCGCGCAAGATTGCCATCAGGTTTTTTGCACATGCGTCGTAACTCCGGCACTTGATCGCGTTACTGGACTCCGGAGCTAGTGAGCGCATAGTATTCGACGAGTGCGTAGATGAGCTCTTGAACTGCGCAGACGAACTCCGAGAGTTGCTAATTGCGTTTTATAAAAAAACCCGGCAATGAGTACAACGGAACGCTGGAGCGACAACAGACTATCGATCACCACATTATGATAAATGTCGCGCTCAGAATCTTGCTTGGTGGTTGCCGGCATATTCCACCGCGACCAGAGTCACTCTCAAGATAAGCCAATTGCCATTACGACGGTAGAAGCACGGCCTGTTGAATTGCTCGGCACACCTGTATGTATCTGAATTCGCGTCTCGAGACTCACGCTGGAGAGGAGCGCTCACCATTGGGCGAGTCAGTATCGCTCTTGATGCTCGCGCTCAGAATACGGGTAAAAGGTCGTACGCAGAGCACCAGGGTTCATTATTAGCGGCTGTGTCCGAGTGGGGCCGCGCGTGACTTCGTTTTGGAGATTGTGCTTCTCTCCACGGAGTAGCACCTAGTATGTCACGCTTGAGAAACCCCGTTTTTTCAGAGGAGAATTTATAATTCACAGCGTTCTAAGAACCAACCGAGCAAGTCCCGGTTGTTGTCGCGGAGGCAGCCGTTGTCGTCTAAGCAGAGAATGAGTCAACATTTCGCGTAAATTTGGCAGAGCTTTTCGCGGGTCGAATGAAGAGTTTCGCGCCAGTTTTCACTGTTCAAGGACGTTACTCCGCGCTTCAATACGCGGATAGGTGGCGAGTTGTCCGTTGTGAGGCCACTCATGTGTACGGACCTAGTTACTATATCCTAGCTAAGGCCCCCATGATGAGGCGTCTTTATGTCACGATTATTAAATAATATGTAGCAATGCCTGGACATCAGTGCTTACAATGATTCAGCGGGCGATCGTGTAGGTGCTGCGAATGGCTGAATCCAGGCATCTGATCCCAACGCGGAAGGTCCCGCGGCTCTCGAAATCCTCGATGCGATGACCATTCCAATATGGCCAGCGGCCAGTTTAAAATCTCGCAGAATATTGGATGCCTAATATAAAAACGCGGTCCCAGATCCGAAGGCGCCAATTAAAAAGCAAAGTTGCTATTCTGTCTCTTCAGGAACACACTCGTAATGATGCAGTTCGCGTGTGCATATTCCGGCGTGACTCCCAATTACCATGCGTCTCATAATCCTTTTTGCTCTCGCACGCCCCTTTTAGAGGCAATCTCAAATTGGAGAGCTGTGAGGTTTCTCCGTGGTATTGAAACATGTGACCGCGTTGACGAATTTTGCAGCACAATTGCACTAGTATTCGAAAATCAGTATATACCTTTTTTTCTATTTGGAAAAAGGAATTGCAATGGAAGGTGGCATGAGGCGCACACAGCCTCCGCAACCAGACGACGGTGGATTTTACAATGTGCCATAGGATAGAGGACGAAATTTCCAGAGGCACAGGAAACGCAGGGCGGTTCGTACTACGGAATTTCCAAAATCTCGCACTCGGTGCATTTACGGGATGCAAGCGCCATGATGCCATGGGCACTGGCCATGAAAGAATAGCGAGAATGCAGGAAGTTGATTAAAAACTCATCCCGACGTGTTTAGCCGGCAATGTTAGTTCTTTCGCCCACTTTACCAAGAGATGGCGTAGATATTAGTATGGACTCTGCGTAATGACTGCACAGCGTAGAGCACTAACGTGCCAGAGAAGTGACCTGTGACAACCAAACTGGCAGGATATTGGACCAGAGTTTTAGTTCAGTTATACTCTCCGCGCTACGCTCTCGCATCAATATAGGCCTTGCATACGGAAGTAACTGCAGTTCAATTTCTCCAGAAACCTCGTGCGGTCTAGGGGAGCACTATAATTCACTGCCTGTACTATATCTCCAGGGTGTTCATCTACAGTTACCACCATCAAGAGGTTATGTGGCCAGCGCTGCCAGGCGAGTGTAGCGCTGCGCTCCACGCGCGATCGTTGGTGCGGAGAGTCGTTGCTGTCCGCGCTAGTATCCCTTACATTGCTAGTCTAGGATGAACTGAACCAAGTCGAAGATCGCCACACAGCCGGATACTGCTCGTGGTCAGTAATGGCTTTTAACCTCTTATCTCGGTGATCGTTGAAAGTAGGCCTGCGTGCCTTTGTTGCGTGCATGGCATCCGGGCGATAGCGGCGACGGCGTAGGTAAATAATGAGGACACAGCTGGAGTCCAGCTCAGTTCGTTGTAGTGCTTTTACCTAAAGATTCTTTTATCCCGCCCGGGTAGAAGAGAATCATGGCGCCTGGCCTCGGTGTGTGTCTCCGGAAGCAGTTGCGGTGACTTTTGTGTCCGCTCGAAGTCTGACTGAGTACTTCGGACCAGGTATCATCCGAGATTTCGTTCTGGACCCATATTCAGACTGGCTCTCTGTATTGACGAGTGAGCAAAACGAGCGGCAACGTGTGATATGACCAGTACACACTCCGCTGGTAGCTAAACCTTCGTTACTATAAATAAGGGAGCTCACAGCGGGTTTGGACTTAATTTGCAGATCCATTTGGAATCGGCGACAGCATTAACTGCCTGACTCAGAGGCACCGTCTCGCCTAATTTTTTCCGAGCTGATCTGTGAGGGCATTGTAGGGTACGCGCGAGCGCGCTACTTAAGATTGGACTCTCTCGAGATGACGGCCGAGATCCTCCAGATGCGGCTGAGTATGACTGCAAAGGTACATCGACCACTCAAAAGAAAGCTCAGGGGCAGCCCTCATTTGCGTTGGTCAGTTACGTCCGAGGCGGCAGAGGGCTTCAAGGGAAGAGCGAATTATCATGCTCAGACAGAGTAAATCCGGAGATCTGACCCTTAAAGGAGCGTCCCGGTCTCTTGGCGTGACTGATGGCGCCCAAGTATCGTGGTCTGGAATCGAGTCCGATCAGCAGCATAGATTGGCACCCTGCGCGCATCCGAAGAGGCGTCGGACGATCGCGGATAGCGCGCGCTCTCGCAGTGCACAGGGAACGCTGAGTGATATGCGCGCGGTGATAAATGCCCGACAAACGCCTAGAGAATCGCCAGGCCACGATCGGTAGTTTCTTACATTCTTGGCGTTTACTGCGGCGAGCTTTCGGGCCACCCGAAAGATTAAGGACACAACTGCAAGCGCACACAAACGCCCGGTGGCCGAGCGGATGACGACTCCCCTGGAATTCGCGGCCACAAGTGCTCTAAGAAGCGTTTCTGCCGGTGAAGTGAGGTTTGGCCAGAGAGTAATGTGGGAGGTACGTTTCGATCTGGGCAAGGATGTCCACTGTATCGCCGCTAACGTATATACACAGAGAGCTCGAAATGATGGTTCGTCGGTGTTGCGCTTGTTTTTGATCATGTCAACAGGATGCGAAACGAAGGGATGTATATGTCTCGCAGGGGCCGATTGAGGTCATGAAAGGCGCGGTATAAAGCCTAGACACCACGAGCGGAGCGCGTTGCAGTTTCCTTCGGCGCACGAGGCGCCATGAGGGGAATAGACGCCGAACAGCCACTTTGGCACCTGCGAATGGCAGGTCCACCACCGCGCACTTGAATGTCCATCCAGAAGCTCAACGCCGTGACTTCTTCCGCGCTCACGTCCGGATGAAAACGAATGCCCCTTGCTTGGTCTGCGCGAAGTGTCGCTTGTGGACGCGTGTTATTGCGCCTAGAGGCAGTACCGGAAAGAATTTGGCAAGTGCTTGAGTATTCGTTTCTCATGGATCGCACGTATCGGAATCGTTTTGTACCTTGCACTGCCTCTGTCTTTTCGCAGAATTCAGTAGACACCATCGCAAAACGGAGCTGAATACGTTTCTTGTATTACGAGACCTTACTTGAATCGAAGGAATAAAATGCTTTTAAT
>Ga0163217_1081459_pt1 | contig 19956 bp, 13 predicted proteins | sample SynspAceP_FD_185933 | JGI IMG/M metagenome (GOLD analysis project Ga0163217, IMG submission 185933) | Saline lake microbial communities from Ace Lake in Antarctica - Synechococcus sp. Ace-P (PacBio error correction) | ecosystem: Environmental > Aquatic > Non-marine Saline and Alkaline > Saline ...
GGGGAAAAGAAAAGGAGAGAAATTTTTCCACCAACATCGCGAATTTTGGTCCGGAAATATATGCCGCGGCTTAAAGCTTATGCAAAGTATTGGAACCCAATTTCCTTCTCTAATAAGCCGGGAATCAAATGGAATAAAAAAAGAAGTAATTGTAAAAAGTTGTCAACGGTGCCCCCGAAGCGCCAAAATTCATCGGGAACAAGAATTTAAATTTTTGAGTCGTTTTCCGAATGAATATTTCCAATCACAACGTACCGCTTGGACATACTTTTTTTATGTGCCCTATGGCGTGAGTTTCTCAGAGTGATGGAGACAGATCCTCAGAATTGACAACGTAATGAACTGATAAAATCGAGCCCCGATTCAGCGGGTGCTTTTTGTTTTGATAAGTAACCAATTTTCAAATCCGAATCAAGTTAATCATCATTTGGTCCCCTTTAATCACAAATAGATATCGTCCATTACAAGACGACGATAGATAACCAAAGAAATAAAGAAGTTTGGACGAATCGGCAAGGGTGTCGTTTTGATCAATTGTAGAAAGAACAAAAACAATAAACCGCGTCTCGATCGACAAATTCATGTTTTGACGAAGAGCGCCTCGTTGGAAAAATTAATGAAAAAATAAACTCAAATCAAACGCCAATGCGTTGTTGCTTTCTGCTACTTGTTTTGCTCTGGTAACGTAAATGTCGGCAGAAAATCAAGTCCCGAGTGGCGTTTACTCAGTGAAAAGGCGTTAGGCATTGGCTTTTTTGAACGGCGTAACCGCGGCGCAGAAGAAGCAAGAAAAGAGTTAGTGATGTAGAGAATATTTTATAGCAGGACCCTACTTCTACTACCGTGCAGAAGGTCAAATTGAGATCAAATCAACTCAACTGATTGCGCAAACGTGTTGATGCATTGGCAGTGTCCGCAAACGATGCAGATGCACTGGTTCCATCCTGAATAAAAGCTCAACAACGTGGCATTAAAGTCATTTCCTGGGAACTCTGTGTTGGCCAAAGAAGCTCGTCAAATCCCATTTAAACCTTCTAAGTAATAGTTGATTGCGAATGAAAAACGTGCAACTTGCGCAGATGCCATCAAAAAGCCCAAGGAAAACGTCAGGTACTTTTGCTTTAAAGGTGCGACGCCAAACCTCGACCACAAAATATTTGGCTTGGTGACTAATGAAAAAAATCCCTCAGCAAATTTCCAAAAACTGAAGCTGGTGATAACTGTTTACGGTTGATGACTTAGCGGATTAAGATTTCCGTGAAGCCAACTGCATGATTAAAAACCACCCTGATCTCGATGTGATTGTTGCGCCAACCGACCGGTGGGGTATTTTGGCGGCAGCACAAGGCCGTAGCGATCTTCGGTTTGACGGCAAAGTGTAAATGTGGACTGCTTGGGTCTCACCTTCTAATTAGCAGGTCATGTTCACAGCGGTGCGATTCATAGCTTTTTGCCGATCTGGAACGCCAATTGACTTAGGTTATTCCAGCCGACCATGCGGGCGTACAACTTGTCAAAAGCAAAGGCCAAAAACGGATATTCCAATGGGGCGTAATGAACCGCTTCATGTTGATGAAAACGTGACGGCGCGATGGAAAACCTGTCATCCTATGATGCGTCTAAAGTCGACGAAAATTCCTCTTTTCCTGGTTTTTTCTAGTTGCTAATTGTACCCCTCCCAATCTCCCCTTGTCCGCAGGGGAGAAGCTAAAGCTGAAGTTTAAAATGCTCCCTCCCATTATTACAGGGGAGAGCTAATGCAGAGGTTACTGTTTTCCCCTCCCCTTATGAAGGGGCTAGGTGGGGTTTTAGAACGTGACCCCCTCCTACCTCCCCTTAGCAGGGAAGGAGTTTAATAATTTCATAATGAAATAACAATAAGAAGCTACCCGTTATGAACCAAGTCGCAATTTCAGCCTGCAAAAGGTGAGCAAAGGTCCTTTCTGGAGGTGAAAGCTCTTAGGCGTCCGATCTGCACCTTTATCCGGCCAAGTTAACCGCGCTCTGATTGTGAAAATTGGCGCCGTATCGACCTTAGTAAAAACCATGACGGGGATTATCAACCAGATGGTGGGGAGAATCATTTTCATGGCGAACCTGTTCGTTTCATTCCTCCTCATGATTCCCAATGCATTAGGCATTAGGCGAATCACAAGAAAGCCGTGTGTTTGAGATTTGACGGTGGCAAAAATATTTTTTTTGGGTAACTACCCAATGACCAAGCGTATTTTCTATGATGGCCAACCATGGCGCGCGTTCGCAAAGATATTGTCGTCCAATAACGCCACAACATGGACCCGCTCAAATCTTACGCGAAACTGAGTATTGCCATAAAACACATGGTCGGTATTGCCGTTGCTTGTCCTGTCGCACGCTAAGTGGGTGGAATTCTGGATGAGCCAACCGCCGCGCTGTTCTCATCAATGAAATTCACGCAGCATATGAACTGGTGAACACACGCTAAAAGGTCAAGGCAGCGATTAGTTTCATACCCATAAATTTGATAGATTTTTGCTTTGGGCAATCGTTACATCGGTGTTTCGTGATGGTTGTTATGTCGTGAAGGCTTTAACAAGGATACCATGAATCCCTCATTTGGTGGAAATGAATGGTAGCGCGCAGTATTGAAAGCAACCTAAATCCGAAGAAAGACGTAAAAATTGGCGAAACTTGTTGAAGTGGATCGCTTATGTCATACAACGAATTTGAACAATATTAGTTTTTAGTCTTAAAAAACGGCGAGATTCCTAGTGTATATGGTTGGTGGGGTCCCGGCCGCCGAGGATGCAAGCCTATTGGCAACTTCAAATCAAAATTGACGGGGTACGGTAAATGATGAGCGGTGAAGAAGTGATTATTCGCTCGCCTAAAGAACGCTAGTTGCGATAACGGTATCGTCTAAGTAACCGGAAGAACGGCAAAAAACAGGGTGGCCGTGCTGGAAATTACCGATTTACCAAAATATCATTTCGCAGATGGCAACTTTAGTTAAACGTGGACAAGTCGATCAAGAAGGTAAATGGCGTTGGCTCGTCATATTGTGAACGCTTGCAAGTGAATCCTCTAGTTGGAACGAGGTAATGACCTATCGGGTGGTAAAGCAGCAAAAGTTTTAATCGCGCCAAAATGGTGGGCCACCCAATCAAAGTCATCATTCTAGATGAGCCGACAAAAAGGCATCGACATTGGTTTCTAAAAGCAGCCGGTGCATGAAAATTAAGTCAGAACTGGTCGATTCTTGGTTTAATCGTGATTATGGTGTCGGTCTGAAATTGCCGGAAATTCTAGCTTCGGAATCGTATTTTAGTGATGAATGAAAGGCCCTAATCGTCGGATGAATTATCGCTTCAGAGCCGACGCCAATAAAAAGTAGTTGTCTCTGCTACTGAGGAACAATCCATTTAAGACGTTATTTATCCGTACGTGCTTAAGCATCATTTGTGCTGTCATGTTTTTGCGTGGGTGTGATCAAATCCAATTTAATAAGTCTATCTAACAACGTTTAGTATTTTTTAATGATACATCTATCCTAATTAGTTTGCGTTAGGTCAAAAATGATGGTGATTTGACTCGTTTTACGCATCTCTCTGGGCAGCCATGTGCTTCACAGGGCATGGTTGTCGCCATGGGTGAACCAATATTTCCTGAACTTAATATGGCTTATATGATCTATTTAATCGTTTGTATTGGTGCATTGTTGGGCGCGATTTATGGCTTGGTTGCGTTTGGTTATAAAAGTACCTTCCATTGTTATAACTCTGGTACTATGAGTATTTACCGGGGTGCGAACCTTTTTTTATCGATGCCGCTTGGTGAATCTCATGCAAATGAAGCGAATCTTTTATTGCTCTTTTCTCGAATTTGAAATGCTGTCTATGCCGTGGTTGGCTTGAGGCGATGCGCGATTATATGGTGTTTGGGCGATGAAATATAGCGTTTGGGCGTAATTTTTACTCCTCTGGTGCAACCCAAATGCGCTTTTTATTCTCGGTGTGACGTTGGTAAGCGGGCAGTTCTATGCCTTTTAAGTGTCGGAACATTAGCGAAGGTTTGTGTGGTTATTTATGGGTCTCGGTTTTTGCTGGGCGTACGTGGATTAGCCAATGGTTTTTGGAACTTTCAGTGGTTGCGGCCATGTTATACGCGGTATCAGTAATCGTTGGGTGCGTAGGGACTTGTGGTTGCCTGTGTGATTGGTGCGTTGTTATTTGGATGTTGTGAATACTGCGCTGCCAATTATTGGCGGTGTCGCCTTTTTGGCAAATTGGCGATTTCAGGGCCTGGTTTCATCAATCGCCGTCATTGCAACGCAGTTTCAGATAAAGAATAAAGCACGTAGCATCTTCGCAAACCGAGTGAGTCCATTGACTCTGCACAATCACATTAAGAGGCGATATGGACACAAATAACAAAAAAGCAGCTACGCCAGATTTATACTGCTAGTAATACTACAAGCTCTTTTGCGCTGAAACGTTTTTAAATTTTGATCGTTGTATTGGGTTTTGTGTGAATGAATTCCTATTTTTATGCACCGTACTTTTTTAGAACCCTTGAAATCTTGTTCCTGATGCGACGTTAATTTACTGAAAAAGCAATTAATTGCTCCAATGCAATGCTGATTATTGCCAAAGAAATTGAATATTCGTTGCAGCATCATTTTCGCTTTCCAGCAACCTTTATGGGGTTGGTAGCACAAATGGCTGCACCTATTTACGTCGTAGTAAATCGTTTGTATCTGATCGAGCACTGGTTGTGGCCTTATTTAACTGGTGGTCTGGTAACGCGATTTAAGATTCCATCGATCGAAGTAACCATTGCACCATGAGCTTATTCCCGTGAGTCAGTTTACATTTAATTTGCGATCAGTATGCGTGATTACCCCGATGGTTCGATTTTTTTGGTCAACGGTTATGTGTACCGGTCCTTTTCCATTTGAGCTGGTGCTGTTTGTCTTCTTTGCTTGGTGTTTTCATTGGTTAATTGCCATCGACGACGTTTGGGCGTTATCCTACGCCGATTGGTAACAATCCAATTGGCGTCTATAACTCGGTAAATTAAGGTGATAAGCATCGTCTATTCCTGTTACTTTAGTTGGCGTTAGTCGGTGTGGCTGCGTATTGGCTAACGTCAACGTTGGTAGCAACGCGTCCAAGTACGCAATGGGTTGGGAGTGAAGCAATCATTACTATGGTGGTGCTGGTGGTGAGATTTTAGGCGCAGAGGTACATGCTGGCCGTGGTGTTGGCGGTGATTGATGACTGGTGCCTTTGGCATGAGGCTTTGTTTTGAATATCCCTGGTATCCGTGATGATATTATTGTGGTTGATGTTGAATTACGTGTTAGTCGCCTGTATTAATTACTTATAAAAACTAAAAAGCGAAAAGCGTTATGAGATACTCCTCTTTGATGTATGTACACAAAGCAGTGAAGAAGAGTACAGCGGTCGCATGAGACTTATGGCCGAGTGGCGGATCACCGTCAAAACAACACCGGCATCCACAAACATTATATTCATTTAGACAGCAATAAAGAAGAGAGACAGAAGCGAAAGCCGACGTGTATGCCACTTTTGACGCAGATATTAGACGCTGAGAGCGTTGCAATCATCCTTCCATGCAGCGTTGGTGGGAGTACATGGCGGACATCATGGAAACCAAACGCGTCGTTTGAACGACTAGCGAATGCTTTAGAAAGAAGTGTTTTTCAATTTAACATTTTGCAACCGATAAACCTCGTGTGTAGCCGTGTTGGAACATTGGAAAACCACACAAAATCTGTTAATGATGGGCAAACTGGTGCATTCTGCAATTGGAAACGCACGAAATGCGTTATTGACGCACCGCCCTAATCCTCACATAGATGAAGCTGCTATTTGGCATTGACAAAGACCTCTGCGGCTTTGGCACAACGCTATTTTATCACCAGCATAGCATCACTACGCACGGTGCAAACGATTGCCTGTATTGGACGGCGACAAACTGGCTTGCCAAATTTAGACCTATTGAGTACGATGGCGTGTCCGAATGTAAGGCGTATACGTACAGCGCGTCCAGCTTTCAGTTGAATCGTTTAGCCCAGAACTGCCCCAAGGGCTGAACTTAGCGCACAATTATTTGGCAGCAACAACGTCTTTTGCCACCGAATTTGAAACGTCCGATTCGTTTGGCTCCTTATTCGCAATATTGGGCTTTAAGTTTAGCGGTAATAAAGCGTCAGAAAGTGACCTCGATTAGGCTGTCATACGATCTTGGAATCCGACCATGTCAGTTTCGTCCTTTTGTGAAACGCAAAATGGGCAAGGTTATTCCCAAAACTGTCACTCGCGGAACCGCCGCGCTAAACTCGGGTGATATTACCCAAGTTGGCCAGGAAGAAATTGGTTTGCCACCCGAGACTGTGTTATTTTCACAATGCATAGCAAACACGATTTCCCAATGCGTTCACTCGTGCCTTACATTGAACAACCCGATGGAAAAAAGCCTCACCCGCGTTCGAGCGAGGCACGTGGACCGGTGATTGCCACCTGGATCAAATGGCAAGTACCCTGGATTTCACTACGTAAGACAAAAGAACATCCAGCAAACGTGGATTGCACTGCCCGCGCTACACCAACGATTCCGTTTATGGGCGGACGTGGAATTGGGAAGAACCTGCGTTCGCCGACAGTAAAAGCTATGTTGAGCGACGTCATCTTTATCCTAGAACATGATTCGGCGATCCCTGCCTTGCCAAAGGTGCGGGCATTTGCTCATGCGAAGTCCGAATTTTGGATCGTAGTATAGTGCTGACCACGCCTCAACAGTCTGCTTTAGCCATGTGTATGTTGCCTTGATGACGGAATTATGTCTTCGACTGATGGATACCAAGCGACACACCGTGATAGTCAAGGTGCAATTAGCAACAATAAAAACAAACAACCCCCTTCCCTCCAAAAAACTTTTTTTTAATTGGGGGGCCTGGGGGTTTTTTTTTTTTTTTTTTGGCCTCCGGGGCCCAAAAAAAAAAAAAAAGCCAAAATGGAAATCTACGCCTCCCGCGATGTCCCCAGCACCTCCGGGTGCGGCGTTGCTGTCCAACAAAAGTTTAAAACTAAAAGGCCGCCTGCAGCCTCGCCCCATTGCGAAGCAAATAAAACACTGCTGAATTTTGTATCGCCAACAATGGCGGGGACTTAGTGGGGGAGTTTTAGTTTTGGCTTTAACAAAAACAACTAAACCTCAATGCTGTCTGGTAACATAAGTGGCGTTTCGATGAAATTGGCTGCAGTTTCGAGTATGCTTTGTATACCAATGTAAGTCGTCTATATACCCCCCCCTTAAAGATAAGGGGAGAGGACTGGTCTAAGAACGAAACCGCAGGTTTTCTCTATGAAGCTGATCAATCGATTTTTTGCCCATGATTTTCATATCGCGTTCGGAGTTCGCTTTCATTAAATCCCAGTGCGCGTCTAACGCGGTTTGTCCTGCGCGGCCGAGTTGGAAAATAAGTACATGCGGCCATGCGCGGCTTTTGCCCAAGAGAATTAAAGGCTTTTGAGTACGTGGTGCCGCGTTGTACGCCGCTTATCAAAGATCACATCTATTTTCCATCGCCCACTTCAAATCGCGAGTTTCGCCAGCTGGTCAAATGACTGCGAGAAGCCATCAAGCTACTCCGCCATGGTTGGAAATGACCACGCCAGTACAGCCAATTTTCTACTGCTTTGCGCTCTTCTCGCTCATTTATGCCTTTTTTATACAGAATGTCCGTCCAGAATTTCACCATTTCGCCCACGTCGTCCCAGTTCATTGAGGTCGAGCAAGTTGTAAAAGTAGTCGCCAATATGGAGTGGCACCCGTTGCCCATGTCTACGTGTTATCCCAGTTTGAGGCAAGCTAAACGGTTCGTGCGTGACGTAGTAATGCCCCACAATGGTTTCAAGAACAAATTGCACGCATGCTTTTAATTCAATTTAAAGGGACTGGAAAAACCGTGCGAAGTCCTCGTTCTCGTTTGCCACCGTGATCGAATCGACGGTAACATCTCAACTGTACACCGACTCTTTGGCCCGTTGCATCAGGCGCGGTTCAAGCGCGGTCCTTTATGAAGTAAAACTGATACACTGACGGCCGGTGGTTTGCTTGCGATTTCTCCATGCTGACTGGTGCAAGGACGATACACACAAACATGGTCCCGTATTTCTCAAGCGCATTGCTCACGGCTCTTTTCTCCGTATGATGGATACAATTACGTTGTAATGCGGGTGGTGAGCAATAGACGGGAACTAAGTTTTTTGCCCATGACGTGACACAGGTCGACGTCCTTTACGCCTTCAAACGCTGGTACTCAGGTCGCAGGTTTCGAACGCGCGGTGTTGCGGCGAAATGTCGATCATCGCAGAACCAGCCATCATGTAATTAAAAATCGACCTGGTAAAACGTTTTTTAGCAGAATACGAAAATCGTGAAGTTTATGGCAGTCTTTAAGAACGCATGGATCTTGCTCCTTTTGTCGAGTCTAGTCGTTATTCTAATCATAGTCCTTTGATGGATTTAAAAAATACGACATAAAATTAATAAACTTCTTAAAAACGGACTTAAATGAAACAGGGGCAAGTGGCTTTGAACGCTGCAATAACGCTTTTGTAATGTTGCCGATGCAGGTCGTTCAAAATAAACCGCGCAAGACGCGGCTTGTCGACACCAGTCGCTGAGCAAGCGCATCAGCAGCATAGAGCAGGATCCCTTGGCGTGCAGATGATCATCGCACGACAAGATCGACTCCAGTTTGACGGAAAGCAGGTAAAGTTAACTACGTCATGCCAAAACATAGAAGGGTCCAAGTCATGATGCGTCGTTCGGTGTCGGGTTAGCCAATTTTGAGTGCAGTATTAAAATTCGGTTCCGACGATTCCAGAGAATTACTTTAGCGGAAGCCATTGCGAAATTCTGTCAGCAATATCCGAACATAGTCACCGTCCGAAAATCGCCTTGAAAAATGAATTTGTGGATTTGTGCAGAAGGCCTAGACCTTGCGATTCGCAACGGCAAGCTTGAAGATTGAGCAATGATTGCCAAGCCTTTGATTCAATCAATTGGGTGTTTGCTGCTCACCGAACTATCTTAAAAAACATGGCGATTATTTCAGTCCTAGACGCACTAAAAGACATAACTGTTTGGCTTAATACCTACCAGACGCAAGGTCTTTGAATTGCCGTTTTACAAAAAAATAGCATGAAAGAAAGCGTTGTAATTACGCCAGCTTTGCGACCAATAACGCCCAAGCTTTACGCAAAAAGCCGCTTGGTCGGTTTTCTTTGGTATCGTCTAATGTCCCGCGTTGTTGTGTTTTAATGAAAGATTTGCAACAGGGCAAACTGGTCGCTAATTTTGCCGAGGATTTCAGCCTCGACGGCTTGGGTTTTACGCTATTTACCCCTTTTTACTAAATATTACCCGAAAAGTTAGGCTAACTGATAGAGCACATTAAGCAGGCTTAACCATGGAATAAGAAAGAATATTTAACAGGGTCCTCTTGAATGAGAGGACTTTTCATTTAATTGTTGTTCATATTTTGCTGTCTAAATCGCTTAACGATGAAATGCTTATGTCGGTCAAGGTTCTTGGAGCAAATGTACTTGCCGCAACTTTGTAGTGTTTTTTGTCCTGATTAGGTCAGTTGTTCAGGGCGTATTTTTAATGGCGCTGTTCTTTTTTGTAACGGTCTTGTGAGCTATGCATAGGCACACGGTACATCCTGTTTTCTTTATGTGGTTTGATTGGCGTTATATTGCACTTGGTCAATATGATGCTGCCCTTTTCTAGATGCGCACGTTTATATAAGATAACCAGGTAAATGAGTAAGAAATGAAAAAAGAACAGGTAGCCAAAGACTACCTGTTGGAAAGTTGCTTTTATTTCGCGCAGTTTTGAGAGATGTCACCAATTGAGTGCATTGATCAGGTTGTCTAACGGCGCAGGTTACCATTTTAAAGCCGCTTTCTGTGGTCCGCCAGAGCCCATATGGTGGAAACAGTACCGCGTGTCCTAGTTTGCCAAAAGAGGAGAGCTGGCCGGCGGTAACGGTTCCCTTCAAATACGTCTTTAAGCCCTGCGGGCGCGAAATGTGCCATTGATAAGGCTTCGACAAGAGCGCTCATCGATCAATTGGCCACAGAGCGTGATGAAATGGCGCTTTGCTTTCATCAATAGCCGAATTCTTTGCTCCGATCAGACGTTCTGTTGAGGTGTTAATGGCGTCATCACACAGAACCAATAAATCAAAATGTTTAAGCCAATGACTCCTATGTCCATATAAGTGCATTGAGGTCTTCTGCGTCCAAATTACGACTGCGTTACTGATGAATCTCATGTCAAAACCAAAATGCCACGGTTTGCGGATGGCGTAACCCAATATGCGACCCATCGCAATGATGCCAGGTTTTACCATGTACACCGTGCCGTAAAGCGCCTCGCCTACTCTTGTCCACGGCCTCTCGCACCAGGTTGATAATTCGACAGCGGCGGCGAGCCTACCAAAAGATGTTGAAAAAGCGTGCGCGGTGTTTCCATCAGTACGCCTGGTGTGCATTAAATGCACGCTCGGTTAGTTATTAGCTCTATAGATCTGTACCCGACGAATCGTCGAGCGGCTTTTAGCTAGGGCAAGCTTAAAAGTCTGACTCATATTTCGTGCGGTGCCTATTAAGCCCTTCCGCGTCGGCAAGGGCGCGATTAAAAGGCGCCGTTATTTTTCTTCGTTGACGCCATTGAAGAAAGTGAAGATCAAATTGTTTATCTAGCGTGGCGCCTTGTCTGAAGTCCGGTATAAAATTATTTTTCTCATCCTATTATTGCCTTCCTAACTGTTCTTTTCTAAACTATTTAAGTGAGCGCGCGTCGGTAGGCGCTTCGCTGTCTCCGCGAACTTGAACCGTTAATAGAGCCTAGCAGATTTCCAGTCGAGCGGCCTTGCGCCATGGTTTACCATCAAGCAATGCTGAGATAATCCCACCGGCAAACTATCTCCGCGCCTCACGGTATCGACTACTTTTAGTGACAGGAAAACCTGCGCAGTAACCCGACTCGCCCTGAGCTGTTTGAAAATACGCCGCCGTCATACCGAGCTTTAAACGATAACCGCTTTGACGCTGCTGAAGTAAAAAATCTGCAATCTTTTCTGTTGGTCGCTGCCGGTGAGTAAATTTACCTTCTTCTATGCCAGGTAAGACAATGTCGCTGGCGAAGGCAATTCATTGATTGTCGCTAACAATGTGCTGATCGACATAAGGAATGGCCAAAGTTGGTACAAAAGAGACACTGCAAACCTTGTTTCTTAGCGAGTTCTACGAATGCGTTGTTTGCAAAGCGCGTTCGGCAATTGGTACGCGATACCGCGCAGCTATGACCCAGTAGGTTTAAAATGTGCGCCAGTTTTGAAAAGGCTGGCGTCAATGTCAACCGCGCTTAATGTGGACGCCGCTGAATTGCGGCGGAAGTACTCGACTGGGTCGCGCCATCGTCACATTCGATTTCAACAAAGCCCGTTGCGTCGGCGCTTACAGATACCCAGCATTGCAAATATTTCTTGCTAAGCTTGCGAATGAAACTCACCAAAATGTCTTTACCCGGACCTTTACTAATGTGCTTGGCTTCAAAGCCCAAACGTGCCAGCCAATGGCGAACATTGAACCTCGCACCGGCAAACGAACGGTGATTCCTCGATATCTGCAGTTGGCCTGGAGTGTTAAGAACAAACAATCGCCATGGCTTCACCCAGCACGTGACAAAGGCCTGTTTGAAATTTTTTGCAAAAATGGTGATCCCTTTATTGTTATTTTTTCAGCTATACCAACAAAAATAAATGGCAAAATATCACGGCAACGAGCACCAAGACAATGACCGAAATAAAGGCATGACTGCTTGAATGAGTCCCTATGGACAATTCTCCAATGCGCCTGGCAAATCAACAAACAAGACCATAAAGGGTGGTTGATTAAGCCGATTGATAAGGTAAAATAACGACAATTCCCTACTGAAACAGGATCGACTCTAAGGTGAGCGCAAACGTACGATAATCACTGGTACAAAAACAGCACCATGGCAGAAGGCGTCCATGAAGTACCAATAAATAAGAGAAGGCCACAATAATGAAATAAGACAGATTACTCATTATTCCAATGCCGCTGAAAGAAATGGAACGTCCGCGTTGAAAAATTTGATAGTAACCCAAAAATTCCGCCCAGTGCGGATGCCCGCTGCCAACATAAGAGTATAAGCAGCTGAGCTTTAATGTTTCAGTGAAGATCTAGGCAAGTCTTTGAAGGCTAATGGATTTTGTAGTAAAACGCGCGACCTAAGTAAGGCAATAAGAGCAGAAAACTCCGGCCGCTCTGTTGAGTGAATACATGCCGAATACGACCACAATGATGAAAGCGGCCGTAATCATAATGTGGAATGGCGTCTCTTGCTTATGCTATGAAATTGCGGCACGGGCTGATTTTTTCCATCACCGGTAAATTATCGCGTCCGGCATAATACTAATCACAAACATCATCCCTAGGTGCCGACAGTACCCTGGTTACCATGCACGAATAATAATTGCCCAACGAGTGTTGTCATCCACCATAAATACCATGGTGATACTGGTGGAATATACCGCCAATGGTCCGAATGACGCGCGGTCACCCAACCGACATTTCGCGACTGTATCCTTGTTGATCAATTAGGGAATTAGGATCCCGACACCAGCGTCATCGGCCGTGAAGAGCCACTAACACCAGCAAAACAGCAATAGATAAATACGTTAGCATCGCCCAAGACCGCCTGGTTTCGTCCACTAAAGGCAATAAAAAGTTAATTAATCGATGAGAAATCTGGCCGCTGTCATGATGTTCGCGGTAAACAAAAAAGAGGCAACGGCCGAGTAATACATAAGAGTTAAGACCGTAAAACATCTTCCATTGGAATCATGGTGGTTGTGCACCAGTCATGTGCCAAGCCGACCAAGGACGCAATGCCAATGGAGAAGCAATGGAATCCAAAATGATAAGAGTGATAAATAGTAGATATTAATCGCAAGTTCCCAGAAGCCCCTTGAACAAGACAATGTTTTGGCTTCGTTGTTAGATTATCCAGTAGATAAAACACTGAGCTAAATGAAGGTAATTGGCATGATGACCCAGACATAACCTTGAACGGAATTCCGGGGATGCTGATCCAGCGAGAATGCCAAAAAAGGCTTGAGTAATGTCAACGCTGTAAAAGAGCAATAATAGGCAAATATATCAACATGAAAATTAATTTGAGAAAATAACCAATTGGGAACGTTTTGTGCCTTTTGAATAGTGTGTCAGAGCATCAAAATCCAAATGTTATTTTCTCTACCAGACGGCGCACCGAGAAACATGGCCCCAAATAAAAGGAGTTAACTCGCCACTTTCTTCCTTCCTAATACGGAGATACCAAGATAGCGGTAACGGACTTTGGATTAAAGTGAAGCTAAAAAATCACAAGGGCATAAACGCCCAATGTGATTTGTAGTCTGGCAATGAATTTAAGTCAGATTTGCATACCATACATCCTTTAACTCCCGAAGGAGGGCTCGACCAGCAGCGGTGTTATTTAGTCGACGAAGGTTCAAGTACGTCGGTCCATGCGTATTTGGCGCCCATTGGTTCTTGAAATTGAGTGTGCTTTTTTCGATGAAAGGCGTGGCGATCTAGCGTATTAATAATAGCGGGCCATCAACAATGGCTTTTTGTTTATAAGTCGACTCTTCACTGTATCAACTTGACAGCCTGCCTCGTCGCTTCGGCACTGCTTGATCGAAGCCCGAGTATGCTGTCATGGTGAATGCCCCCAAACGGATTACGAACAACCAAGCAACGAGTCGTGAAAGTCCGGACGGTTTTTCAGAAAATATACTTACCATTGTTGGTTTTATGATGTTCCATCGGGAAGAAATAGGGTAGGCCGTTTTCCCGCGGCGTCAACACGTTGCTGGATAACGCCTTGATACAACTCACCCCAAGCAACGGAGGTTGAACTGCACCCGAGCTCTTTTCAATATGAGACAACACACCTGACCGTCTGAGTGCGATATTTAATGCCTTTGACATCGAACAAAACTGTGACGGGGGGTTGTTTGCATACCAATGAGGGGGGGCAACACCGGCTGTCCTATAGCCGCGACCGGTAATTTTTCACCTATTTGTAATAGATGATGTCCGCTATATCGTTACCTATTTCCATCCACTTACTTTTTTTCCCAGTGGCTGTAGCATTAAATAAATATAAAAAGAGAATAGATCAACTTCAATCAAGCAGAGACGTCATAAATACTCGGGAGAAACCAACACATGTCCTGCCACCAAGAACCAGCTTTTCACCAGCTCATTCTCATTGGTACCTATGGTCCTGCGTGTCTTCTACATCAAAAAAGCCTGATTATCGGCCACTTCCTCAGTTAACATGCCTTTGGTAATTGGCTTGGAAAGGTAGTTTCGATTGTGGGCAACCGATTTTTTTAAATGGTGTCAGACTAGCAAGAATCTTCGCTACATCCACGATGTGAATGCAGCGGCTTGCGGTTAGCAGTGTCAATATTTTTTCATGATAGCTCCATTATGGATCAGGTTTTTTATGATATGAAATCGCACTTAGGCTAAAAACGATATCATGGAATCGGTTCCATGAATAGAGTTTAATTAATGCTTTCTATCTTATTTGGAGTGTTTTTGTCATTCGGAATGAACTAGGTCGATGTCGAAAACGAGTCGGCTTGAGCTAATGTGTTTGCGAGGTCGTTGTTGCCCTGACTCTCGCCAGTAAACGCTCGCAAGCGGTTGCCTATACCCTTGTAGGCTGGCGCCATACGGTGAACCGCCTTCAAAAAGCTGCGCCCACTCTGGATCATCGATAGAGACTAAGCCGATGTTCGAACAATGTGCATGTGAAGGTGCTTCAAGGCTTTCGCGGTGCTCAATCTCGCTACGGCCGTGGTCGTGAAAATGGACTTTTTTGCGATTTGCGGTGTGAATCATAAAGTATTTGAATAACCCTTTGATAGAGCAAACCACACTCATTTCTCGATTTCAATAATCTCACAGGTAATGTCGTGTTTTCTCGGGTGAACGCTTTAATCCGTCGATTCTAGCTTGGGAGGGTCCCTATGGCGATGGATTCCCCCGGGGTTTTTTCCCCAACAAACACCCCCCAAAAAAACCAATGGATTGGATAGCTTTTTGTTTGTAGATGTTGTGGCATAACTCTTTGACAGCCGCTTCGTTGTCTAGCCCAACGGTATCAAATCCAAGCGAAGTATCGATCCGATCGACGAGAAACCAAAGGCAAAGAAGATTCGCTCAAATTGGTGATTTGTTTTTTGTCCATGCCGGCGTAATGACGATTTATGCATCGACCTCGATGTGCTTTCGAGTAGTTGTTAACTTAGCTGTCTGTAGCTCTTTCTGATTGTCTTGTTGCATACATTAGCATGTAACCTCGCGGCCGACGAAACATGCTCTAGTGCCCTGAAGGACACATGGAGTAGGCGTTAGTAACATTCCCGCCCAGTAAGCAAGTCCAATAAGCTTTGAATCCTGCTTTTAGCATTCTTGGCAGAGTGATTTTGGAACGAAAAATCAAAGGTGCTCTATTGCTTTGAATATAATTTTTCACGTAAGGGGTCTGGACAGCTTATCCTTGTTCGACATTGAGAATAGCGTGAAAACTTGTTTTTGCCTAACCTTTTGCGTATTTAGCACGTCAGAAAATAGTCGCGAAGCTTGCTTGGTTTTTGCAAAATTATTATCTAATGATTGGTTTTTTTAAATGAAAAATATGCCCATTGCAAGAAATGCAATATTAAACAGGTATTTCATCGTACTTTAACACATGACCTACTACTGCGCAATTACGTTAGGTTGATTCCGTATTTTCGTTTATCCATTTTATTTATTTTATTTTTCTATCTCTCGATGAAGGAACTTTATGAAAGATTTTCAGTTGCCAGCAGTGTGGTCCAGACTGTGTTGTTTGAGAACACGACGCTGCGAGCCAAATGCTCGTCGTCTTTTGTTTTTTACCAGATCAAATGGTGATCAGTGCATTAAAGTCGTCGACAATACTTGTAATGCTATGGGAACAATAAATTGTGCCAGCTAAAACGTTTGATACTGTGGAAAAACCATTCAGCACAAGTGTGTAAATTGGGATGGTAGAAGAGGTGGCAGCACTTTCTGTATGGCGTGTGAAATTGAAACGTCATAATCCGAATCTGGAAGAAAATAGAAGAGCGCCAAGCAGGGCAGCAGTTAGAGTTTGCTAAAGCATAGGTTAGTGTACTCTTTATTGCGTCTCGGTTTGCCTTGTCATAAGAAAAGTGCACCAGAAGAACGGTTTGTCATTCGATTTTATTTCTGAAAATACGTGTTCCAGAAGAGTAAGCGCACTCATGACCGGCCATGCTTCTGGTCAGCGTAACCATTAATGCCGCTGAATGAAATCCGTAGATCGTGAGCAATGCGCGAAGACATGAAATGAGTCCTATCGCACAGTGATTGGTCCACTTTCGTCTGAGAATTGGGCATATTATGGGATCGGTTAGTTTTTGACGATGAGCAAGGGTTTTAAGGGCCGACTTTCGCAGCCGCTTTTTGGTGACCGTGACAGAGAAAGCTATCTGATGCGTTAGTAAGCGCATTAACAGAGCGCGCCTAAGCAGAGTGGCCAAGAATCCGTTTATCATGTTTATGCCGTCTTCTCACCCTTGGAAGATTGGCCGAAACATGGCGCATTACCTGCATATTGCCGATACATTGAAACCGCCGTGACCTTGGATTGAAGTCCTGCAACCGACATGGTTCTATATCGAGAAAATTTGGCGGTAATGGTGAAATTGCCCGTATTAGACACGATAATTTCGATGATATTTTGCGGCAGTAATTTACCTTAACGCTTCGGTAATAACGCTAAACCGTGGCATGGGGCAACCGGACCTAACCCTTTTTCTTGGTCCTGCGGTCGCATGAAAAATGACGTTTAATCCACCGTTGGTTAAGAGCGTACGTAGAAAAGTACGTAAAGGAATAGTAGTTAGGATGGGTAAGTCGTCGAGGTTGGTGATTGGAGCGACTAATTCATAGGCTGCAAGCGCTGAAATCCGTATTATCTCCCAGATTTGAAACGTGTTACGCCACTTCCCCTGATTATTAAACTTTTAGGACCCTAATGAAAAATACATTTGAGCTATCTCAATTTCCAAACAATGCTTAACCCTCGATTCAATCGAGAGCGACTAAAAGCGACATTAAAAAAATATCGAAAAGAGAGCGTAATAAGGCTCTTGCCAGAATACGCTGATTTTTGGATGACTGCAAATTTGGGCGCAAACCAGCAAACAAGCAGAGGTATTCACGTAGCCGAATATTAAATGACAAAAATCAGCTTCGCTGAAAAGCAAGCAATGGCCACGTTTTATCTAGAAAATTTTGGCGGCACCCACTCAACGTACAAAGCGTGACAAGTGGTAGATGGAAGAGAATCGGAAGACGATGTAAAAAACGTTTTTATTGTCAGAAAAAGCAAATTCAAAAAAAGGCCAGATCAATGATGATTGATCTGCTGTTTTTAAAACGCCTTTTATTTGCATGGGAATAGTTGCGTAATTCGGTGCTTTTTAGCTGACTTCAAAAATAACCCCATGACAGCCCGTTTAAGGTGTTTTTCAATAATATGACAGTGATACATCCATCGTCCTGGGTTGTCGCGACTAACGCGGCAAATAACGGTTTCATTCTGGCCCAGTAAAACGGTGGTCCTGTGTGGAGGCGTATATGGCTTTTTTATTGGATTATAAAACAGTAAAGTGTGCCGTGTAATGTGGAAGTCCGGAATGATGGTATTGCGTCAAATTTTGCCAGCTCGAAAATGTAGGTTTTTTCCAGCTCTAGTTTGGCAAGTGGCGGGAATGTGCCCTTTAAGACATGCCTTCCCAGGAACGGCGGTTCATTGTCCCAAAAATTGTAGTTTACCTTGCTCATCTTTATGGATCGTGTGATGTTGGCGTTCCATTCGAAAGCGAAACCTTAATCGTTTCTGGCATTTTCCAAATCGCGCAGGAATCGGTTAGTGGCATGTGGCAGTCGCGATCTTTAAAGCTTACTGCTTAACCGTTCTCTTTAGTGTTACGAAAGAGTTGGTTCTTAATGCTTAAAAATGTGACCGTTTCTTCCCCACCTTGCTGGACGCAATAACACCTAGTCAAGGCGCATAAACCGGGGGCACATAAGATGATTGCCGAGTTCTTGGTTGAGCAATCGGGTTGCCTCATCGCGATAATTTGAGCATCAGAATCCGTTGACGTCACGTCATACACCAAGGTTTATCACGTTCAATAAACGCACACGAGGCACCGCCAGCGGTACGTCGTAGGTCGGGTGCATTTCCACCGTTAATGGGTCATGACTGCGCCCAGGCGTCCATACGTAAAACATTTTGTGTGTGGTCAGGGCGTAAAAGACCATCGTCTTTGATGTGCCAGTTTCATAACAAATACCAGATCGGCATGAATCTGCTTCTCTGCTTCATCGACTAATCAGCGCGCCAACCAAGCCTTAAACCCAAGTTGTCGACGCTGTTCATAGTGCGGTATACCAAAAAAGGAACCTGCCGTCTGTGGTGTGAATCATGAATCAAGAGTCTCGACCGGCATGAAGTGGGGGGAACTGACAATTAAAAAAGGCACACCGTCCAATCAATTGGGATTCCCTCAACCCATGCCTAATGAATGGTGTTGCTCGTTTAATTGATCACGAACTCGAATACGCGGGTTGATGCTGTTTGGCACGGAGACGGTTGATGGAAACCGCCTATTAAAACCAATGCGGTGTGCTGCCGCCCGGTACAATGTGAACATCCGCTTGGCGCACGATCAGTTCGTATCGAATCCGCAGAAGATTGGTGGCTAGAACGACTCTAGGCAAGGTGCTGTATGGCAAGAGTAGGCGGATTTTAATAAAGCACGGTCTGTCAAAGCGATTTTTGCCTTCCTATCAATGGTGAAGACGGCCATTTTATGACTGTTACCTGCTGGATCAATGAATAAAAGCATCTAAAGCGGGAAATTTTGCCCGTACACTTGGCGCCAATACCGCGGTTTTCAATGGGTCTTAAGGCCGTAAACCACAACTACTAATGCCCATACCAATGTTGATATTGTCTCAAATACGCCTTTCGGAACGATGATACCCCCAACTTCCGCACTGACACAACCAAATAATAGTGCGCATAACTCGCAGCTCCGGATGGGGAAATAATTGTTCTGACTAAGCCAAGTTTCCTAATGCTGCTTCGGTATGGACCAGGTTGCTGGCCACAAATGAAAATGGCTTTATTCCCATTTAAGTCATACAGATTATTGGCTGGGAATGTACACTGAAAGAAATGAGAACCAAATCTTCCTTGTAGAAAGGTCCCACTGTTTAAGAAAAGGCCGATCAAATGGTCTACCGCGATATACCGCGTCCGTCTAATCGATGCTGATGCACTCGTCTTCTAGTAGTCGAGGCCAAGTGCCGGTTTTAATTGCAGTCTAAACGTTTGGAAATTGTGCGTAAGAAATTTTGTGAGAATTGGTGGCAAGCGAGCTCGTAGCCGAAAGATTCAATGGCGCCCATTCGAAGCGGTACCAGAGGGTTTCAGAAGAGGATCAAGCGGCCCGGTTGGCTCTTCTGTTAAGCGCTAAAATCTTCTCGGCGTAGGCCAGAAACACCTTCACCTTGATGCGTAATTCGAAGACCCGCGACCTTCTCCGGTAAACACACATTAGCGACACTTTGAGTTCTGATTCAGTTTGTCTGTCTGATCTTCGCCGTGATGTTAGAGAGGAAACACAGTGCAACGCGGCGGAATGCTTGTACCACACTGCCAAAATTGGGCTACGGTTTGGTAACATACGAATTTGAGCAAGTTCAT
>Ga0163217_1025256_pt1 | contig 19955 bp, 17 predicted proteins | sample SynspAceP_FD_185933 | JGI IMG/M metagenome (GOLD analysis project Ga0163217, IMG submission 185933) | Saline lake microbial communities from Ace Lake in Antarctica - Synechococcus sp. Ace-P (PacBio error correction) | ecosystem: Environmental > Aquatic > Non-marine Saline and Alkaline > Saline ...
CAAGAGAGATTCGTTTTTTCAAACTATCTGAAATAAGACGTGAACTTCATCGCTTTGACTGATAGCCATAGTGCGAATAGAAAAAAAAAGCCAAAAAATTAAAAAATGGAGAAATCCCTTTTTCAAAATAACTTTAGTTTTAAAAAATTAAACGATTCTGATTTTTTAGGAATCGATCTTAAAATACTTTTTTTCCTCCCCACCCGAATCACCAAAAAAAACGGAATTGGAATATCTCCTCCTCATCTCCTTTTTTGGCTTTACGCCACATAGCCCCGTCTTATGGGTGCTTTTGCAGCTCCCACGCTTGGAATCATAAGATTTTGGATCATAGATTTTTTTCTTTCTTTTTGACGAATGAAATCTTCTTTAATGATCACAAAATCCTGAATCGCCTGTGTCCAGGAGTATGCAATCCGCTGCACCTACCCAGGCTAATTTGGGTTTTTTTTTTCTCGAATACTACTAGTGTAATTTATCTTCTTGGTAGATCGTTATGGATTGTCCCGCCTATCAAAATGGTGGCCTCATGATTTTCAATCGTTTTGGGGAGCTTTTTTGTCGAGTCTGGGATGATATTTTTTGGGTGTCCACCATAAAACTGTGAAATAGTATCTCGACCATTTTAGACATTGTTAAAAGAATTTTTAGGGATAAAAATTGATCGGAGATTAAAATGCCCTTGTTTTTATTTTTGAATATTTTGAAAAAGAATAGGCACTTCAAAATAGAAAAAAGTATGGGAAAATCATAATTTCATTTTTCAATTAAAGGCAATCTTATTTGATTTTGTTTCATCTGAAGGAGAATAATTAGCAATTCCAACGAATCTCATTTCCCTCCCAATTTAGGCAATATTAAGCTTTTTTACACTGTCTAATTAGAATCTGAAATTTCCCAGAGATTTTTGTACTTTGTGCTAAAGCAATATAATCAACCTTATGAAAAATAAATTATTTTAAATTTAACCTCTCTGCTTCCTTTTGTTTATGCTTGATTTTTGGGTCGAACTCAGCTTATTCAAGCACAAACGCACTACTGTTAGATACCTCCTTTTATTCGCCAGCCTATTCCTGGGAGAAATATCGGTCCCAATAATCGTGGAGGAAGATCACTAGGCAAGCTCAGGAAGCCCCAGTCGTCCCTTAACGAATATTATTTTGGGGGCAACTGGTGGAGGACTTCTGGAACTAAGATGGAGGAAATGAATGTTCCCAGTAACAGACGGCCAAATCGCATCTCGAGCATTGGAGCTGTGCTTGGTGGGCTGGAGAGCAATCCTGAATAATCGTCCTATATCGGTGGAGGTGAAACTCAGCTTCGGGGCAGTATCACTCAAGGGATGGGAGTCTATAAAACGACAGATGCGTGGAAAAAACTTGGAAACATCTTGTCTTCCAAAGAAACTCAAGCTATCTCCAGAATCAGAGTTGAACCCAACTAATGCAACCTTGTCTAAATGTAGCTGCACTCGGTCATCCTTAGGTGAAAATGAAGAACGGGAGGTTTTTCGTTCAAAAGATGGAGGGGAAACTTGGGAAAAAGTGCTTTAATGTAAGCAACAAAGCTGGTGCAGCCGATTTGATTATTGATCGCACAATCCGAAAAGTAATTGTATGCTTCCACTTGGCAAGGTTTATCGAAAAGCATGGAAAATTGTGGGGCGGTGGAACCGGATAGTAAGCTTTGAAATCTGTGGACGGTGGAGGATACTTGGATCGGACCTTACTTCAAACCAGGAATGCAGAAGGACCGATCGGAAAAAATCGGTGTTACGTCTCCCCTGCCGATGCTAATCGAGTTTGGGCATCCGTGGAAGGCCAATGAAAAGGCGGAAGTAATTTAGATCTGATGATGCTGGCAAAACTTGGGAAAAAAGTAAACGATGGCGTAAAACTAGTTTCAAACGTGCTTTTTACTAATTCCAGAATCTATGCGGATCCAGTTGATCTGAAACAGTTTATGGACTCAATGTTGATTTTTGGAAATACACCGATGGTGTAAGACTTTCGATAACCCGAATCACCGTTTCCGCCAATGGAAGACAATCACGACCTCTGGATCGATCCGGCCACCCACTTCGAATGATTAGTAGTAATGAAGGTGGGCGGTGTGTAAGTATCAATGGTGGTAAAACTTGGCACAGGGAAGATTATCCACTACACAGTTTTATCATGCTAATGACTACTTTCTGATGTGTTATCATGTAGCTTGGCAGCACAGCAGGAATCACAGTAACGTTGGCCAATGCTTCCACGAAGGTTTGGGATCAATAGATGCTTGGAACGTGGTCCCGGGACATGTTGGCACTATCAGTAGGTCGTGGCGAAGTGGGCTGGATCATTCAAAGCCCGACTGATCCGGATATATTTTATGCACGGTTCCCAAGGAGCGTTTTATTGAACAAGATATAATCGAAAGACAGGACAGTACCGCGATAATTCAGGTTTATCCCGATTTTCTCTGGAGAACCAGCCTCGGCAACTTCCCTGAAAGATGGCAGTCGGAGCCTTCCCGATCATGTTTTTCTCCGCTGGATCCTAAAACGATGTAATACTACTTCCCCAGCATGTTTGGAAAACTACATGATTGGACAAACTGGAAAAATTCAAGTCCAAACCTGACCCTATGGCGTACCCAGAAACCTTGGGTAAAACAGGTGGCGTGATCACGGATGGATTATGAATGGCACTGGAAACTCTATGCTAACCGTAATTTGCACTTGCGCCATCGATGTATGATGTGAATACGATCTGGCAGGATCTGAATGATGGGAAAGTCCCATATTTACTGCGAGATGGAGGCAAAACTGGGCAAAGATATCACGCCTAAGGACCTTCCGAAATTATCGAGGATCAGTATTATCGACGAAGGCAATTCAAGCCTGACTCTCTAATCTAGCCTAATAAGATATCAAGTAGATGATCGGCAACTTACCGTATTTTAAACGGAGGGATTATGGAAAAGTCTTGAACAAAATCATCACAGAATTGAAGAAGGTCATTTTGCTCCGAGCGATTCGTGAGGATTTGCAAAAGCCAGGACTTGCTTATCTAGCGCACAGAGCATGGCGTAATATGTTTCTTCAATGATGGCAAAAAATGTGGCAATCACGTGGCAACTTAATCTTCCAGATACTCCGATACGTGATTTTTGGTGTTTTGAAAATGATGATGTGGTAATTGGGTTCTCATAGGTCGTGGATTCTGGATTCTAGATGATATCCGACCACTTCGTGCTGCACGTTGAGCTACTACAAATAATGAAGTGACTCTTTACAAGCGCCAACCCAATCCGAACGGCGTTTACGCGATGCTGGAATTCAATATTATTTGCCTGGAAAATTGATTCCTTGAAATCGAAATTTTAGATGCAAGAAGGCAAAATTAATCAAGACTACACTGCTTCGGGCGATTCCTACAGTGACGCAAGTGCGCCAAAGACAAATGCAGGAATCAACACTTACGTGGGAATGCAGTAATCCTGGAGCTACTGTTTAAGGGAATGATTATTGGTCTTGCTAGGCCACAGCGAGGCCCATATGGCTCCTATTGGTTCCTATTCAAGTGAAATTGACTGCATTAGGAGAATCACATATGACGGAATTTTCGATTTGAGATGGACCCAATTTTGGAATAATTGTGTCTGCTGCTGTTTGCAAAAGCATTTGACCTTGCTTGATGATTCAGAGACAAAGTTTTCTGAGGCCTAATGAAGCAGTAATACTGATTCGGACAATAGACAGCCCAAGCAGGAGAAACTTGATGCCTCCAAAAGAAAAAAATACAAGATGCAGCTCAAAACAACTACTGGTAAGCTGCAAGTAATTGAGGAAGATCTGTATCAAGTTAAAAAATCAAAGTGGGCAGGATCCTTGATTTTCCCCATAAGCTCAATAACCGGCCTTGCTTCACTTCAGCCTAGCGTAGAAAGTGGTCAAGCTAGGCGCAACGGATGCTGCCTATGTAGTTTTTTAAAGAATGATCATTAGAATTGGAAAATCATCTCGCTAAAACTGGAGAAGTACTGTGCAGGGGCGTCTCAGAAACTGAATGAAGTATTGCCTACAAAAAATAACTTATCGAATAAAAAATAAGTTGATTCATTTCTTCAAAAGCCCTTTCTTTCGGAAAGGCTTTTTTTATTACTTATACCCATTGTTCAGGTAGGCTTTCAATCACCATTTGAAAAGACTCATCCTTACTCGAATTCCTCCTGTTTATTTTTAGTAAAACTCAGCTGGTAATAGTGGTATGTTAAAAATAAAAAAAGGCTTTTTAAATGCCCCTTAAATTCAATTTTCTTCTAAACCAATGCATTACTAAAATTCTTCTTTTAAAAGCCCCTTCTCAAAAAGGCAAAATAGCGATTAGTGACCGGAGCAATATTGGACTGGGTTATGAAACGGCTTTTAAGGCTTGCAAAGCTTGGTGCAAAAGTAAATTCTGGCTGCAGAAATCACGAAAAACAGAAGAGCAAACGAGCGATCCTCAAGAAAAGTGGCCTGAAGCTGATTTGGGACCATCTTATTGATAGATTTGAAAAGCTTTGGGTTCAGTTTCGGCCGCTTGCTGAAAAGTTCCAAGAAAATATGCGAAAACTTGATCTTTTGGTTTTAAAATGCTGGGAATTATGGCGCCGCCCTTTCTCAAAACAGAGGACAGTTTTTGAAAGGCAAATGGCAGTTAATTATTTTTACGAAAAATTTTTGCTGACAATCTACTTTTCTCCAATCTTAAAACAGCCCTAAGGATTCAAGGATAATAAGCTTAAAAAAGTAAGTAAAATCGCACACAGAAATTGGAAAGATCGCTTTGAAAATATAAATGCTGAAAAGTCATATTCTAATTGGGAAGCTTAATTCCCCAAAGCAAACTTGCCCTGTCCTGAATGTTTGCTTATGAAATTGGCAGCGCCGAATTAAACACGTGCCGGGGATAATGCAAAAGTCAGTAGGCTGCTTTTTCATCCAGGTTTATCTAATACCTAATTTGCACAGAATTCACCCTTGGGATTTCAAAAGTTTTTACTTCGGGCCTTTTCCCAAAATAATTAGTCAAGATGTAAGTCTGGTGATTACCCACATTGAATGGCGGCATTGGAGCCAAGCGTTAAAGTGGAGAATATTATGGCCCCAATGGATTATGGAAGCAAGAAGGAAATCCTTTCAAGTAAAATCTACAGGACTACTCAACACAATGTGTCTATAGCCTTCAAAAATTATGGCAAGAGTCAGAGCGGCCTGACTGGTCAGGAAATTTATCGTTAGTTTCAGTTTCAATCAATTTTCTAATTTTCCAGACATTGATGCTTTTGGGTACTGCAGGTAATAAATGGGACTTTGCATCTTCCAGATACAAAATGCATAACCCCAGATTTTTTTGCTGCTCGGACGTATTTCCTGGAAGATTGAGTTTTGTCCAAGTACCTAAGGTGACATTCATTTCAGTTTGGTGTAGTCCCAGATAGATTGCTTTTATTCCTTTTTCTGAAAGGTCTTTTCACATGTATGAGTTTAAATCTATCTCCATATTTCCACTAGTAATAGCTCAGGATCAGCGCCAGGGAAATAGGTCAGAGTACGTCCATCTCAAGCTGAACAAATTCAGGATTTGTTTCTTGTACGATCACAGTCAAAAAGTGGTCCCTTCACGAAAGGTTGAACATCAATAAGCCATGGTTGTGATAGCAGATGTCAGTCCATGATCTTCTTTAAGGATTTTCCCTAACAGATTAAAGTCCAATATGTATTTCTTGATCGGCTTCCTTTGAATGGAGCGACAATGAGGAACCCATTGCTACGCGAACAAAGGATGCTCCCAGATCTTTGCATTTTCTGCTACCCTCAGTTGTTTTTTCCATCAGAATCCTTATAACCCAACTCGAATGATGAAGCAATGCGCATCCGCGCTCCCCAAAAAAGTGATCGAAGTTCGGTAAAGCCCCCCCCCCCTTGTTTTTCCAAATAAATTTGAGAATTCCATATCTGTGATTCCCATAGCTTTTTAACGGTGTCAAGTGTCGCTGGACATCTATTGAAAAACTCTTTCGTAGGTGTATGAAAACCATTCCCTTGGCTTTCAGAAAATAGCAGCTTTTGTGAAAAATTTTCTGTAAAAGTGAGCAGGAAAATTAAAGGAGAAAAGAGTTTACTGACACTGAAAACCATGATGGTATATATTTTTGAATCATAATATAAATATGAAATTTAGATCAGGTCTTTCATTTATGCTAAATGGAAAGCAATTCTCCACCTTCCTTCATAGTCCAAACTGTAAATCCCTCGTGAAGTCGTCCCAATTAGCTTCACCGGCTTTTTTAAGCTGCATTTGACATAAAGATTATCGAGTACGGGCATGTTGATGATCCAAAAACGCCATTTTCTTTCAACTTGCTCACAGAAAAATAGAAATCAGCCTCGATCTGATCAGTCTTAACCTTGCTCAATTTTTAGCAACTTATTCATCTTCTCCGAAATCTTCTGAAGCTGATTTTTTTAGCGTAGTAGTTATGATCAGAACAGGAATTTTGAAAATTCTACCAACAAGTTCCTGAGCATCTCTACATATAAAACCTGATTGTCTTTTTCGTTTAGCTTAAAAAAAGGAAAGACTATTATCTCTGCTAAACTTGGATATTCCTAATATTACCTCAATTAGTTCTTTTTTCAGGTTAAATATGAAAGTCTTTTTTAAGCTGTGCTAAACTTGAATTTTGCATTTTCTCTCTTTAATTAAATGGTTTGTGAAAAAGATAAATCGTCAAACATGCCAACCTGTACCTGTTACCCATGCTCAGAAATTGCCAATAAACGGCATGTGGCATAAGGTTTTGCGTAGGCCGCAGTCACCGCAGGCGCTTGTGGAAATCCTCCTAGTTAGCATTTGAAGCTAATAGGTACCCAACTAGGTTTAAGCTGAGAAGCTTTGCACAGATTCAGCATTCCTAGAAAATGTAGAATTTACACAGATCACCCAACAATGTCCACAAACTCCCACGGCAAAACTTCAGATTGCTGAAGTCAATCGCAAACCAAAATCGGCCATCACCGAAAGACGATACAATGCCTTCCCAATTGAAGCGAAAATCGAGTATTCCAAAGTTTGAAGATATTTTCTAAAACTAAAAACCAATTAAAGTGGAAAGCACTGACTAACCATGTCCAGAAAGGAATGTTTAAGAACAGGAAAATTTAATGAAAGCTATTCAAAGAATATCAAAACGGTGTCCAAGAATAATAATTTTCCGCCACTACTTTCAAATCTAAGGTTGACTGATTGGATAGATCATTGATTCCAAATAGTGTGCTTAAAGTTTCTCCTTTTTTGATAAACTCGAAACCATCAAGATGGTCAGATATTAACTAATAATATTGTTAACCAGAACAGCAAACAGATAAGAAAAAGCGATTTCTGGCGTTTCTGCTAATTCTTTTCAAAATCAATTGGCTGGTACTTCCTCCGATCCCAGCCTCCAACGATAGGCACTAAGCTTTCCATAAAACTTTGACCAATAAATAGATCTGAAGATGCAGGATCTACTCTGAAAAATGCAAAAACCAAAATCACTGGAAAGGTGTGGCGATGATCGGCTGAAACCCACAAAAACAGACTAAAAGCCTAAGCGCCTACTATCGCTAATTGTCTTTTTAATGGTAAGGCGCTCCATCACGGCCAAGAGTGTGATTGGGAATGATCCAATTGCGATTAAGGAGTGTAAATACACTGCTGAAAGATCCCAAATTGAACGAGAAATGCGGTGAAAGCGCGCGGAATGACATAAGCGAATAAAATCGCTGAACCATTCTAATATTTTTCCTACAATTTGGTTTTTAACATTTGCTGATCTCGTACAAAATACTGTCACTAAAAATCGCAGTAGCTATCCAGTCGAAATTCTCCATCAATTAAATGATTGACTTAAACATCCTAAAACAGGTCTGGATTCCTTCCAAATAGTTTCCTAACCCGAATAATTTCATTTGGGCGTGAATGCTGTTGTCAGGATTTGGAATCCGAACTGAACGCTGGATTCCGCAAGATATTGATAAAAGCGCCATAGGTTTGTGAGCCTCCCGTTTAATCAGAGTTTGATGTAATTTTCACCAAAGACAACACTCTATTCCTTTTCACCAATGCCAAAATCCGATTCCATCTCTGCTCGAAAAGGTTCTGAACCGTTCGGTAGTCAAGAAATTAATTTTGAATACCTATTTCGGTCCTTCATCAGTAAAGGCTCTCATTTACAAAATGAATACCCCTGAATCGCTTATGAAACTGGCTTATACTACTCTACCTGACGTTCTGCAGAGTTTCCTTTTACGGTTCTCATATCTAATTTCGATAATAGCTTTCCGGAGGGAATTAAGTCTTACCTTCCTTTCCCACCCAAGCAGCACGCATGCACGGACATTTAATGAGGGGGAATTGCATTGCTTCTGATACTGTTTACTCTCACTTTTCAGCGCAGCGATCCCAATTCGGCTTGGAAATTTCTGGCATACTTTCCGTACTGCAGCCATCGCTTTCAGATCGGATTCGTGAATTCAATCCCTCATAAAAACCAGGAATCAGAACTTTTCCACCTTTTCACCATCTTTCATCGCAGCAAGTAGCCTGATGCAAGCGAAACGGGGTTTGGAGCAAAATTTCCATATTGACCATCTATGCAATATCGTCTTTTGCCCAAAATTATTTTTAGAAGTAATTGTAGCAATTCCCTTGCTCCAAAAGCAAAGATTTTCGGAAGATTGGAAAAGTGACGTGTGCGCGTCCAAATCAAGATTCCATCTGACTCCAAAAAGCTTCTTATTATCAGCTACAACTTTTGCGAGGTTCGGAGAACGAATTCCTCTTGGAAGTCTAAGATAAACTTCAGATTTACGACGGAGTGAACTTCTTTCTTCCTGGAGAATATCCAATGCTGAAAGAAATGTCATCGTTGGACTTTAGAACTCTGAAGCAGATCTTAAGCAAAAAATTTTTCCATTTCTGGATCGATTTTTCCATCGATAAATTCCAAATGATTAATCTCCCAAGCTCTCATTGATTCTTCATCAATTCAGGAATGTATGGACTTTCCTGATTCCAAGCTTGAAGTCCACTGGTTTGTCATCCACCTGCATATAGCACCAGAATCGTCTTCTTTGGGATCGATTTCTCCTTGAGCGAAGAGGTGAGGAACGTCGTTTGAAGTCAAAATTGGGTTTTTAAAATCTCTCCGCTTTCAAGAGCGGCCTGTCCATTCAAGGTTAATTGGGTATCAGAAGGCAGCTTTCATTGTTGGGGAAATACCTAGATATTCGCGAAATTTCAAGAAGTGAATTGCGTAGCTCAGCTTTCTGATGCTTTCGATTATCTCGGATTTACTTTAATTTCGCACTTTTGGACTGTAGGTTCCAACCAAAAACAGGAGTTAAAACGCAGATAAAGCTTGTTTCATTTATAACAGATTAATCCCCGATTATATCAGATTTTTTCTTTCTGCATTCGGGTTGTATCCTCTATTTTTTTTTTGCAGAATGGTTCCCATCATAATCAAGTTCTAAATGAATCGAACAGAAATCCCATCATATAAAGCCTCTACGAATCGGCAAAAGGTAAAGAACTTTAAGGGTTGCATTAGCCAACTGTGTTCAAGTGGATGGCTCCGCTTACCGCGACCTGGAGCCGCGAATGCTGAATCAACCGAGGTGGGAATTAACCGGTGCTATTAGTGGCGGGTGCTTAGAGGAAGAATGCCCTTCGGAAAGGCACAAACGGTTTTATTTTTCAGCAGGAATCCATGCTGGTGATTTACGATATCGACGGAAATGCAGGATGAACTCAAGAAATTTCGGGAATCGGGTTTGGGTTGTAATGGAATTATTCATGTTAAATTGATCGAGCGATTGATTTTCCAAGGATGATTAAATCAACTTGACTCCTTTGAACAGGCTGTTTCAGACGTGAGCTAGGGATTAGCTACTGTTTTTCAGTAAAACAATGCGATCATCTCAAATTGGAACTCGATTTTTGAGGAAAGAGTCAATTTCGCAAAAGAAAAAATTAGTGGGAAATAGAATCCCATTGTTGGAAAAAATTGAAGCGAATTAGCCAGTTTTTCGTCTAGCAAAAATCAAATTTTAATGCTTGATGAGGCTGCCATTCGCATATTCCTTGAAGTGATTCATCCGCCGATTCAACTGTTTACTTTTCGGTGCTGGAATTGATACCATTCCAGTTATCAAAAATGGCTAATTTACTTGGTATAAGAAGTGATTTTTGATTGATGGAAGAGCTAATCACGGCAACTGAAATCCGCGTTTTCCGACAGTTTCAAAAATAAAAGTTTCTCCAGCCGACGACTGCTTTGAAGGAATTGACTTAAATGCTTCCGGACAGTTGCATTCTGATGACGCATAATTTTGAATATGACAGCTATAGTTCTTTCGAGACCTTACTGTCTAACCACAAAATTTCCTATTTGGGTATTTTTGGGTCAAAAAGAAAAAATCGGAGAATTACATGACGCTTGACGTTCAAAGGACTTCGATTTGACTGGAGTAATGTATACAGTTCCGAATCGGCTTTGATCTAGGTGCTGAAGATTCGGAAGAAATCGCATTTAATCGGCTTTGTCGCGAAATAAAAGCAGTTCTCGCTGGAAAATGGGTACCTTCTGCGCGAATACAGGACCAATTCATTAAATATTACATGGAAAAAGCTTAAACCGGAAATCATCACCTCGCTGCTGGCGATCTTCACGATTGGGATATCCAAAACAAAAGCCCAATTACAAGGGCATAACATTACTTCAGTCTGCGAATGATTCAAGCTTTGGGAGCAAAGTAGAAAGCAGGGTTTTGGTTTTAGGAGCGAAATAGACGAGATTAAAAGACTTTTAGAGAGATTCTATCCTAATATCGAAATCAGATTGGGAGAAAGGAATGGCTTCTCTATGCAGAAAGGCTTAGATTATTTATTTGAATTTGGATGCTCCCGACATCAGGTGCTATCATGCTTTGCAAGATTCTTTCGTTGATTCCAGTTATTGAGAAACTGATCGCTGCACAGAAAAAAGACAGGAAAAAGGAATCGTTGCCTGTGAATATTCAGATACCATTGGGGTTCCAATTCTTTTACAAAAGCTTATTTCAAGGAGTTTGAAAACTCTTACTGGGACGAAGGAGCTAAAAAAGTAGCACAAGCACATGAAGATGATTGCGCCTTAGTCAAATTCCCAATGGGCCAAAGTAGATGTGGATACAGAGCGAGATTTACGAGACTTGAATCTTTAAGATCCAATCTCGCTGCGGCGCGGCGTCGCAGCGAGCAATTTATTTTACAATTTATCAGCTTCAGTTATTTTTCAGATTGTCAAATTTTTTAGATTTCTCAACTTAGCTTTTTGACTTAACAATCATCTCTTTCCTCTCAACTCGCCCTACCAACTTTCTTCACCCAATCTGCCGGTAGCTAGAATATTCTGCGCGGGTGTGTACTTCCTAGGCTGAAACGTAGCGATGCTCTTGCCCAAATCTGATCCAAACCCCATCGCTTTCAGCACATGACTTGGTTTTGGTGAGATACTTGTACCAAGCGGAGCAGAGCTACTGCACTTTCAAAGCAGACTTTCGACAGTAACTCTCCCTTTACTCCTGCAAAAGCAATCCTTGGAACAATGCGATAATCTACCTGCTTGACTTCCATTCAAAAAGTGTTGGGAATACTGCAAAAGCTTATTTTCCAGCAAATCACGTTAATTCTCTAATCTTTGGCTTCCATCTTCCTCTCGATAAAGCGCATTTCTGCGGCTAACCCATGCCCACAATCGGGGACATTAAGTGTGCCTGATCCGAAAAACCTTTCTCATGCCTCCTCGATTTTGCTGTGCAAGTGTTTCGGTAGATTATTGATAATGGCGGATTAAAGTGCCCCTAACCCCTTTCGGGCCACTAAAGTTATGGCTGAAAATCGCCATTAGATGAACCTCTCGTAAGTGAAATAGGAATTTTACCTACAGCTTGCACACCACTCCACAAAAAGCATCCCTGATGTTCTTCAGCTATTTTTGGCGATTTCATCGATTGGGTGAATTACTCCAGTTTTCCATTTATTGGCCCACATTAATGCAATCATTTTGGTTTTGGCCGAATTGAATTTCTTTATTCCTTTCAGATAATCTTTCCTTCAGAACCCATTCAAATAAGTGATCTCGGCTCCCTTTCTTCCATCGAATCCAAGGTAATCCCAAAACTGCTGGTGCTCTGTCTTACAGCTGATAATATGAACATGCCCTCTTGGGAAAAAGGATCATGAATACCTTTCAAGGAAAGTTGATGGATTCAGTGGCAGCCCGAAGTGAAAAGAATTTCCTTGGGATTTGGCCTCCAATCAAATTGGCAATCTGTTCCTTGGCTTTTTTCCACGGCATTTTCCTGTCATCCAGCCGCTAATGGATGTGATTTACTGGCGGCATTCCAAGTGAGTTCAGAAATGGAAAGCATTGCTTTGATCACCTCTGGATGGCAAGGTGTTTGTAGATCGTAGTCTGGTAAATCGGTAAATTCAAGGGGTTAAAACAGTGGATATTGCTCGTCTTCCTAGGTTTCGGAGATTTGTATCTTTGGGAAAATTCATTCACATGCAGGAAACTTGGACATTTTGATTATTCCTTCTCCGATTGATTCGGAAGCTCTTTCAGACTTTCTTACCAAACAAAGTCCAAAGAATTGGGAATCTTTCTTTCCTACACTATAAGAAGAAGGGGCATTGCAGAAAAGTAGAAATTAAAAGGAGATCCAACGTTTACAGAAACCAAATCAGGTAAACTTAAGTTTGGCAAATTGAATAGTTTTCTTCAATGCTTTGCTTGGCTAATTAATAGCAGAAAAGAAGAAATTGGAAATTACTTTGAAAATTGATTTCTCATAATCAAAAAGCTGGAGTTAAAAGGTGAATACTGCCAGTAAGAGGAATGATGAAATTTAAAACTAAAACCTTCTGAAAATAACGCCTCAGAAAGGCTTTTTGATTTTAAGGCCTTAGGCCTCTTTTTTCTATCACCAGAATTCAAATCAGAGAATTCCTCACTGCTCAATTTCAAAAGGCCTGGCTTCTCAATCCTCCTCCTGTCGCAGCAAAAAATTCGTTGGCAAATAGCCCCACCGGTAGGCGGAAAGCGCTGGCTCACCCAAATCCTGTAGGATTCAAATCTGAATCCCATAATGCACATCAAATTTCAGGCAACTTTCCTTCATTCGGGAATGAGTTTTATAGTATCACAAAATTCTTCTGTGTAGGCAACCCTCTTTGAAAGTAAGTTTCCATACATCGCATGACCCATTCATCAACGATTCCAGCTCTCACTTGATGATTTGCTCCAGTTGGATTGACGACGATTCCAACAATCAGTGGCTCGGTAATTTTCTTTAATACTGGTGTTCCACTTCTTGGAGCAATATCCGTACTTGGGCCACGTAAGTTCGATGTGAGAATACACACTAAATCCTTGCTTGACAGCAGGGTCTTTTACCCAATTTGATTTTATCAGCAGCGGTTTTTTGATCACGTGACCATCATCCTGATCCACATCGTATTTTGATCTCACCAGTTGTGAGTTTTTTCGCTTTATTCTAACAGTGGGCTAGACGGAATTGAACGGATCTTTTCCGGCTTCTAGCGCTACTACTTACTCATCCAAAAAAGGAATTGCTCTGCATAAGCCAAGAAATTTGGTAATTGGCGCCTCGCAAGCCATTGGTAGTAATTGGAGATTTATGTTCTACAGCTTTGATCTTAGATTTTGCTACTGCTTCCAGGGAAAATTATCCTGTCGAGTGCTATTTCGGAATTGGATCCCAGCTCCTTCAATTTATAACCATCATATTTCCTGACTCATCCAATGCGCTCAAAGCGTAATCGACACTTGCCGACGATATAAACCTCCGCTAAGATCATCTTCTCGATTCAAGTCACTTAACGGAGGCCTTGTCAATTTTGAGATTTTGAACTGCATCAGCGACCATAATCCTGCAGCAGTCTTCTAACAAACCACCGCCTAGTCGTAGTAAATTTAATACGGTTATATTTTTACCGGAGGAATCCCCAACGATTCAGCGCTTTCCCTGTCGCGCTCGGTCTGGAGTCTGGTAGGTCCGATGAGCTCTGCTTGTCAACCTTTTGACTGTCAAAGAAATTCATCGGCCTCCAATTTGGAGAGTGGACAAGAATGGACACTGGTATTCAGCGACTACTACCTTCGCCGCATTTTTTGAAAGCTTGAGTTACATTTCCGTCTTCTCGCTGACTTCTTCCTTTTTGATTGGGCATATATCTTTGAAGATACGAATTATGATCTTCTGTACTTTCTTACGGTGCCATCTGGTTCATAAGTTCCACTTTCAAACCTTTTTTGGCTCATCAGCGGCCAAGTTACTTGTTCCGACAATAGCTACATTATTTTCATAGATCATTACATTCTGCACACCAGCAATTTGCTTTTGCAGCTGTATCATCCACAAGATTTTGAATTTTCCATTCAAAAGGCGGGCGTTGCACCATGGCCATGAAGCATTCCCTCCCGTAGAAAGTTCTAACCGCAAAAGTTGGTTTCCCAGTGAAAATTTCACGCATTTACTACGTTTTTAACGGCTGGTACCAAGATTTTAAAATCCCTTTGGATCTTTCAGAGTTACGTCTTCTGGGGCGGTCATGGTAGACTTCGGTGACAAATTCTCCAAAGTGAAACCTGATTTTTAGCGAGGCTTGTGTGAAACTGATTCCGTTTTCTACAGTATTTCTTCTGCAGGTACATTCCAAAGTTTAGCTGCTGAGGCGACCAACACAAATCTTGCTGTAAGCTCCTGCCTTTCCGCAAGCGCCTCAGCTATGAGGCATTGCAGCTGATCCACCGGTAATTGTCGATCAATACTTCAGTATCCCAGATTTGTGGAGGACGCGCACTTTTTCCAATCCGCATCACTTCTTCAGCTACGACCATAGGAAAATGAGGTCTTGATATTTGACCTAATTCCGGGTTCGGCGAATATTATAAAACTATATCTCCAGTTGGCAGCAATAGAAAGGTAGCCATTGAAGCGTTGATGCTTGTGGCCAAAATTGCTTCCGTTACTCAGGACTTCTACTTTTGGTGAGTCGCACTCATCCAAATTAAATCCTATAATAATCTCCAGCTGTAGTTCAGCGATTTTGAGAAGTCCTTCGAGTTGCTTTGGTTGACTGTTGCCCATGATTAGTTTAAAGTTTAGCAGCACATTGCAACGGCTCTCTGATTTTATGATAAGTTCCACACCGACAGGAATATTTCGATTCATTGCGTCATCGATTTCATCCAATATTGAGCAGAATTTTTATTTAAAAGCGCTGCTTGCATCATGATTTGGCCAGCTTGGCAATAGCCCGCAATTGCGCCACATCTACTTCCTGCCATGCTTTTTGCACAGGGTGATCTCCTTCTCGAAAGTCTTCTATATGTAAGTGACTCATCTCCTGTCACGACTGAGGCGCGGCGTAATGCAAGGAAAAAAATTGCTTTCTCGTTTTATGAATGTACCATTCGCCGCCCATTGTGGCGAATAACCGCAAGAAATTTTTGTACCTACCATCCCAAGTGTCACGAAGCACCCCAAAAGCGGGGTATCCTTCCTCGACATCTACCTCTCGGACTGCCCCGTTAATCTTAAATTAAATTTTTGCCATGGTTATTAATTTTAAATTTCAGCATTAAGATAAAGAAATATCAGAAACTAAACACACAGATATTATTGATTAATCCCCTCTTTTGATGAATTGCCGCATAGTTGGATAAATGAATAAACAATAGGTGTTGTTTAAGCTTTTTTGAATAAATTATCATTGGCGCAACTTTTTTCACATGATGCTGGTTATCGACTTTGAAGTCTACACCCACTTCATTGTATAAATTTTAATAAGTGATTCCTAAAATCACTCCAAAATCCTGATGATTTCCTTATTAATAGCTATTGCCCTGTTTTATTAATCCTTTATCGGAAGTTTCTTTTGTCAATTTAAGCCTGAAGTTTGGTGGGTACGCCTTTCCGAAGCCAAGAAAGCCAAATATGAACAAGAATGGAATATTTTCCGAAGGTAAATTTACCAACCTGATCCTACGCGATGGACATGGATTTTTGGGAAAGCACCTCAAAATGCTTCCCCAAAAAACAGGGAAAAAAAAAAAAAAATTTTTTTTCAACAATGACCCTTCCCGGATTCCTTTCTTTAAAATACCATTGGCACACGTGATTCATTAGAACTAGTAGGAAGACAGTCTTCCTCCCGAGCTTGTTGGTTTTGGACATTCTGCATTTTTTGGCTTCAATCGACGGCAAAAATAATTGATTGATCCGATGCCTTTGGGGAAGTTCGCGCCAACATCCACTGCTTGGGAAGAAAACGGTTCTTCAAGATCTCCAATCGAAATCGAAAATTACCTCAATTCGATCTGATTATCATAGTCAACATGATCATAACGATCATTTGGATAAATGGCTCGATCCAAAAGCTAAAAAAGGAAAAACGAAGCAATTTTATGTGCCGCTTGTGTAGGAGCCATTTTGGAGCGTTGGGGAAGTATCTCCCGATCAGATTCATGAGAATGCAATGTGGGAAGAAGCTGAAGTAGAGGGACTTTTCATTAGCTCACTCCCTCTAGACACTTTTCCGTCGCAGGCCCAACCAATCGTTCTCAACACTTTGGGGTTCTTTATGGGTGATCAAAGGGCAGAATGACAATATCTTATTTCAGTGGAGTGGCGGATATGGTCCTCAATTTCAAAGAGATTTCGGTGGATAAATAACGGTCCTTTGACTTGCGATGATGGAGTGTGGGTCAATACAATGAGAATTGGAAAGAACATCCAATATGATGCCAGAGGAACAGCACTAGCTGGTCAGGACGTCAAAGCCAGATTATTATGCAATACATTGGGCTGCTTTACCTTGGCCATGCACACTTGACAGATCCTGTAGAGCGCGTTAACTGCAAAGCAAACAGAGATAAATCAACCCCTTTTTTGTTCAAAAATCGGGGAATTTATAATCCTAAAGATTCCTTGTGGACAAAAGAAGATTGGTGGATTAAACCTTGAGGATACTGTTAACACCAATCTTCAGAGCGATTTTATTCAGATAAATTCTGTCTATTTAATTTTTTATAGAAATTTAATGAGTTTCGATCTCGTTCAAAAAGCTCATTTTTTGAGTCAAATTGCTAATTTGGATCTTTTAAATTACACATTTAAACCCAATCTAACCAAACCTATGCCTCAAATAATTAAAGCAGCGATAAGTCGGAACTGGATTTATTGGTCCAGGCTCATCTTGAAAGCGCTAGAAGAACTTCCTTATGTAAAAGTAACGGCTCTTGTAGAAGTCAATACAAAGAACTACCGACGAAAAAGCAAAGCTCGGGAATACCCAACGCATACAACATTCCGATTGATATGCTGAAGCAACTCACGATATAGATGTAGTCCCATATCTGTATTCCCAATTTTTTCATTTTTGCGCCAGCCGCGAAGCTGTTTTACTAGCTGGAAAGCATGTGATCTGCGAAAACGCCTTGGCTGTTAAAATTGGTGAAGCCTGAAGAATTGGTTTGCCTTTGGGCAGCTGAGAAAGGCTGGTCAATGGCGTCCATTTAATCTTCGCTTTCCGATGGTTTCGGTCAGATGAAACCATGAGAGAAAAAGGCGATTGGGAGCAGTCTATTCTGTGATTGGGCTCCTACTTCAGGATTTGGCTAATTTTTTAAAACTGACTCCCAACTGGAGACTGAAGCCAGATCATGGAGGATCAAAGCGATAGCTTGATATTGGTTCGCAACCTATTAGAATATGACTGATATTGTGATGGACCTAAAATTACTGTGCTGTACAATGGCTGATTTTCTCTACCGTTCACAAAAACGCGCTTGAAGCATTGAAGTATAGAGATTTCACTGGGAAAAACGCTTGAAAAAAAATGCGCCCCCGCCCCTTTTGGGAAAAAAAAAAAAAAATTAATAAAGAAATACCCGTGACCTCGAAGATTATGCTACTGTCTACTCGGTTGACAATGGTAGAACAAGTGTTCAATTACTGGTTTCTCAGTTTTCAATGCAGGTCGAAAAAACTCGTCTAAAATGTTGAGATTTCAGGTTCAAAAGTCAACTTTGAATTCAATACAGGAGCGTCCCAATGAGCTATGGAATAGGAAAGCGAGAAAACTGCAAAATAGGTTTTGATGAAAGACCCAGCGCTACTTCATCCTGAAGCTTCGCTTTGGTTAGTTTTCCAGGAGGTCACAATGAGGTTTTCCAGACACCTCAAGCAGATGTTTAAAGAGGTCTATCTGCAATTCGTGAAGGAAAACAACCGAAAAGGCATCTTTCAACTTTGCAGAATGGATTGCGTGAATTGATTCATTGCGACGCGAATTATCAGAAAGCAATAACAAAACAGGCTTGGGTGACAGTTTAAGAATATTAAATTCTTGTTAAAAGTCTAGTATTTAGATTAAGATTGAAAGAATAACTTTATTTTACGTTTCCTAAAAATTAATCACACAATGAAAACATGAAAATCACAAAAAACTTACTTGCTTTCCGCTTTAAACAGGCATTTGAAGCATTGGAGCTTTCGCTCCAGAAAAAGCCAAGTCAGCTAAAACTGCCGAAGGGAATGGTAGGTGATGCCTAAGTGACCATCAACTATTCCTCTCCTGCACGTGAAAAGGTCGTACAGTTTGGGGAGATTTTGGTGCCAATGGGCGAAGTATGGCGTGCAGGTGCAAATGAGGCGACCACTTTCACTACAACTAAGGATATTAATGATTGAAGGCAAAAACTGGCAGCAGGTCTTATGGTCTTTAATTATCCTGGAGAATAATGAGTCTACGTTGTCTTTAATAAAGTGCTTAAGCAGTGGGGATCTATGAATATGATGCAAAGAAGAATGCCGCTTAGAGTTTCGGTATCTTCCAAGCAGACTTCCTCATGGAAGAGCGACTGGTTTTTATGAAGTAAAGCCAAGTGGTTTTGAAATCCGTTGGGATATGGCCAAAGCAGCGGCTAAAGCTAGGATGTAATTCTTTTTAGATATTATCAGAAAGCCACACGGGACAAATCCTTGTGGCTTTTTACTTTTTGTCCACTCATGTTTGGAAAACTTCGATTATAACTCCTTCGATCTCCGGTAGCGGCAAATCATCCCCCAAGTCCAGACCACATTTTTTCTTCTCATAATTCTCTATCATTCAAGCGCCTCCTGGTGCTGGAAAAAGTACCCCTCCTTCCACTTACCTTTTTTGGATCAGCCATGGATGAACGAAAAGAAAATCATTATGCTGGAGCCAAGAAGATTGGCTACTAGAGTATTGCACGCGGATGGGCCAGTATGACTAATACACAAGTCGGAGATTTGATTGGTTTCCGAATTCGATTTGAATCGCTATTTCTAAAATCGCGCTGGAAGTGATTACCGAAGGGATTTTAACTCGGATGCTCAATTCAGACAACGCTTTGGAAGATGTTTGGGAATGGTGATCTTTGATGAGTTTCACGAGCGTAAATCTACATCTGAAGTAGCTTTGCCTTTGTCGGGAAGTACAAGCAAAATCCTCCGGCCAGACTTAAAATATCTTAATTGAAATTGTCGGCGACATCGATGCCAAAGAAATTTTCCCGGTTTGCTGAATTCCAAAATCATTGAAGTAGGGAAGGCAATATCCCTGTTGAAGTTAATTTTGCCAGTGTTGTTCGATGACGTATGCGATCGGAGAAGAATACGGGCTAGACAAGTCATCATTGAACCAAAGTTATAAAGGAAGATTTTCTGGTTTTCTACCTGGCCAAGTGAAATTAAAAAGGCATAGGAGATCCTCAGAAAGGCACTCCAAGCGATATTATAGTAACCCTTTACGGACAGCTTTTCGCTCCCGCAGCACACCGACGCC
>Ga0163217_1069243_pt1 | contig 19948 bp, 27 predicted proteins | sample SynspAceP_FD_185933 | JGI IMG/M metagenome (GOLD analysis project Ga0163217, IMG submission 185933) | Saline lake microbial communities from Ace Lake in Antarctica - Synechococcus sp. Ace-P (PacBio error correction) | ecosystem: Environmental > Aquatic > Non-marine Saline and Alkaline > Saline ...
AGCTGGAGGCCCAAAAAAAAAAGAAAAAAAAAAAAAAGGGGGAAGGGAAGGGGATTGAAAAACAAAGCCCAAAACAAGATCGGGGCGGGGCAAGTGTTTTTGTCCACCGATGATCCGTGGAACGTTGAGGAAACACGGCCGCCTTGGGCCCCTTTTTTTCAAAGCTTTTTCCGCCCAAATGTTACGCCACGGCCGCCGGGTCATCCGGCGTGGGGAGACAACCCAACTAAAATCTCGCGCGGCATTTGGCCCCGCCTGGAAAACGCCCCCCTTTCGATCACGGCCTCCCTTTGTCCCCATGAGGATCCCGGCCGTAGCTTTTTGGGGCGGCAAGGGGACTACATTCACGACTGGTCAAACAATTGGAAAAAACCAAGCGGGTGGGCCTCTACGCTATCAAGCCCTCGCCAAAACCTTTCTGCCCGCGATGAGGAATGTCAGTCAGGTCGCTTTGGCAATCCGCCGCATGATGACCTGAACATTCTGGATCACGGAAGCGAACAATTATATTCGATCAGTTTTCGGGGCCTGTTCTTCCGGTATGATGACAAATGATCAGCCCAGCAAAACAGCAAGCGGCCGCCCGGTGAATTGGGTGCCCGCTTTGGCACATAGCCATAGACAGGGTTGTTGGCTGGCGATTGATGTCGCGCTGCGCAATAGTCTCCGCCGAGGAACTTTTCATGTCTGTAGAAGACGGGCGCGGGGCTCTGTAGCACCCATACCATCGCCCGTAACTTTACGGGCCCCCTTGGTCGCCATCATAAGCGCCGGTTATGGTCCTGCCTGCGATCAGGGGCAAGGCGGGTTGTGCCGTCGCAGAGAGTGGCAGGCAAAGAAGCTGGCTCCGGCCCTCGGCGCCAATGATTCTTTCGATCACAACGCGGGTCCGAGGCATCGCCAAACTTTTGCCGGAGAAGAAATCTTCGAGTTTTCGGACTCGCTCTTTCCCGTGTTTCCGGAATGAACCAACGGGCTGTTACCCGCCGCCAGCGCCGTCCCGTTATCAACACGTAAGGCCGCGTCCCCATCGTTTTTCAGATAGGCCTTGGCGGGCCTCGATATCGGTGAACACACCGTAAAGCAGCGGTCGGCATGATTATAGCGCATGCGCCAGAAATCTTGGGTGAAACGCTTAGAGCGTTTCTAACTCGAGGCGCCGCTTTGGTTGGCCCCGAAGCACTGTTCACGCCGCGAGCGCCTGCAAAGCATGACCCAGACCCCAGCGCTAAAGGTTGTTTTCCGGTCTCAACGACGACGAAATCATAGCGCGTCACGTTGGCACCAAAGCGAGAAGACCGTCGATGTCCGTCGGCTTTCACGTCAACGATGTTGGCAATTCCTCGGCCAGAACACGCATTGCCGGCGCGACGTCCCAGATTTGTGACCGCGCTCGCTCTGAATGAATTTTTCCAAAGCCAGCCGCGTGTTCACGGCCGCCGGATCCCGATAAGAGTACAGTCATGGGCCGCCTTAGCGAACGTATAATGGGTGGCGGCTTAGATCGGCGAACGGCTAATCGTAAAAAAAGCGCACAATCGAGTGCAAATCTTCAATCGGACGCAAAAAAGTCCTAAACGGTCGGTTAACCATAACTTTATCCGACATCGTCGCATGAACTGAAATCACTCTGACGAATGCGCACTGTCAGAGGAGACTGTTCGGAACTGATTCCGACGCTATTTGTGAGGGGCCATGCGCTGCACTTACGGGCAACGAATGCTTCGACCCCAACCCCGGTCATAAGGCCGGAAGGATTGCGAAAGGAGGTTGCCAGAGACTGCGCGTGCCTGTTCGCGCATTCGATCGACAAAAGGCTTATTTGCCAACCGTTAGATAATTGAGCTGCTATTTAGAGGCCCCTGCTTTTTTATTTGCCGACACAGCGAAGGAAACGGGTCCTGCAGGGCCGGGTCGTTTTTGAACCTCGGCCTGTTGAAACTGTGTGGTGATGGTGGACACAATCGGGGTGATGCACGGCCGCGTGTGCTCATGCACTGTGGAGAGGCATCGACGCATCACGGCGACGCCCGCGTGGTTTTCCAACGCGTCCTCAATCGCATCACGGATGCTGGCGGTTCAGTCGGGTTGCTTGTGTTTGCAAAGACGTTTGGCCATAGGCTTTCGGAACGACCTTGCACCACATTTGCGTGATCCGACGACTTTTTTCAGTTCGGCCAAGCTAGGCGAACATAGGCGCGGCCCAAAAACGCGCGATGTGATTGCTCGCAAATGGCTCTCCACATCTGATCTCTGCGCAGGATGACCATGTCATCATAGCCCGACACATCTTCGAACGTGCGGATAATTCTTCGCCGGAGTCCATGTCATGAGCGCGAACCATTTCGCGATAGGCGTTGATCACGCGCTTTGGCGTGATCGCGCAAACTTCGCGGTCCGGATCATCTCCCGCCCTTTATGGCGCGTCATTCGTGCGCACAGGCACCATCGCGGCTTCTTCGGGGCGTAAGAACTTCACTCTTGGGAACGGGTCTGAGGGTCGGTTTGCTCGTGGCGCGATATAAGCGGGAGCGCTTGGCGTCTGCGTAAGGGTGAATTCCGCTATCACCATGCGATTGCAAGAAATCGTAATCTTAGGCTAAGCTTCTCGGAACGGAAGCAGCTGGGCTTGCCGTGTTGCAAGGAAGAGACAGATGTTCAATGCTCACAGGGTATTGAATTATTAAGATCGATTTTTATGAACGAACGAGTTCTGGAAAGGAAATATTTATGACATATTTAGAAACCACCACCCTTATTAAGCGCCGCGCCATCCGTAGTACAGAACATTGGCCGCTACAGGCAGCGTTCGCCGCAGATGGGTCCACAATGGAAAAAAAAGCATGACGCTCTGCGTGGAGGTAAAAAGCGACAGCGACGATGACCGGAATCAAGAGGCGCGATGGATGAAGACATGGCAAATGGATGCCATGCGTAAAAGCCTATGAATCAATGGAATGACACCGCAAACGTCCGTTGAGATGGACACGAACAACACACCATGCATACGCAACACCGATGCATATGGACAAAATGGCATGATGAAAAAGAATGCATTCGGACAAAATGCATAAAGACGGCAATGCACCCGTCAAAGGTCAGCGATAACAGTTCGCGAAATCCTGCAAGCCGACGGCGAGCCGAGCATCCAGTCCGACGAGAAATCTTGTGGGGAGGATTAATACGATCACTGAAGCCAAATTCCGCAGCGCTGATGACTGATGGGCAAATGATTAAGGAGACAATGCGATTGTCCGTGCCCGGTTCCGGTCACGACCACAACTGTCAACCATGTCTGCTTGGCCGACAGCGCAAACTGATATGGACTGTATGGTACAGGCGGATTTATATGGCCCGAGCCTGAGATGAATAGTCCGGCTTAAGTCGCAAGCTCATATACACGAACCTGATAGGGGCGAGGGAGTAGGAAGACCCTCGCATGCTGTGCCCGAGGGTTTTTTTTATGTGCTCTCAGCAATGAGTGGCCGTGCTGGCCGACGCACGCACGCACGATTGATTTCATGACGCTTCAATCCAGTGGAATATACCAAGACGCTGCAGCGGCGTTGCGTTTGAATCCGTTAAAATCCGGTCGAATACCAGCATCAGTGCGAGAAGGAAGGTATGCGAAGAATAGATGCGGTGCGTAAACTACGGAGCGGTCCTTGGGCGGTCCGAAACGCTCAGAATCCCATGCATGGACGCCAAATCTTGGCGCCGAGGCCACAGTCCGCATTTGACCGGCCAGAACAAGTCCACAGCGCAGAGGCGATGCGGGAATTGGGGGCGGAGTTCCGTTGCCAGTCCGCGCCGCGGCGAATATCTCAGGCCGCTAAGCCGGTAATTAGACGGTACATCCCGCGTTCCGGGCATATCGATGAACACCACGTTATCGACATCAGGAATGATGCGGGGCAGAAGCCGGTTCGCCCAGCGTCAGATCGTCCATCGTGAACCCAAAACCCATTAGCGCGTTGCCCCATCGACTTCGAAGCGCAACCGGTCTGGGTTTCGGCCACCGGGAAAAGCCCACCGAGTATAACGAGCGCGACGCCCGCCAGTCGATCACATCCCAGCTCATCAGTTTGTTTGACTATCGGCGATCCTGTCATGCAACATCCGAACCTAGTTCGTGCCTTTTTCACACGCGCCGTCGCTCAGAATGTGAATCCGCTCCAATCAGTCTTCGACAGAAAGTAGAGCGCGCTATGCGCGCGGCATCAACGGGCGAATTGGTAAACTCTGATCAACGTCGAGCGTGCTGTGAAAGGCCTCCATCCGCTGCTTTCCAATCGGATCATAGCCGAGCTTGCGCGGCGTGTCGCCATTCTCGCCTTTCCACTATGCCACGCCGAACCGTGCGCTGCAATCCACATAGTGCGAGGTCTGTCCGCCAACGCGAACAGATTGACCCCCGCCTGAGGCAAATAAAGAGTCAATACCAAATGCGTATTTAGGCCGCGCGCGCGGATCATCTGAAGGCAATGCGGTTGAGATTCTTCGCCCAATGGGTCGGGCCGGGCACATGTTTTAGAAAGGCAATTGGTGGGAGTTTGCGGATGGCTCGAGCTGCCGTCAACAGCAACAATCGTTGAAATATCTTTGTCCGTGCCGCATAGGCTAGAAAGGCGATGTAGTCGCTTCGGAAGCCACGAGAATTTGAACCGCGCATGCGGGGTCTGGCGAGCATTTGTAAGGCCTTCCCACACGAAACGATTGGCGCACCCAGCAAAAATAACGGATGAACGCCGTGATCGGCGACAGCGCAGCGACGCTATTCGAATCGGGTTCGGATATCCACCTATTGTGCGATTCCAGCTCATTCTCGAGATCATAAGGGTTCCAAGCCATAGGCAAGAGAATTATAGGGGAGCGCCCCATGGAGAAAACCAAGACACCCCTCTTTCTTGATAAGTGAGACCTACTTATCAGCGTGAGGTCCGAGTCGGTTTTGTGCCGCAGGACCCACGAATGTGACGATGTATAGATTGTGGACCAAACGTCCTATGTTTCCCTACGCCCACATCGGCAATATGCGCGTCGCTGCGTGGTGTGGCCGAACTTGTGCTGTTTCCGACGTGCTGCGTCAAATCTATGGCGAGATCAACGTCCGCTTATGCGCAACAACTGACCGAGTGGTATGACCGGCAAAATCTGCTAGCGCGATGGAACAAGCGTGCCGGATCAGTGAGAATCACTGGAGAATATACGAAGATCTATCAAGAGTGATTCTTGAGAGGCGGCCTCAACTGTGCTTGAAACCCAGCGGTCGAACCCAAAGCGGACGTGACATATACAGCAGATGGGCGGATATTATCGTCACGCTTGATGGATAAGGACGCCGCGCGTACTCGCTGAGGGCTAGTTATTTCGACGTCACAAAGAGAGGATTAACGGCACACTTGTCTGGCCGCAAACCGGAAGATAATCTGGCGGGCGCGCGGGTCGAGGTCCCGTGGGGCGCAAAGCGTAACGCGGGCTGACTTTTGGGAGTATCCTAAGTGGAAAACCCTCGCCGGACGCGAGCCGGCTGGAGCCGAACACAGTACGTCCACAAGCTATTTGTCGATTTTGGGACAAATACTGCAATCGCGACTTTGCGACCAAAGCGGGCCGACCCTTGCTGGCCACATTGAATGCTCCGCTATGGCGAAGGAAACAGCTCGGGCGAGACCAATCGATATTCACTGTGGTGGCATCGACCCTGCGCTTCGCAGCCACGAATAACGAAATCGCCCAATCAGAGACGGCGAACGAGCAAGACGTATCGCCACTAACTGGGTCCACAATGAATTCCCTCAATATTGGGCAAAGACAAAATGTCCAAGTCACTGGGCAATGTCGTGCTGGTCCACGACCTGCTGAAAGGATTGGGATGGGAGTTTAATTCGATTGGCGCTCTTGAGAGGCGCATTATCGGAATGAATTGGGATTTGGGAGTGGGATTTGTCCTGCGCGAGAGTAAGGCGCAGTTGGATGGTGGTATACGACTAAGTATGAAAAACAAGACCTCAAATCGTATGATGACGAGGTTTTGGGTCGCATTGCCGAAACATGCTAAAAAAACTTTGTTTTTCAAACAGCCTGTGTTCGATCCCCTCGAGTAGCGCACTCATCAGAGAAGCTGTTTTGCTGACGAGATCGAAAGTTGAAGGTCGAGTAACCCGAGAGCAAAAAGAAATCGAGTCTCAGAACTAACATCGATTCTGCATACGGTTTGCCGTTCCGCTTTCAATTGCCTGGGGTCTTGTCAACCAGCGACCTACCATCGCAGAATGACGTGGCTTCCGACGGGCCAATCGCGTGCCGTGACGAAAGAGCCGGAGTTCGACGCGCCTTGCGCTGCCACTCACTGCGGGCGGCAGGCGGAAGGATGGGGCTGGAGACAGACCGCATCGCGATGCAGGGCGCGGGCGCGCGGGATCGTGTTTGAGGACAGCGCTGAGGGCACGAGCGGCGTAAGGCTTAAACACTTACCCGTATCAAGGCGACTTGATTGGCCTGCCTCATCTCCCACTCCATCACTTTGAACAAAGTTGATGAGGTTCAGTGATGGATCCCGCCGATCAAGTCGGCGGAGGCGTATAATTTGGATGTCTGTCATCTCTCGGCTTGAACCGGGGGACCCATTGGTTCGCTGTCTCGGCACCGGCTTTTCATTCGACGGGTCGCCATATGGGTTTCCCCCGCGGTCGAGAGCAGGGGGAATGACGATTTGATGGACTAATCTTCGAAGCGATAATCCGGTCCCGGCAAACAGGTGCCATCGGCTTGCGCATCAGTGCCGAGCAGGGCAGGTGATGGGAAATCGGCTTCGATCTGAACCGGGCTTTTCAAGGCGCGGCTCTGCGCCCGTTGCGCGGTTTTGTCGTCCAGTTCCGGGCCCGATACAAATCGTCCAAATAACGTTATATTCGGTTCGCTTCCCGTCGGCGCGGTCCAGGAAGAGCGGCCTCTTCGCGAATCGTCATGGTTTGGGACGGGTTTCGGTAACGGGTTGCTTGATATTTGGCGTGATTTCGCGCTCTCTTCGAAAAAGCTTCCGGACGCTCCTTCCTTGCGTCGAGGCAGCGGGACTTTCGATGACAGCCGGGGTTCTATGCACTTACGACGATCCGAGGTCGATCGTCCCTGCGCATTGGGCAGAGCCAATATCAGCGCAAGCAGCAATCAGCGAGGGACGAGGCGGGAAGAAATTTGGAAATCGGTCATGCAGTCTAACCGGCGCAAAGCCCCAGAAGGTTTCACGCCTCGCCAAATCAAGTGATCTCGTTAGGGTTGGCGATGGGTCCAATAATCCGAGATCCCACCCTCTTCCCCCTGCCTCTCTGACAATTACGTGTAAATTGTCTCGTCCATGACCCGGAACAGTGGGCGCACACGCTCTATGACACGCCTGCGTCCGCGCCGGGACGCGGAGGAAGATGGCGGCGCAAGTGTGAGGCAAAAGGCTGGGGCGCTGACCGGAGATCTGGGAACACCCATGTGGCAGAATCCCTGATCATACTGCGGGAATATGGGGGCTAGAAAGTAGCGGTCGGGCGCCCCACGCGCGGGTCCCCGGACGCCCCATCTGCCACCCCGCCGCGCCGATCCGCCATGACACCAAATATTGGTAAGGGGAAGGTCTTTGATTTGGCGCGCATCCCGTCCGCGTCAATGGCGATATTTCGCCCGCCATACGACCTTGAGCATATTGTCGCTTTTACTGGGAAGCTGCAGGCGCGTGTTTGTGGCGATACGCCTGTTCACGTGTGACGTAGGGAGAGGTGGTCCTTCGGCTGGGCTGTTGACGCCATGTTTGAAGGGCCCGCCAGAAAGAATGTGGGTAACAGTTTTTCGGTAAGATATTGAGCTTGCCAGCATCGAGCTACAGCTCTCTGCGCCCACGAAATATACGCTCTCAAACAGCGAAGCTGTTGCGCTCATATAGCCTGGTGCGAGTGGGTGAGAGTTTGGCCTGACTTGCGCGACGCCGTCCGCGACCGTATGAAAGCGGCGCGCGCGGGGTGAGCCGACCGTGGCCAACAACGGTGGCGACTGAGCGCAAAACCAACACCGAATTCTGGCTGCGCGGGCAGCGCCGAAGAAGTTGGGGCGGCGGCGCGCGTTTTAAAGGATGCGATGTAGCGGACGGACCGGCTCGGTAGGGAAGTGAACCGCAATGCTAAAAAAATTGCTTGTCACGCTGATCGCCAGGCTGAAGAAATACGCGTGTGGGTGACGTTCGATTACGGTCCACGGGCGATTGGCTTGACGCGAGCTTGTAGCTCTGCCTGAAGCCTTTTACCGTCTGTTTCGGGTTTTCCTAGATCCAAACCATTTTGTATCTAAGGAGCGAATATTCATGTTTGCCCGCTGCGCGGGGCGATCAGCGCGGATGCGGACGCTTTGTTGCAGGCGAATCAATCTGGCCAGCAAGGCGGCGTTTGACGCAATCTGATCTGATCACGTTCTGAAGCGCGACTTATATGGGCTTTGCCCGGAGGCTTTGGTCTTGCAACAGCCGTCTGGCTGATGCGGTGACGGGCAGCCGGAATAGACGGATTCTGCCGACGCAAGAGAGGTCATCCGCAAATGAGTTCGGTGAGGAGGGCTTGAATTGAACTCTGTTCGCCATGAATGGCCGCGGCCGCTATTTGCCCGCATCAAGCGTGGCAGTGGGCTATGGCCACCGGGTTGCGATAGTTGAAATGATGCGTAGGATCGCGAAAGCCTGCACGGGGCAGGAAGCCATTCAGAGACGAGAAAACGCAAAAAACCCGCCGAAGGGGCGGGCTTTCTAATGGGTAATGAGCAAAAGCGCCGGTTTAGGCGCTAGCCGGTGCCGCTTTTTTTAGGGCCCGGCCTTGTTTTCCGATGCCGCGACCTGTGGTGCGCTGCGGCGATGCGGGCAGATTTACCGCGAGCGGCTCACGGGGAACGAAAGCTTGGCGCCGGCGAACCTTGCCTTGTGCGGTTTTTGAACTTCTGAATTCTTCAAACAAGCGGGCTTAGACAGGGAAGACGCGCTCGGAAACTTTCGCCGTAGCTGTATCTACGCATGGGGGAAGCTCTTCATGGATCGCCAGCAGCCAGGAACCGCGCAATGCAGACGCTAAAAGGCTTGCAAACGGTGCGTTCAACCTTCGGTGATGCGGACCTCGCACAACAGCGTAATTCTCGCCAGCAGAGAAATTCACAGGGAGTGACCTTTCCCCGGAGTCAGGTAGGTCGCCGGCCGTCTTTCTTCTCAAGTTTTTCAATCACTTTCCATAGCGGACTTCACTTTCTTGCCGATGACGCTTTAACGCTTCGGTCTTTTTTTGTGTGGGTACGCCCCATAAATCGGGGCGGCGCGCCCTTGTAATCTCTTCCATTTGGGTGCTCGCCGCCTAGCGATCCACGGCTCCGGTGGTCGCCAGATTGAGCACGCCGGGATGTCGACTTCAAACTCGCCGGGGCTTAGTATAGAAGAGTGAGATTACTCCAACAACCCGTCTCAAAACTCTCTTCATCGAGGCTTTCCGCGCTGCCGAGGACTCCGGGGAGAGGCGCACGCACGGCTTCGATCATGGCCTGAGCCGCACCTCCCCGCCCGCGAGAACAAAATGCCATGGAGATTTCCTCCATATGCGCGATTCGATAACAAGTTCGTCGAGACTTCACGTCCGCAAAGCAAGCAAGGACCCGGCCCGGCAGCAAGCTGTCTGACAGGCGTTATTGCGGTCAGTGGCCGGACCCCGAGGGTCATGTATAGCAACGGGGCGGGTCCGCTACCCGACCACAGCTGTCGATAGCTTTGGCTGGCGGATGGTCGTGCTTTCAGGAATCAAGTCCTGGCGGCGCGCCACCGCGCAAGTAAGGCCCGTCAACAATGGCGGTGCTATTAGGGTGGCAGAAAGTCGCGGTAGTCGTAACTTGTGTCGAGCTGCCAGAAGACCGCTTTTTTTCAGCACCTCAATTGATCGAAGTGGGCGCCGCCCCAAAACACCGGAAACGCGTCGGATAGAGGCTCAGCACGGGTCCGGTGCTACGGTTTTGGCACCGTCATATGCGAGGATCCGCTCATTCGGCGGCCTGTAGGGAATGGGCAGTTTTGGGGAAGGGCGCAGACATAAGGGGACGGTGGTTCCTTCGCCCTTCCGGGGATCTAGCGGAGTTGGCCGAGATTAGCGAAAGTGGGGAGGTTTGTGGGGGTACATTCCATCTGCGCTCAACCACCCTTTAGCAAACTTAATTTGGGGTGTGGGGTCACAGCTGAGTCACAATCAGCTTCGTTAGGCCGCGTTTTAACCACGATCCCGCCACGCCTTCGATTAATGCGTTGTTTTGCTACTGTCATACCGTAATTTTAGCCTGTCGGCCTGCGCCCGTGCTGTTTGGCGGATAGTGACTAGCAACATATTCCACCGCAACCGGGCAGGGTCAATATGTCCGGCCAGCGTAAAACCTTGTCCAGCCCCCCACACGTGCCGCGCCTTCCCATCCAGCCATATCGATCCGGTCATCGCAGAGTATTGCCGCTAGTCGGCGTGAATGGAAGGCGACGATCTATATTCCGGATTAACGGGGCAGAAGCGGACCATCATCCGCCAGCCGTAGTTGCTGAGGGCCAGATAAATGATTTCCTCACTGGGAAAAATGATGCGACACCGAGACTATGTGCAGGTCAGAATTACCTTCCGGGTCAGCAGCTTTACGCCGCCGTCGATCTCGGGATGTAGTCTCCGGAACGATCAGCGATTGGTTGTCGAAGGACAACGTCCCGTTTGACGATTGAGCTCAAACCGTGACGGCTAATGTACGCAAGAAGATCAGTTCGCTGTGGCTGATCGCCAATGCGTTGTCCGGTGCTAAATCGGCATGGCGAGGTTTCGTCTAAGATTGAATGCGCGGCGCGATTTCTCTTCGGCTAATTGAGTAGTAAGACTGTTCACCTCACGTAGGGGTGTCGTCCGGCTTAAAATTGTAGATCTGGCGGCGAAGCGGGTCTGATTTTTTTGCGGGCGCACAGACTTGCTCATAATGTCATCCATAGGTCGGCGACAATTTGCTCGGGGCGTCTGACGACGCACGGGAGCGTCAAGGATGAAAAACACCAAAGGCAGATCTTGCCGAAACAGAGCGTTGAGAGGCGTACGGCACTTATCAAAGCGGAGATTCTCTCAGAGCGCGGGAGACAATTGGAGGTCGAATGTTGAGCGAAACCCTTGCGATAATCGGAGGAGCCGCACCCGTCGAGGCCTGATCGAGCACCGCACTCTGGTATCGCGGTCGGGAAAACCCTGGACTTGAACCGACCATCGCAGCCTTCGATCAAGAGTAGAGATATTTGATGACAGGAGCGATGGGAGCGAGACGGGCAACAATTGCCGGGGCTCTGCGCGCGGCTCAGCGGGTGAAGGTTAGCGTGGTGCGGTCCGTCTGACAGCAGGTCTGGTCGAGGCGATAAAGGCGCAGATCGTTAGGGGTCGATTGCCAATCGTCGTCCAAGGATGGTCGCAAAAACTATCTGCGCCCAATCCCACGCGCGCGGCGTGGTCCGCGTACTCATGTTAGAACGAACTAGTATCGAGGCCCCTGATTGTAATGCAGGAGGGGAGGACCTTGGGGCGGAGGCGCTGGTAGAGGTGTGATCCGGCACCAGACGTGGCGATAAGAAAACGCCAGACAGGTTCGAACATGATCGAGAATCGCGATCCTGCGCGTTGTTACGTGCCGGGGATTAGTCCTCTTCGGCTGGGAACATAGATGCCTCGTCTTCTGCCACCTGTTGAGCCGCGCGCAAGAGCTCGATCATTGCAGAAAATGGGTCGAATTGGGGCATGGATTGGGATCAGGGTAAACAGGGCCACAATGGATGCGGGGGTCACGTTCCTTAAAGATCCGCGGTCTTTTTCAGCGGCTTCATAGGCGGCGAGGGCTTCGAGCTCATTGATTTCTAAGCCATCACCCGCTTCGCCCGTCAGCCACTCGGTCGAGGCCGAGGTTGCAGACCGCAATGACTGGATCGCGATCAAAACAAGCCCGGTTCGGACAGCTTGGCGTCGATTGTTTTGATGGCGCGACCGCCTTGTCGAGATTGCGTTCAAGGGGTTCAGTGGACGCTTTTTTTCTTGAGCGGGTGCAATCGCTTTGCGCGGCGTATCGGCCGGGCTTTGCGTTCATGCCTTGGACGTCCCGTATCGACTTTGGGCTTACTGGTCTGGGCGCATGCGTTCGGCCTGCATTTCTCGGTAATCGTCGCAGGCGTGCCTTCATAGGGCGTCACCTCGTAGCCGGGGCTACTGACCATGCCACAACGTCTGTTCGTGGCTCAGGAGAAGCGCCCGGTCATGGCTGATCAGTAGACGGTGCGGAATAGATCGTTCAGCGGCCGACCAATCTCTTCGCGGGCTATCAATGTCGAGGTTGGTTGGTCGGGTTCGTCCAGCACCTGAGAAGATGCGGTTTGTGAAGCGATCAGGGTAAACAAGAGCCGCGCTTTTTTCTACCGCCAGACAGATCGCGCGCCTGGCGTCTGGCATTGTATTGGCTCCGAAGTCCGAAATTGCGCGAGACGGGACCTCCGCCTCTGCTCGGTCGCGTCAGCATAAGCTTCGACACAAGGTTCGTAAGCGGAGGCCCGATTTCGTGTTCGCAGCATCGAACTTCATGCTTGCGCACAAAATAACCTAACCCGCATCTTCCGGATGCGCGGCGAATAACGACCCCTCTTGAGCTTTGAGAAGAATACCTCAGCAAGCTCCCTTAGCGGAAGGCGATCTTCCTTTCACCGTTGCGGCCCAGCAGACCCGATCCGGTTCCATCAGGATCGACGTGAGGTTGAATTGCGGAGGATGGTCGTCTCACATACCCCAACGCGGCTTCGTCGAATCGTACTGGCATCGGCGGGGAGAGCATGCGTTCTGCCCGTTCAGCTCATAGGGGCGATCGGTTCGCTGACAGGTCGCGATTGGGTTCCAATCTGTTTCGAGCCGCTGACCCGGCTTTGCGCCTGCCTGCTTTTGGAGGCTGAGCCTTGGAAAGCGTTGTGGACGAAGGCTTCCCAGTTTTGCGTGCGTTCATCTTCCTGCTTGGCGTAATGAAGGGCCAATATCGAGTCGGTTGCGCTCAGCAGACGCCGCTGAAAGACCGGCTCATTAATTGCCCGCATACATCCGTCATCTTGCCTATATTGAAGATGGCGATGTGAGTGACGGCGGTGTTGAGGAAATCGCGGTCATGTGAAATCAATAGAAATCCGTGCCGCGATATTGTTGCGATATGGGGTTTCCGAGCCGAGCGCGCCTTCAAATGTCGAAGATAGTTGGTCGAGCTGCTCAAGCAGCAGCAGAAATGTCGGCTGGGGCGAACAACACATCGCGCCAGCGCCACCCGCATTCGCCAACGCCAGAGAAATCGGCGCAGGGGCGGAGCTTGTCCGGTCCGTCAAAGCCGAGCCCTGACAGATCGATTCCGGCCCGGGCTTTCCGCCGTATAAGCATCAATACGCCCCGCCGTTATGGATCTGCGCGGTATGGCGCATTGCGATCGGTCGCCGTTTCGGGCTTTCCGACATGAGGCGCGACACGTTCCGTTATCGGCCGCCAGAAACCGTCCTCAGGGCTTTCAGGCCTCTGCTCGGCACTTCTGATCAACCGCAGCCCAACGCAATATTCTGCGCCATGGTGAATGGCGCTCGTCCATCTGCGCGATTTCCGCACCCTTGAATCAGCGAATACAGGGTCGATTTACCAGTCCCCGTACGCCCGACCGAACCCGACCTTCTGGCCTTGGTCCCAATCGCGAGGGGTCGCCTGCTCAACTACAGCAGTCGTCTTCGATCCGGTAGTGTCGATCGATTGAATGTGAAGCATTTCACGCGCGGCACCGCTAACTACGGTTGAATTGCGGGTCATTCCCGCAGAGATAGTTTCAGACGGCTCGCTGACGGGCAAATGGCGCAACAAGAACTGGCAATCGGTTCGCTAGTCCTTTCCGCTCGATCTCTCTATCGGGATATCGATCGATTGTCGCTGGCGAGACAATCCAGAAAGTCGGCAGATACGTCCAGTGTTTGCGAGGTTTGAATGCCCTTGATTCTGCTGATTTGAGCCGGGATAGATTGTCTCTGTATGCCAATGGCGGCGGCTAAGGGTCTTTGGACTTCATTTTGCGCCGTGCAGCAGACATCCAGTCTGATCAGGATTGGTCATCGCTTAAACATAGTCCTGCAACTTCGCCGGGCAGGCAAGTTCTCGTCTTCGATTTGCACTGGAGCGCGCCCAGGTGACATACTGCCATGAATAACACCGCTAAAATCCACAGGGCTTGATCTGAAGATGCGTCAGAGTGGCCTGGTCATCGACTCCCCATGGCCCCCCCGGATTAACACGCTTTAGCGCACGGCTTAGGTTGCGAGCAAGCATAGGGTCGAGAACCAGCGCAATGATTTCACGTTCTTAAACGCGTCAGAGCGTTTTCCACTGTGAATGCCTCCTGAAACATTCAAAAAGATGCCAGAGAGATTGTAAACGAGTAAGCTCGGCACCAGTGGGCATGCGATCAAACAATGGTGCGCCGTTGTGGAAGCGGTGCAATCGTTCGGCAATAACCAAAGTGTTGTCAGCCCAAACGGTCAATACCCAACCCCCAGAACATTATGAAGAACGTGACGATCGCCACCGCCCCAGAATGGAATTGTGACATAAACGTCATAGTGACAAGGCCGGTCCAAGGGTTTTTCGGCATAAAATTCGCACTTTCATCAAATAAAATTACGTGTGGACACTGTGAGATAATAATATGATGTGATTTTGAACAAGATAGGAGAGTTATTAGGCTCCTGAACAATCATGGACTTCCTGAATATGGCCCTTTTACCTGAGGCCTGCTATTGTGGGGAACTTCATATTTCTTTGCTTGTATTCTGTGCGGTGTCGCTGCGATCCTCTTCCGAGGAAGTGTGCGACTCGGGTTGGTTTGAACGTGGCGCTTATCCTGTTACAACATCAAATGTCCTGCTCGTTCTCGGGCCTGTCTTCTATGACGATAGGCCTGTTTCGTTGATCGGCTTCGGGCGTTCGAGTTCAACTGGCATAGGCAAGTGCTGGCGTTAGCTACGACGCTGGCCCATTCGATCTTTGGCATATCAGTCTAAAGAGGCGGACTGACTTTCCGCCATCGCCCAGAGCGCGCTTAGGCTGGATCGTACTTGCTGGCTGATCGCCTTGGCGGTCGCAAAATGGCCTTCTACAACTGATGCCCGATCAAACCCAACTCGACGGAATTCTTATCCTTAACCAGTTGCCATTGCCATCACTGAAGAAGAAATTTTCCATCGCGGCCTGTTGCCTCGCCGTGTTGTTCGGAGCGTTTTGATTCCCAAAACGAGATGCCCGCCACGGCTGCGGTTTGCTGGTCGCAACAGTGATTTCCTGCGTGGCGATGTTGTACAGCTGATCCATCGGTCTATACATGTCGAGGGGGGGCTGGGAATAATCGCTTGAAGCGCTGATCTTCGGCGGCATTTTGCGTGCTGCTGCTGGCACTTTGCGAACGGGCAGCGGTTTGTCTCGGCGCGATAATATGGCACAGTGCGGTCAACACGATCTTGGTCGAGTGCTGTAGCCGCGGCGCGCTAACACGGGTTGATTGCGGGTAATCCCGGACTTAGGGCCGCGTCAAATTCCATCACTATGCCAACAAAGGATGACACCATGTGCCTTAGCAAACGCCTTTTTTCTAATTATCAAACCCGACGCGACGCAAAACGTAACTCTGACCGGTAGTCAATGCCAAGTGATTGAAGACGCGGGGTCTTCGCATTGGGTTCGCCAACGCCGCTTCATTTGAGCCGAAGCTCAAGCAAGCGCTTCTACGAAGTCCACGCTGAGGTCCTTCTACGGCGACCTTTGTTCGAATTCATGACCTCTGCCTGCCGTTGTTTGTGCAGGTTCTGGAGAGCCGAAAACGCCCATTGACCACTTACGTGACGTGATGGGCGCAACGAAGCCCAAGCCTGAAGCTAAAGCGGGCACAATCCGCGCGCCTGTCGCGAAGCATTGATGCCAATACAGTCCACGGTCAGAGCGCGCCTGAACGGCCGCTGAAAGAAATCGCCAGTTCTTCACTGAAGATCAATCGTCGGCTAAGGCGACCTTATCACAAAACAAAAAAGGCGCCGGGGTGACCGGCCTTTTCTTTGTGCGTTTGATTGAATGTCTGCGATCAAGAATGTGTCCGGATAACCTCGGAGACAATTTCTTCAGCCAATGGTTTTCGAAGCCTCTTCTAGGTCCTCTGCATTTTTCCCGCAGACGGATGAAGGTGCTCGCATCACTCGCGCAATTTCTTGTGAGAAAATCATAGGGCGATTCGGCGCGAAAGTCTCTGCATCCCTGTGTTAACCGGGTGCCAAAAGCCTACCATTGCCTATTTACCGGCTCCAAGGCAAAAGCCGATCGTATACACGGTCCCGCGCCCGGCATTCTCATTTGCTTGCAGTATATAAGTGTTTCCTCATTGTCGGGCATTGTCACTGCGGCCTTCGACCCACTCATACTATTATTTGGGTGTTGTTTAGCCCAATAGCCTAACTTTTCCAGGCGGCTTATTCCGTGGACTTCTTTCGTCTTCCCAACAACATCCAAACCCCAGTAATGTATAATATTGGCAATCTGTTCGACGCCAAGTTCCCAGAACTGCTTTCTTCGATCCATTCACTATCAATTATTATTATTTCACACCGTCGGTTCATGAAACCAGCATATTTCAAGGGTGGTCTTACATTGGGCCGGTTGGTGAATGGCGTCCTCTTCTTGATCCAGTTTTTTAGCCTTTTCATCGAGTCGGAATGAGTTCGTGGCCGCCATTGGCGACCATGCTCAACATGGCGTTTGTTTCTTGAGTAGACGCCGAGCATCCCTTTTTTTTTCGCTGATTGATGGTACTTGTATTAAAACGGGAGCATACCGGTTCGAACGATCTTGGGGGTTTTGAGCCACTCTGATCGCCGACAATTTGGTAAGCCAGAGAATGGTCCCATGGAACCGTTTGAAGACGGACTGAAAGCGCGCTGGATCCGGCTGACACCCCAGACGGCGTCAGATTGCCGACATAGGTTGTCGTCCCATGGCCATTGACCCAGATTGTCAAACGAGAGTAATGGAAGGCGACGTCCGCGGAGCTCAGTTGCTTTCAAAACCTGACGGTTGCCCGCGTTGAAGAAATTGGAGCTTGTCGAACCCCATAATACCGGAAAATGTTGTGTTAGTCTTGCCCCGAGACGGTGCGATTGCTTTCGCGCGTATCCTCGTCATAACGACATTAACATAAAACGTCGTCAGCGCCGCCATCGTACCCAACCTGTGGAGATCATGATCCCGCGTGCCGCGGAATGGTGGCCGCGGCATACCCCACCATGACCCACCATCTTGGAAATCTCCCCAATGCGTGCTCACATAAATGGCTCAACTGAGCGCGACAGCGTCGCAATTTCCCTGGATCTCGATGTAAGAACGGAGCGATGCATTGTGCTAATCAATGGCGCTCCGGCGTACGGCCAAAATGGCTGTGTGCCAATTGACGTCATAAATGGCGACGATTCCAGTCTCAGGTCGCGAAATTTCGCGGTTCGTGGCGTGAGGTGTTTTCACGTATCTGTCTGACAAAACCGCTCGAAAGCGGATGTTTTGGCTGGGTGGCCCAATGCTGATGAAAATGTCAGTCTGGCCGAATATATCGGACAACTATATTTCAGCGACGTTGCGAAACAGGGTTAAGTGAGCTGCTATCGCCTACGCGCTTAACACTCCTTTTGCGCAGTGGCCCGACGCTCCTCGATAAAGGATTAATCGCGCGGCCACGAACACGCTCCACCCAAGACTTTTTCGGTGTCTCCGACGTGATTTCAACAGGTTTCGCTGGTCGATCACACTAAGCCCCAGCGCCATCCACTTCGCCGACAATCCCAAATGCAGAGGCCTCCGGCGACCGTGTCAACAGCCTCAAGGCGCGCCTATGCGTGATGCAAGACCTTATATTTGGGCAGCAGAGAGGGGTGATATTTGATGAGGCGCCTGTCCCCAAGCGCGACAAATCCAATTGGTCAAGCCACTTCGCATGAAGCCTGCGCAGCGACAAAATTCGATAATTGTTCTGTAATGGGCTGCGTCCCAATCCGTCGAACGCTTCGCGGTCCCGAAGTTTTGTGATCGATAAGAGATGGCTGTGACGCCGCCCGCAATCGGCCCGCGAAGCCCTTCGGCCTCGGGCTAATTCGAAAACAAACCAGAACGACTTCCGCCGGATAGTCGGATTGCTGCGGCGGTCCTGTACCAGTGCCATCATGTTGAGGCCGCGTCCCCCGATATGATGGACCAGCCGTGCGCAACTCGTCCTGTGCACAGAAGGGCGTCGCATGCCGCGCGCAGATTCCCGATCAACATGGGCGGATTATGCCGGCTGGGTCGAGGTTTAGACAGAACATCCATCCACCTGTTCGGTCACGCACAGAACATCCCAAATGCCGCAATTAAACGCCGCGTCGCATTCGGCTTCCTCGAACGCCGCCTGTCTCTTGCAGCCAGCAAACACCAGACGGGCGGCTCCCAGACGGCGTTATAAGTCACTTCCCGCCGTCAGGTGGATCCGGCAGCATGCGCGGCAACGCATTATCGTCAGCGCCGCCGCCCGTAATATGGGCCATCCGCAGAATGATCGCCGAGCACAGTTTCGCGGCATCCACAATAGATGGTTTGTCGGCGCGAGCAGCGCTTCGCCCAGGGTGCGTCGCCAAAAGGTGAGGATTCAGGAAGATGCTAATCTACCGCTCAAACAACGCGCCGAATGAGAGAATAGCGTGAATGCGTCGCGCCGGATGATGGTCGAGCCGATCAGCACATCGCCAATACCATAATTCATCCATGTAGAGGCCAGCATCCGGGTCACGCTCGACCGCCCCGACGACAAAGCAGCCAAGTCCAAACTCCTCCGTCGGCATACGATGCCGGATTTTACGGCGGTTTCGCCGCCGATCAGCGCGGCGCAACCTGCCCGACCAGCCCTTACCGCGATGCCCGACAAGCACAGCGGCTGCGGCTCTCCACGTCGACTTTCCGTGCAGAAATGAAGTCGTAGGAAGAAAGCGGTTTCCCGCGCCTGTGCAGCACATGCAATTGACGCAACATGAACACAAATCCGGATTCCAACCGTGTCGAGCTTTGCCCGTTTCGATCGCGAACTTTGAGCCATCGTTCCGACGCCCCGTCTTGCCGGAGACGAGCACCGGGATCGTCTTAAAATCCGGCGGCTTTTTAAGTCGAACACGCGCCAAAGGCCGCCGAATCGTTCGTCCGCCCCCGGGCGGCGCGTGACTTTTCCCCAGGCTTGATACGTCGACGAGGGCGTCTCCACGCATCCAAATGTCAACGCCGGCGTCCTTATAGGACAAGGTTTGGTCGCTTTGTCATGGGTTCGCGATGTGTGCCAAAAACGCCGCAATAACGCAAGCAATGAGGCCGCGACTTTTTCACAAACGCAATAGCCTGCTATACGCCGCCCTAATGAAAATTAATTCCTCACCGCCCTTGTCGCCAGCCGTTCTTTGGCGCTGCCCGCGCTGCCGCTGATCATTCACGGTCGCCAAGGTTTCCGGGTCGACGCCCGGGCGGACTCGGCATACAGGCGCATAACCCGAGCGATTGGAATGTCAGATTCGCCGCGGCCACGGCTGGTAATTGTTTTGTATCCGATCTGACGCTGAAGAGTAACGCGCGGCGCGCGGTCTTGCCGCCCATGACGAAGTTGAATGGGGTGGCAAACACTGTTGATAAGAGGCTCTACATCGATTGACAATCATGAACGGCGCTCAGCGACGCGTTAATCTCAGTCCGATTGGTCTCGATTGCCTTCACTCCATCGCGTGTGTCAGACCTGTGCGCAGTTCTGGGCCTGAACCAATGGTCAACCATCAGGCCACCGT
>Ga0163217_1025033_pt1 | contig 19943 bp, 14 predicted proteins | sample SynspAceP_FD_185933 | JGI IMG/M metagenome (GOLD analysis project Ga0163217, IMG submission 185933) | Saline lake microbial communities from Ace Lake in Antarctica - Synechococcus sp. Ace-P (PacBio error correction) | ecosystem: Environmental > Aquatic > Non-marine Saline and Alkaline > Saline ...
AAGAGAGGAGATAAATACATGGTATGCCTCTTAATGATCTACACCAGTCAAACGGGCGCGTATTCTATAACGGCTTTTGTCTTTTTTGAAATGCTTAAAATTTTATTCAAATTTAAATTTAGATCCCTGTGTAATCTTTTATAATGATGCTATTTAGAAAAATCCTTTACTTAATTATTACCTAACTAATTAAGCAAGCATTTTCCTTGTGGGTTTAAGGCCGGTTTTTATCATCAAATTAATCAATTAGTTGCCGTGAACCTGGTTTTTTTAAGGGTGTGGCATATAAGGCTTGAATCAAAGTGGTAATAATACTGGGTTGTAACCAGTGGTTTTTATTCCACAAAGCACTTCTTGGTGGAATAAATTTTATAAAGTTGGATATAAACTGGTTTATTTAAAGGGTTTTTATACATAACCTTTTTTATACAATTTTTTTAAAAAGCAGTGAAATCTACCCTGTGAGTAAACTGTGACCCTGTGAATCCTGGTGATCAATTAGGCTTGTAATTTTTTAATTGGTTTTAATGATCGTTATAAGTGGATGGGTGGGCCGGCTAAGTTTTTGGTGGAAAATAGAGAATAAAGAACTGTGGTGCATGGATGAAAAAGTAAGAAAAGCTTTGATCCTGAAAGAATCGAGCTTAATGTAATAGGCCAAAATACTCGTCAATGAAAGGCTAATATCACCTACTTGATTGGGTCTGTAAACCCGTATAAGGCAGTTTTAGACTCTACTTGCGTGGGAATAATTTCCTTTCCGTCGACTTGGTCCTGAAAAATTTCACTTAATAAGTATCGTATTCTTTGATTGATTCAAAACAATAACTACCTATGTGCTTGTTCTAATTTCAGCCAAATTATGATTAGTGATTAAAATGCAATTTTTATGATTAAGCTAAACGTTGACGTAATAAATTAACCTAACCAACTTTGGGCATTTTTCTTAAGGCTGTTCATTGACGCACACTCATCGAGAATTAAAGTAAGTCAACATCTAATAATTCTTGGTTAATTTCCTCGAAATTTTGGCAACATTATCCTGGGCATTGTAGTCCAATAAGAAAAAAAGCGCATTTCCAATATGCTAGACAATGGCGATATAAAACTGATAATTTAAATTTTCGATAAGTTCATGCAATGGACCCGCTTGTGTGTGATTTACCCTCGGCCATAATCGCCGTAAAGATCATCATGTTGAACCACTTCTACCCAATTGAATATCTTCATGGGCGGCGATGAATGACCTAGCAATAACTGACTGCTTCTATGACACTTCACTGTCTTCCAACTAGATTGGGCAAAGGTTCCATTTCGTATTAAAGTCGAGCGACCTTGGATGGACTGAATACGCCTGTTTTTTTACTCTCTTGTTGATTAATCTAACATCTCGATTAGCCCCAGTGCTTCATATTCTGTTCTGTGCGCAAAGGATTGGATAATCGGTATAATTACTGGCATCATGTTGACGCCTAAAGCTTTACCTAATTGTTGAATTTATTTTTAATGGTTGTCCACAGAATTCCATTAATCCAAAAGTTAATTAGCTAAGTATTAGTGAAGTCAAGCTTTTATATTACTGTCTTTTTGCTGTAATTCGTCTCAACTAGCTTTTTTCGCATTTGTCATCTGCCACTATCCCTGCCTTCAACACGCGACAATTTGTGGTGCCTACTTTTGTGTACATTTTTTAACACATGAAGCCAATGCGGTTTGTGCTTAGGATTGAATTACAATAATTTTTGTGTCCATTGAAACTGGGTAAAAAATGGACCTTTCAGGCCGACTTAACCAATAAGGAGATAAAATTCAACCCTTTTAATTCTTGTATAGAATATTCTTGGTCGATGTATGACCCATTTAGTTGGCCAAATCACTTAGCAATCGGTAATCGGGTTTGCCCACGCCAATGTGCATGCTTTGCCACTCTAAAGGTAGCTTAGAATAATCATCTTTTTCATTGCATCAGGGGCAGCACTAATGTTTTCCATTAAAACTATGGTTTTAGTTCAAACCTGCGTGTTCAAAGGTAAGCTAAACCAATATTAAGAAGTTCTTTTAATTAGCTATTTATCTGCCTGCCCAAAGTAAGACTTTCCTCTTGGCATTCAGGCAATTTTAATTAAGTTCTATAATTTAAGTGGTAAGGTTAAGCCTGTTTGCTATCAGCAGTCCGTTTTTATTCCTCATAATATAATACTCTAGCATCATTGCTTAAGGCTTGTTTGCAAGGCACTTTGTCAGCTTGGTTAATATTCATTATTGCGGAATAGTTAATTTTCGTCAAAAATGTCATTAAGCCATAAATGGCGATCTCTTCTGGAATGGGGTTTACTAGCACATCAAATATGCATGCGCTCACAGGTTGTTTAGCCCCCCGATTTAATTAAGCAGATCTTCATGGTGCTAGCGCCATTACAACTAGTATTCGTAAACTGCTATCGCCCAGGCCAACTAGCAATAAAAGAAAATATCGGCTTAGGTTTTGCTCAACTGATTTGTTGAGCGAAAGCTTTGAAATATTGTCCAGGTAGGTCTCCTGCCCAATGAGTTGAGGTACACACTAACCAAACTGAATCTTTTTACTTATCTCTGGAAAGTTGGGATTGAAAGATGATAATCTGCACTGTGATTTCATCTCTGCTAGGGTTTTTCGGGACAGGGCCCGTCGGCCATATTCACTGGCACCATAATACACACCTACAATGATGTCAAAAACTTGGCCATTATTCGTATCTTAATAACTCGATTGAACCTTAAATTGTACATTGGCTTGTTGCTTAGGCCTTCTAACGCTCAAATTGATAATGTTATTTGCCAATGCAAAAGGAAGAAAATATTTTTGCCTTAAACAGATCATCAAGAGCTAAAATTCACCGGTTATTTCATTTAGGTGGTTTTGCGTTAAACGCAACCTTTCGGCCAGTAGTTTTTCACCAGCAAGATGCTCCTCTAGCTGGTTGTTTACCCAAATATAGAATGTTTCAGCCGCACGGTCTATGGCATCTTAAGTGACGACGCCTAGCTATAAACTGTCCTTCGTTATTGGCGATCGAAGCCCATACAGGCTTTTTAAAAATGTTCCACTAAAGGAGTTATTCCTTTACCTTCGCTGGCAAGAATTGAAATGACAGGGTAGTCACCTTGTTCATTTAAACAATTGATTCACCACTTTAAGTCTATTTATTACGAATAACATGTAAGACCCATATTGGCGGGTAACTTAGCAAAAAATTCTTGGCAATAAGTTGTGGGTGAGTATGGTTGTTTCCAGTAACTATCGAGCATAAATTAAAACCCGATCAGCCTTGTTCTAATTTCCTGCCAAGCTCTTTCAAATGCCTATTTTTTTCAACTTTGGTGCTGGACTGTCCCGTAAGCCGGCTGGTATCGATAATATGTAAGGGCATAACTAAATACCATCAATATGAAATGTGTTTCTTTAGAAACATCCGAGTCGTAACCTGCCCACGCGGTAACATATAGCCGCATCTCTGCCAGCCAAGGCAATTTAGTAAATCTGTGATTCCCGGCGTTAGGTTGCCTGCGATGACCCCCCGCATGCCCTTCGCGTAATAAGGTGCTCTTGTTTTGTTGTTGGCGGCAGTTGTTCGAATGAGCTAATAATTAGGCGTTTAGAATCAGCCTGAAATTCTTGCCCGTCGCTTAAAAAATCGATTTCTTTCTTCAGGAAAATCAATAGCTGTTCAACATACAATACGTAAGTGAATAACTTGATTCTACAAGTAATGTGTATTTGATGGGAAAATTGGCCTTGTAACGAGCGTAAAATGCACCTTTAGCAGCTTGTACTTTGGAGCTGGCGTCAATCACATCGGCGATAGCTTCAGCTGGGCAAGTCGAGCTTATCGTTTAGGAAAAGCTCTTTCGCTGAAGTTCCCCAGGCTAGCAATACGTAAATATTGCCAATTTGAGTACTGCTTTGCAGTAACATATTCGAGTTACAACCTGAACCGCCGTGTCCTTGCAGTTCTAGTACGTCTTCGCCGTAAATGAATTAGGGGCTTTAAAAAATAAGGCTATACCTTGTCTAGTGACTTGCTGATGTTCATCATGAAAACTGAGGTATTCGGCTTTCTAGTTTCCGGGGTAATTTTCCGAAGGATGTTGTTGAGCTACTTCACTAACAAGGCTGTCCGGATACTCGAATAATACCCACACCACCCCCGTCCAGGCGCGGTAGCTTGTGCAACTAATAGTAAATCTTGTTTTGAATGGCGTTGATGAGTTCGACAGAAAGTTCTGATAATCTCTAAAGTTAGTAAATTGCACGAGTTGCCTCAAAGTTTCAGCATTTTTGCTAAGGCCATCACTTGTTGTAGTTCATCGCGCCTTTCTTGCCTGTTAACTCGACTTGGCTCACCTTGAAAATTGAGGCCTGTACTTTAATTTTCGCTTCTTTAATTAATTTAATAATCTTTTTAAACTGGGAGCTTGCTCAATTCCTTGTTTATAGGGCGATTGCTTGTTGTATATTTTATCCAAATATGTTTGCACATCTTTTTCTCAATATGCCGCGGTAATCTAACCCCCTCTTTTGCGCAGGTACCCGCGCAAAAATATCCTAGCATCTGGCGCAGTTGAAAGTCATTCGTCCGGCGACCATGGTGACAATACTTTCCTTTTCCGCTGCCAAAGCTGGCTTTCCACCCCTCTAAATCGAAACGGGTAGTGATTTCTCTGTTGCATTATCAACAAGCAGATTTTTAAGTTCAACGAGATTATTTTCAGAAACAATATCAAAAGAAGATATGGGTTCTATTGGTGGAATTAGCGAAATTGGGTATTGTAAGCAACAAAAAAGCCGTTTATCTTATTTAAAAGATAAGCAACGGGCTTAGTGAATTATGTTAAGCTATTTTGGGTTTGTAAACCACGTTTTTTTCCATTGAAGCATAAATTATCTTTTCGCTTGCACCAAAGGTGATGACTGTTACTGATAAGCAATAAAGCACAAGTCCAGCAGGAAAGATGAAAAAAGAACAGACTCATGTGCAACAGGCATAAACTGCCATGATTTTTTGTTGCATAGGAATCAGTCATTGTCATCGGCTGGAGCTTTTGTAAAATAATGTACATGGAGATACCCTGTTCCAATAATCTGGCAACACAAATAAGGGTCTTTGAACACTTAAATCGGTAAATCCACAAAATAAAGTCAGATTGGCGTAACTTCCGACGCTTTTCAAGTAGTACCCATATAAAAGCAAAGAAAATGGGCATTTGGAATAATAGAGGTTAACAACCACCCATGGGGTGAACCTTATCTTTTTTGTATAGAATTCCATCTGGCTTTCTGCATTTTTTGCTTGTCATCACCACAACGTTCTTTAAATGCCCATCCATTTTGGGTTTTTAAGGCACGCATTTTGGCCAATTGACTCAATATTGCTTTTTAGTCCAATAAATACATGCTGACCTTTGGAGAATAATAGTGGATGTGATATAGCAATAACCCATTTGCCGACAATGCTGTAGGATCCACTGTAATAGCCAGAAATAGATATTTCGATATCACATAAAAAATACGCATGTCAACAAGTTAAAGTCCAAACCACGGTGCGATAGATTTTAAGGTATCTTGACGGTCCTTAGGGCCCCAAAAGATATAAAAAATACTATTTATCTCAGCGTTTCAACCAGTCAATTAGGTCGTGACTTGGCCGTGAAACCGATAAACCGCATTAGTATTTTGGTCCCTAACGGCGCTATAGATGTGTTTGGTTTGTCTTGCGGTGAACCCAAGCAAGAAACAAAATAATGTTCTATCATGGCTGCCCAACCGGCCTTAGTTACTTCATTAAGCTTGTTTCTATCGCGATGTCATCGAAGTTAAATTCCTCATAACGGTCTTCTTCCCGTTGAATAAGCGCCACCAACGAATAAGTGGGCATAAACATGCTGCCGTCTTTCATTAAGCCATACTTTGTTTAAGTTGGCCAAAACTGTTGTATAATTGTTTGCTCGAAGTTGAATTATTGACGATGTAAATAATTAACATCAAGTTTGATGACTACCTTTAAACTGAAAGTTAAGGTTTTGTTACTGTCATTACCATCAGCGTGTATATGTTAATGGCAAACTCTCAGAACGTCACCATCCAAGGTATATGCTGTCTTTGCTCTACAGAATAAACAGGACGGAACTTTACTTCTGTGCCCACACGTCCACCTAACCGCTTTTGTGCACAAAAAAGTTTCACGCTGGGTCTAAGTAGACTGTAGGGTTCCGTTGACACCCTGACTGACATGGGAAATCAGGCAAATCAGCTGAATATAACATCGCCGCCTCTAGTATCAATACTAAAAGGTCCAGAGCGTCAGTGGTGAACTGTTATTATTTTATCATTTACGGCGTTGTCGCAGTCAATGCCCATCTGGCAGGAAGCTATAACTTGGGGGGGCATCACTGCACTAACTTGAGTAGTGGTATTATTGGCTTGAACAGCTTGTAGAAGAATTTGTTCAATGTGGTTTGGTGGGGCAATAATGCGATTTGCCATTGTTGCCAAATAGAAAGCTGACCATTGCTAGGCCAATTAACAAAAAGCATGCGTTGGGATTCCCATAAAGTACTCTAATAACACCATTGATATTTGGTGAACTTTTTAAAAACAAACCAACGACGAATTAGTTTAATTAACTTTCCTTTAATAAGGGCAGTTTTATTATTTATTCAACTATTTTTTTTTTTGGTACTGGTCAAAACACCTACCATTCAATAATGGATGACAATCTTGAAATTCTTTTAATACTTAGCCAGCCACTCTTTGACCACACCATGTTTCGTCTATTGCCTCAACAGCATAATGGGGAACAGCTAGGATGAAATCTGCAGTGGGGGTCCAATGCATATGGGGATAAAATTCTGATAACCCGTTAATTAACCCTAATCGGTATTAAAATATCGCAACGCTGTGCTAAATTTTTTCCATAAACTTATTCAGTAAAGAAAACAGTTTTCCTGATAGACATTTTAATCTAAATCCACTCTTGCTACTACAAACTATATCAAATCTTGTAATGTTTGTCTCTGATGTCCGGAAGCTTTTCTCGGATAAATACCTTTATTCTATTCTATCATGCGCTAAGTTTTACAGACGTTTTTTAGCTATAGTTATGCCTAAACGAGGAGTTGTTTCCATTCATTTTTCGAGCAAGGAGGTAAAGTTGGGGTGAAAACCGGAAGAATAGCGTTAGTAAACACATATATCAAAGTGGGTGGGAGTAAGTAGTCTTAACTCCCGAGAAAAGTTGATTTTCAAGCCCACCTGGATAATTAAATTTAAGCAGATTAAACAGAGCCGGCTTAGCACGACGAATTAGCTATTAACCTTGGCGGCCCATTTTTTAGTCGCCAATACGGGCACGGAACCGTGTGAACGCTACGCTTTAAGTTGCTTGGTTGAAAAGTTCCTTTTCATGGCCTAGTCCTGATACAATGAAATTGATGTCAATTTTGAACACAGTAGGCGCTCAAAAATGACGCTGAATAATAGAGATCGCCAGTGGCTTTGCAATCAAACATTAGTGAATTAACATGTTTAATATTGAATTTATTTTAAAGCCTATGGAAATAAGGTATTTTTTCTGCTCGAAAAGACTTTTATCCCACAGGAACCAGTAGTAAGCAGGGAAGGGCTTTTAAATAAATTAGTCGCTATGCATCTTGTAAATAGATATTCAGTTCTTAATGCTATGTTTTATTCAAGATTAAATGCCCAAAATAGCGTTATAAAAAACATAAGGATACTAGAATAATTGGTTTATATATTTTTTATTTGGAATTGTTAGTTGCGCTTACATATCGATTAGCGAGATAATTCACAGCTAGTTAATCGCTCGGTGAACGGCGTTGAAAAACAAGCGATGTAAAGTTTTCTTTTTTATCACGTTTTCTCGCATTTTTTATTTTATTAGCACCCATTTTTATTGGCTGGAGTCTTTTTAGATGTCTACTATGGAATCAATTGCCTAGAAAGGCTACAGCAAAAATTTACCTATTCAGCAATTTAGTATGTGGATAAGACCCACTGCAGCAGAATCACAATAGATAGCCCATTTTAACGTTATTTGCGCCCAATTCGTTTGTACATTGATTGGGTCAAGAGATAAATACTTTTGCGCAAATCAATTCTCTATTTACCGAATTTTTGGCGGTAGTGATGCCCCCAGTTGCGTTTGAAGTTTAAAACGTAATGATATGCATTGCCAGAGGTGCTTGCACCTGCTTATGGTAGGAATGACAAGAATAGCAGACCAGCCTAGTGCTATCCTTCAGTGCAGTCGAGAAGAAGTCCGAAAGTGCAGTAGTGCAAGCTATGGTGCACAAGAGCAAATGTCAATGTTATGGCCTATAAGTTTGAAAATTTTGTTGAAGGGTAAATCTAACCAGTTAGCCAGAGCTGCCAGCACAAACAAGTAGCAGATAATCCCGGGGTGCTTACAAATCCATTGTTATCTATGGCGGCACGGGTCTAGTAAAACTCACTTATTGCATGCAGTGGGTAATTGGCATAATTGACAAAAAGAAAAGACGCAACGGTTGTTTATATGCATTCCCGAACGTTTGTTCAAGATAATGGTTAAGGCGCTACAAAATAACGCAATTGAGGAATTCAAACGATATTATCGTTTCAGTGATGCCCTCTTGATGATGATATTCCCAGTTCTTTGCCCAATAAGGAACGTTCAGCAAGAAAGAGTTTTTCATAAACTTTCATGCTCTATTAGAGGTAAATCAAACAAATAATTCTCACCCCTCAGATAGATCCGCACAATGAGATTGTAGGTGTAGAAGCAGGCTAAGTCACGCTTTGGTTGGGTCCTAAACTATAGCAATAGAACCCGCCAAGACTAGAAACGCGAGTGGCATTCTCAAACGTAAAAAGCGGTAGAAAAATAAAATATTTTTTGCCTGACGAAGTGGCATTTTTATCGCTAAGAGATTGCCGCTTCGTAATGTAGGGCGAGTTGGAAGGTGCCTAATGCGAGTTATTGCAATGCCAATTTTCGGGTAGACCCATCACTATTGATGTTTGTTAAGAGAGCATTGCCGAGATTTAATTGGCTCTGCAAGAAAAGTTGGGTCAACAATTGATTAATATTCAAAAAACAGTAGCTGAGTATTATAAAATAAAAATGGCAGATAATCTTGTCGAAAAGACGAAAAATAGAAGTGTTGCCTCGGTCAAGGCAAAAATGGCGAGGCACTATCTAAAGAATAACAATCATAGTTCCTGAAATAGCCGATGCTTTGGCGTAGAGATCAAATACTACGTATTGCACGCCTGTAGAAAAAATAGTGGCAGCTACGAGAAGAAAGTCAAATGTATAAAAGAAGACTATCCAGAACTGATTGCCGCACCTATCTTCAATAAAATTCACGAGTAATAAGATGAAATTTAGCATCAGCAAGGGAAAAAACTTCTTACAACCTCTACAATTGGTTTTTCAGTGCAGTAGAGCGTCGGCATACTTTTACCAAATATATCCATTTTTGATAAAAGTTAGTGATACGCTCACTTTGGTTGACCGGCACAGATTAGAGGTCCGAATTGATTCCCATGTGACGTTAACCGGAAGCTTTCACGAAGGGAATAACCGTCCTGCAAAGAAACTATCGATATATTAAGGGATTATCTGATAACAGTACTATTGATTTGAAGTAGAGGCAACAAAAGCGTTGATGACGTTCGGTCGAAGTAAAAACCTTTCTACGTTGTTCAGCAAGCTGATAATCCGATTTAGAGATTGGCAAGGTGAAACTTGAGTTGAAATTTCGCAAAAGTTCACTTAAAAGGTTGATCGATAGCACTCAATTTTTGTAGGCTCAGCAGATTGTCGGTATTAAACTTGAATGGCAAATGTCTTGGAAACAGAGGGTACAACTATTCGCACGGTTGCCTAACTGATGGTCAAGACTGGCGCTGTGTCCCCGTCTCGAATTACTAAGTTCACTCGTTGCAAAACCGACAGGTCATTAAATACCTCGAAAAGGTGAATAGAGATCTCCCGGCTAATTGAAATAAGTGATAAGCAGGTCAAAGTGCAAGTGGTCAAACCACATTCGTATTTTTCTCCACGGAATTTTATTTTACCAGTAAATTGGTAGACGTCGCTTTCCAGATTATCGAAGAGTATTGCCAAAAGATGGCTGATAAGAAAATCGAATCAGTAAAAGACTGCTTAGCAAATGCTTTTCTCGTGCCTCAATTCTGTCAAGATGAAAAGTTTAAGGGGTGTAACCCTGAATTGTCGAGCGGCGAAACTTTAAGATTACTGCACTAAACCCAGAGCAAGAAGAGGCTGAAGAAATATCGATGTCGATTATCAGGGGGAACAATTAGAGAATGGATTTAATGTACCTATTTGATAGACGTAAAATGAATGGTTAACTATTGCGAATCAAGTTAAGGATCACCTAGCTTGATCCAATAGTAAAGTGCGTTGATGAAGATGCCAGCGCATGATTCTGCTCTATAGTTATTAATGCCGATGAAGATTGTAATCTCGTAAATGTAATTATAAAACTATGAGAACTGGACCTTGTCAGGTAAGTAATTTTCGGAATAATAAACGAATTTCAACTTCTGCCATCCCAAGTCATTACATGTATTGTTGAGGTGCAAAACGGCACGTAAGTCATCGGTACTGGAAGCATTCATTAATTTAAGGTTTGGCTCGTTCGTTAGAACGAGTAAACATAAAAACGTAATTCAACATGATAGAAGTGAATTTAACGTTTTGGTTCAAGTTTTCAAAACTAGAAGTTCCTAGTCCATAAGCTGGGGCTAGGTCCGCAAACAGATAACTCTGCATAGTTAGCGTCGATGGTATAAAAAAGAAATCTGCAGTCGATCTAGTCAGTTGTTGCCAGTTTCAAATTTTCAACTCCCAAGTTCAGAGTGAATAATCCGGTTCACCTAGACTGAGGCGAAGTATCTCGAATTGGCTGTTTGTTTTCACGTGGAACATTCTTTTGCCAAAGAATTTCAATATATCGAAGAATGTGTAAATTGCAAGTTAACGCAAATTCTACAAGACAAAAAAGTGGCATTACTTATTCTGGTCAGAACAAGATATTGTTGACCCAGCTTTCTCAATCCGGGTGAAAGAATATCAAGCTTACGGTCAGCGTTGATGTCAGGTGAATTTCTCTCGATTATTAAGTATAATTTGGCAGAGTTTTTAACCAGAGTTAGTTTGAGTTAAGCTATTATAGTGGATGGAGAAAAACCATCAGTTTACTAGAGTCTCTTGAGAAGAACCGAGAAAAGATAGAAGAATGGATTTGGTAAGTGGTTTGGTCTCATAAAGCAGACATTAGAACAAAGCTGAATGGTATCCTAGCAATGAGGTGTTATCCCGTGGCCAGTTAAGAATGTTAGTGCAGCGATGCAATAGCCAAAGGCCCAGCATTTATTTTTTAAAGAATGAAAAGTTCAGCGTGTTTCCTATTAGATGATATTGGTGCGGAGCTTGATTGCAGAAGCAGGAATTGTGTTATAAACAGTTGATTCAAACTGGGTCACAAATATTTATTAGCGCAATTGAAATAAAAAGCATATGGGTTATTAGACCATAATACAGATAAAAAAATTGTTTCGACGTGGAACAATGGCCAAAGTGATAGAGAGAGTTAATCAAATGGCCCACAAGGAAAATGTTATGATTCATCAGTATTAAAGTCTTAAAGGCCCTTGATGCAAGTAAGAAAAAGACCAGGATGTACATCGAAGAACTGATGATGGAACTGGATTACATCTATGGTATTTGAAGTTGTTGATAACTCTATTGATGAAGCCTGCAGGCATTGTAAAAATATTAAATGTCAAAATAACAACCGAGGCTGGTATCTGTTTTAGAGAGAACGGTAGAGGCATTCCTACAGAACTAACATGAAGAAGAAAAGGGGTTTCTGCTGCTGAATTTTATGACCGTCCTCACAGCTGGCGGCAAATTCGATGACAATTCTTATAAGGTTTCTGGTGGACTCCATGGTGTTGGTGTATCTGTTGTTAATACATTGTCTAAACCGTTTGCTACTGCAAATAAGACGAGCCGGCAAACTATACGAACAAAGAATATCAGCATGGTGTCCCCAACAAAAACCTTTGGCTCAACCGGTGGAGTCCCCAATCTAACAGGACAAGGTTATACGGTTCTGGCCCAATGAAGGTACATTTACTAATGTAACTGTATCACTAGAATATTTTGGCCAAAAGAACTCAGAGACAATCTTTTCTCAAACTTCTGGTTTTGTATAATTTTAGAAGATGAAGCTGTATGTAAAAAAAGATAAATAAGAATATGAAGGTGGTATTAAAGCTTTTATGAATATCTAAATCAGAATAAAACGCCTATTCATCAAAAGTTTTCCACTTTAATTTCAGAACGTGATGATGGCATTACAGTAAGAAGTTGCAAATGCAAATGAACGATAGTTTCCAGAAATGTTTTTTGTTTTACTAATAATATCCCTCCAGCGGATTGTGGGTAGCCATCTAGCCCGGTTTTAGAGGTGCATACCAGAAAACTTAACACTTAATATGGAAAAAGAAGCACTTGCCTAAGAAAGCTAAACACCAACAAGTGTGATGATGCAAGAGAAAGGGCTTACTGCTGTTGTTTCTGTAAAAGTGTCCTGACGCCAAAATTTTCTTCTCAACCAAAAGAAAATTAGTTTCTTCGGAAGTTAAACCTGCTGTGGAACACCGTTATGGGGTGAAAAGCTGCAGAATTTTACTTGCGAACCTAAGGTGAAATGTAGAATCATCGTTGGTAAGGAATAATATGAATGCTGCCAGGCAAGAGAAGCTTGCTGTAAAAAGCACGCGGAGATGACACGTCGAAAAGGAGCTTTAGATCTAGCTGGCTGCTGGAAACTCGCTGACTGCCAAGGAAAAAGATCCTGCCTGTCAGAACTTTATATAGTGGAAGGGACTTCGCTGGCGGTTCAGCCAAAACAAGGCCGCAATCGTAAAAACCAAGCTATTTTTGCCTCCAAAGGTTAAAATCCTGAATGTTGCAAAGCGCGTTGACAAAGTTATCATCGCAAAGAGGTGCAACCCTTAATTACTGCATTAGGATGTGTATTGGGCGCGATGAAATAATGATCCAAATAAATTACGTTATCACAGAATAATCAATTTATGACGATGCCGATGTGGAATGGTTCACCACATCAGAAACCTTACTACTTACTTTTTTTCTAACCGACAAATGCTGAATTAATTGATCGGGGATTATAATCATATTGCTTCAACCTCCTCGTAAAAAGCCAAAAAGCAAACCCAAAAGCAATATTTAAAAGATGATGAATCGCTTACCAAAATCTAACTTCTATAGCAACTTGATGACTCTTCTATCCAGGAATGATCATGCTCCTGCTATTACGTATCGCCATTAGAAAAACTTGTCGCGCAATATCAACTAGCCGGTAAAAATGATCAATCGTGTTATCGAATCATGCCCAAGGTTATTCCTAAAAATAAATTGGTTTACAGCGGTACTTTTCCCCCTGAAAGATCTCTCTAAGCAAAACATCACTAGCAGAGTTTGCAACAATTTTGTTAATAGTTAAGTGCTGACGAAATATGCGGCAACGTATTCATTTAAATTAGACACAATGAAGAGCGGAATAATTATTACAATCACATAATACAGACTTTTTCATGGTAATCGATACGAATATTGTACTTGACCAAGATTTGTTGACTCCACTGAATATGGCCGATTAGGGCAAATGCGCATCAAATGATCCTGATTGAAGAAGGAGGTTATGTTAAACGTGGTGAAAAAACTAAAGCCATCACTTCATTTGTAGATGCATTGACTGGTTAATGGCCCGAATCCAAACGTGGCAATATATTCCAACGTACAAAAGGATTGGGTGAAATGAATCCAAATCAATTAAAGAAACCCACTATGGATCCCATGAATCGTAGAATGCTACAATAGTTACTGTTGAAGATGCTATTGTGGCTGATTATTGTTTACGCAACGCTAATGGCCGATCACGTGAGCCTCGGCAAAGAAAGCCCTTATCGAAGAAAATGCACTGAGAGTTGCTACCTTGATGTTAGTTGTGATTAACCCAGCAGCCGAAATGACTGACTGGTAGAAACAAAAAAGCCGCTTATGTTTGTTAATCATCATAAGCGCTTTTTTTATTATAAACTGATTAAAAATCATCACTTAACCCAATTGAATTTTAACTTCGGCTGGACCAAAACGACTAAAGTCGATACTAAATTCATACAGACCGGTTTCCCATTGGTTGGTAAAAAACGAAATTTCATCTTTAGATTTCCAATTTGCCTCTAACAAAATCATCTAATGTAACGATGATCAATACTGGCTTAAACATACCCAACATTTTAATGTTGTGACCAATTAATTATCACGAATCTAAAAATCCATAAGGGCCATCGCAATCAATCCGTATTTGGGTAGCAAATTTGTTCTCCGCTTCACTTCAACCAACTTATATGTTTTCGTCGGCTTCCCACCAAGTAAACGCCACGCAAAATAGAGTTACTGTAATCAGGTTTTTTTTTGTGTCCACAAATAGGGGGGGGGGGGGGGGGGGGGGGGGGGGGGGGGGGGGGGGGGGGGGGGGGGGGGTGGGAATGATATTTGAAGCCACATCCCGGTTACAACAAGCAACTAAAAGCAAACCCTAAGAAAATTGACCATTGTCAAATCTTTTTTTTCCTTTGTTCACTTACTGAGTAGGGAGATATCACCACAGCTCAAAAAACTGTCCTTAAATTTTAAATAAAATACTAAAGCCTATTCTTACCGAACTGCTTCATCTCGACCATTACCATGACGGATTCGAAAAATTTGTCTATTGCTCCTAAGCCAGCTAGCGTAATTTAATGCGCCAATGTAATCGGAATGTCAATACTAAGGAGTCTACGTCTCTTTGAGTGTTATTCAGCGCTTCATATAGGTGGTTTTTCTCCGTATCAATCAACTTAACAAAGACAAGTACCGTACCTATAACTTCACTGCAATTCTTTGATAATATGTTGCCCACCCGTTTTGTTAGCTGCTGCCCAATGCTTCTGCCGCAAAACATTCCAACTTAAACTTAATTTTCGCAACTAACTCTAGCTGCAAACTCAGCAGGTTTGGTGGTCTTATTTCTAATACGGCCTGAATAACAATCAATTGTCACTCCCTGCTCACACAGATACCAGCCTTGAGAATCTTGCAATATAAAAACTCCAACGGCCCTCTTTAATCCTTGTCTTTGACTTTTTATCAGTAACAGATTCTATGGAGCTCTCAACCAGAGTAATTTAAATCTAAAAGGTAATTTATTCTCTACGATTATTTCGTAATACTCCCTATTGCCGCCCTTCTTAATGCAAAGGGATCTTTATCCCCTTGGGCCGTTTGTCCTATCCCAAATATTCTACACTAAAGTGTCAATTTTGTCCCCTAAGCCTACGCAATACTAATCGGCCGATGTTTGTAGAGAATCACCCGGCAAATCTGGTTTGTAAATTGGTCCATATCAGATGCGGTTTGCTACTTCTTCTGATTCACCATCGCAATTTGGCGTAATAAACAATGCCCATTGAATGCCTTGAACATCGGAAATTCCATAACCATGATTTGTCATTAAATCTGTTTAACTGGAGCAATTCCTGCTTCTTGCTGCTGCCACTTTATCCTTGCTTTAAAAGCGTCGCAATTAGCCCGCAAATCGGCTATTCGTTTGGTTTATCAAGTAGAGTATACCAAGTTGCTTTTGAAACAATATGCTGTCTAAACTGTTTAAATCTTGAACGCCATGTCTGCTTTTATCCGTTGCAAAAAAGAATTGAGCATCTGCTAGAGCGAGGACAATCACTTTTTCATTTCCACTTATAATAAGCGCTGGGGATTCGGTTTCGAATACTGATAAAAATAACCGAGAGAGCACTTTCCCGCTATTATTCAGCAAAGGAAAATATTTGGTCGCCCTTCATGGTAATATAATGAGTGCTTCTTTAGGCACATCTAGGAAATGCATGTCAAAAAAAAAAACACAAAAGTCCAAAAAAAAAAAAAAAAAACAAAAAAAAAAAAAAAAAAAAAAAAAAAAAAAAAAAAAAAAAAAAAAACAAAAAAAAAAAACCAAAAAAAAACAAAAAAAAAAAAAAAAAAAAAAAAAAAAAAAAAAAAAAAAAAAGAAAAAAAAAAAAAAATAAAAAAAAAAAAAAAAAAAAAAAAAAACAATACAAAAAAAAAAAAAAAAAAAAAAACAAAAAAAAAAAACAAAAAAAAAAAAAAAAAAAAAAAATAAAAAAAAAAAAAAAAAAAAAAAACACACAACATAAATTAGAAAAAAAAAAAATAGTTTAAAAAAAGAATAATTGAGATATTATAAATGAGAAAAGCAAACTTGAGAAAGTATTACGATAATTTTGAGAGGTAATGAATTAAAGTAGACGAGAAAGATGCATAAACTATAGCTAGTAAAACAGCCATGGAGCGCATAAAGAAACTCTATATATCTCGATATGAATGGAAGATATTGGAAAGAAAGTAACCAAAGCCCATCGAACGAATAGAGAACCAGTGGACGATAAAAAACAAAAAAAAAAAAAAAAAAAAAAAAAAAAAACAACTAAGCTGTCATCGCCACTGGCCATTTCAACGAGGGCGGTAACTTCTTCCAATAATTCTTCATTCATATAGCTACTGCGTTTTCCTTTATGCGCCATGCTGTTTACGCTAAACGATGCCATTCTTTTCGTTCACTATAATTCAACCAAACGAAATGACGTCTCATCTCTTCAACATAGTCATCAGCTGTTTAAGTGAAAAATGCTTTTCCCCTAAGAAACGATGGCCCATAACAAGTGCGTGCCTTGAAATCAATTCCAAATACAATTTGCCGAATAAGCTCATTCCCACAGGATAGTGACAGTAATGAATTGGCCGATATAATTGCAAGAACCGCTGCCTCCCAACGCATGGGTTAGCTCTGGGTAAATTGCTAAAGTTGCTTTCTCAATGATGGCGGGCAAAATGTTAATGGATGGCTAGGCCCTTTTCAGACCCTTGTAGAACAACCACTCCCTTTATCGGTTTTTAAACGACCCACGTCTTGAAATATTTACGCTCATTTGAACGAGCCCAGCCAAGCGCAGCTTGGCGTGCATTGCCTTCGGCAATCAGAATGCTACAGACACAGCGGACCCGTTTTTTCAATAATTCATGTCATTTTGTAGTGTGCTAACTGATTTACTGAAACGGCTTAAAACGGCGCGTGTCCGCTAGCCAAGTAACTTCTGAAAGTGTATATCAGCGGCAACTAGCGCGTTTCGATTCCCTGTGCAAACTACTTGCAGTTTCTTTAAGATTTTGTGTAAATTCTTCAGTACCTATTTCTATAGAGTAAGTTTCCCAATTCATTATTTTTTGTCCTTTTTACACAGTGGAAATCCTAATCGGCCTCACGTGCCTTTAAATAAAGACCTCTGCACAGGCCTTAGATTAAGTTCTAACTCGCAATTGTAACGTTGTGCGTTCTGTTACTGAAGAATTTGCATGCCTTGCATCTAATAGATTAAAAACACATTGAGAAGCCTTCATTACTTTGTCATAAGCTGGGAGGGGTAAGTTTCAAGTAATAAGTTTAGAACTACTACTTTCGTATTGGTCAAGAATTGGGCAAAACATCGCTGCGCACATCGCATGTTCAAAATTTTATAAAGTCGATGTTCTATTTCGTTTGCAAGAAAATATCACCATGAGGTACTTTGCCCCATGGACCATCCGTCCACACTGAAATCATCAGATGCTATTCTACCTCTTGAATATACATAGCCAAACGCTCTAATAACCGTAGGTGATCTCGCCAGTTTATCTGTGACCATTCAATTTCCGCCACTTGTTGAAAAATAAGTAAATTGCGTTATTTCCATACCATTTAACACAAACTTCCAACCTAAGCCCATGCGCCTAAGGTAGGAGAACTCCCAATTGGTCTTCCACAAAGCCGAATGTCATTCACCAATGGATCAAACCCCAATTCCTGCTAAGGGATTTTAGTATAAGTTCTTGAATATTGTCCGGGAGAAGGCTTGAGCATAACTTGAAACTGGTAGTAGTGCGAAGACGATTAGATTTTGTCCGTACCGTCCCATCTGTAGGACGACGACACGTTTGCACATTAGCAACTGCTCCATTGGTTCAGGACCATATTGAACGTAAAAAAGTCTGATGAAAAGTAACACCGCACCAACTTCCCATATCAAGGGGGTTGAAATAATACGGCACTTGCCTTGCCGCAAATAATCTTGCAAAGGCTAAAAATTCAAGCCCTGAATAACGGTTTTAGCAGTCAAATTTCTGGCATCTTCATCTTGCGCCCAATCTATTAAAAACTAAAAAATGGCTATAAGTATACCCTCTGTGAATGGCTGAATGTAGGCCAATTAAACTTATTTACTTAATAAAAAAAAGCCGAAAGCAGCGCAAATTGCTATGTACGGTGGGGATTTCAACAAAACAAAGTGGAAACCAGTCAGTTGCTTTCAATTGCTCTGTGGCCATTTCTTGATGCATACTTAGTAGAGTAAAAATGCGCCCGTTAAGGACTTTCGATGAAAAACTCTTGAGCTTATTTACATCCTGTAAAAATAACACTTTCTAAAAAGCCGCTTCCTTTTTCTTCCCTAAACGTATCTTGAACACGCGTTCATGTGAAGACATTCTTTTCTTGTTTCAATGGAAGCTAAAGCCATTTTACATCACTATAAAGTGAATATACACCAACATAAATACTGCCAAAATATCGGGTCGTTCTTGAGAGGAAGGGTTTCCAGTAGATCGATATAATCTTATACAGCCCTCTGACATGTTGCATTGGTTGTTGCTCATAGCCGACGCCTATTGGTCCTTGATAACTTTTAACTATTGTTTCGATACGCTCTGTAGTTCTTTGTTTATTTAATTCGGGTTTGGAACCCGCCAACTTAATAGAGCAATGTTGCAGCAATTAAAACGCCAGCAATAAAAACAATGATTTAACATCGAAACCAAGATGAGGGTGGACATATTTACTGCCTAAAAATTATTGAGTTGTTTACATCATAACTATTCAAACATTTCGTCAGATCATCTCATCTTGTCGGCTCGGACTGCTAGAATCGTCAGATATTGCCCAAATTAAGTTCAGCACAACTCCTTATGGTCGAGCCGCAGCCTTATTAGTGATCATAACTTGCTCTTTCCTTGTCTAAACTTACGCGGAATCGCCGCTTTACTAAGTAAATTTGAACTCCAGTTTTTTCGTCACTCTTCGATTTGCGGCCAATTCACTTTCTGGAGCCGCCATGTTTTATTAGAGTTTGGTGTTATCTCGACTACCTCATCAACTGAAGCATAAAGCGCTACCTGGCTTTTTCTGCCTAGGCGCGGATCTATTGATTTTAGCTTTATTGCGTCTTTAGCGGCAACCAAACTATTTCGGTTTTCCCTGCTGGTTGCCTATTTGGGCCTTCTTAGTCACGGTTTTTCTTTTCTACTCGTTTGAATCAGGGATTTTCGCACACCTATTAGGCAATTTTTTCGAGATTTTTGGTTTTTCTAGCCATTGCAATATAATCCCATATCAAAATAATGGCCACATTCTATCTTAAATTTAACTGAAGCTGCGCAAATATAGTTGAACAGAGAAGTGAAAAATTAGAAAAAGGCGATGGTTATATCATCGCCTTTTTTTGCAGATAATTGTGTCAGCTGCACATCTCCCAATAAAAAATTCACCATTTTAAATTGATGAACCTGAACTGTACTTCAACTTTTTATTATAATTACGAAGTTCTTATCGTTGAAGGTCATCCTGAATCTTTATTAGTAGTCCCCTGTAAGCTCCCTGGAGAGGTAGCATTCTCAGTAGTTTGGTATTAACCA
>Ga0163217_1106296_pt1 | contig 19933 bp, 14 predicted proteins | sample SynspAceP_FD_185933 | JGI IMG/M metagenome (GOLD analysis project Ga0163217, IMG submission 185933) | Saline lake microbial communities from Ace Lake in Antarctica - Synechococcus sp. Ace-P (PacBio error correction) | ecosystem: Environmental > Aquatic > Non-marine Saline and Alkaline > Saline ...
CACAAGGAAAGAAAAGGAAAAAAATGAAATTGTCCTGCCGCGGAAATGGGAAAGGCCGTGAATTTACCAAATGATTGAAAATTGGCAAAGCAAAGGTTTCCAATCAAGTTTTTTATTTTCGGTGCACCTCCTGTTGTGCCTGCCACTTCCTTTTAAGAACAAGCCGGTGGGGGAAAAATAAAATTGTTAGGCAGATATCGAGGCGGCTTCAAAATGAGCAGGCCCGGAAGAATTTTTCATTACTTGGCAGAAATGAATGAACTGGCCAGGTACGGTGAAAATCAAAGAATCCTGTAGTCATGGCAAAAATCAAAAATCGCTCAGAAGTAATGGCAAAAACCGGAATCGGATGGGCCATGCGCCCCTGGGGCTTTTACAGGGAGAGCTTGTTAAAAAAAATATATCGAAGCTGGCCCAAGTACCGAAACCACGAGTGCTTTCTTATGAAGAAGCCGCTTGGCAACATCAAGTTGGCATGAAGATCGCCATTCGAGAAGGCTCAGCTTTTGCCAAAAATTTTGAAGGCGCTAATCGAACCTGAATCGACTGAATACCTGAGATTGATTCTATTTTGCTCGGTATGATAAGCCCATCCTTGATAATCCTAGCACTATCTCATATCAATGACCTCCGCAGCTCGACTTGTTGCCAAAGAAAGATCTTTTTGATGTACTTCAGAAGCAGGCTTGGCTTAATCCCGATTTCACATTATTCACCTTTCAAGTCGGTCAATTAAGAGAAGGCGATCCTGCTGATTTTTTAATTTTGGTCAGAGAATCTGAAAAAAATTCGAGGTTGTGGCAACCTATATCAATGGTGAAAAGGGTTGCAGAAAATGGGAAAACACTGATTCAGCGAGTCCAATAAAATGACATGCATTTAATAATTTCCAATTGTTTTGCCGAAAATCACAGAAGAAATTTTCAGATAGAATCAAAAGGAAGTAAAAGTCAGAGTAATTGAAGCTCTAGATGGACAGTTGATACGGGCCTGCTATTGAAGGAAGAAGGATTTTGGTGAAAGATGGTTTTTTGCTCCAATCGAATCTATCCGAAGACATCTTAAAAATCACGTTCGTAAAATCGTACGAAGATGCACCTCGGCAATTGGCAATTTATCAAAACTTCAGGCTGAAATCCGGTGCGATTGCTTCTTCCCGTGGGGCATGATTCCCAACAAATTAATTATTTTGCAGTAGGCGTCGTGAATGAATCGATCTGTCGGGGCAGCTCAATCTGATTTATCAAAAGCAAAGGGCGGGAGTCTCGGCAGTCTATGGGAGACCAAGAGAAATCCTGGAACTCCCGGTAGGAGGCATCCATGTCTGCTGCCCGAATGGCTATGAAGTGGCCGCAGCTTATACCAAGATTCGATCCGATGGCGAAGGATATGGGTTTCGACGCTTGAATTCCTCCCATTTATGACCTTGAGCTTTAGGGCATTGCTGGTCATTTCCGGATCCTGAGCTCAGTGACAAGGGATATTTTAGTGGATGAAAGGTTTGAGTTTGAAGGAGATATTTAATGCGATGAACTAATTATATTTAAAAAATATTTGCTTTTTTAGTTTTGTTTTTTTTTTGCGGCACCTTATTAGCAGGGATCAATTTGGCCAAAAGATCAAGAATCCAAGAGTAATCCTGGATCTGGATTAAATCAATTTTCCAAAACAAACCAAAAAAAGACAGGAATCAATGAGGAAACTAAAATTATTTGTAGTAGGTATCGACTTGCCGGGATGGCAAGGATTTTGGAATATCGTATTTGGGTGCATCTGAGGTTGAGGCACAAGGCGGAATTTGCAAAATGCAATTAGAACGGTAAAGCTGTTTCAGCCCGAATAAATGTAGGCCATGTGTGGGTGGGTGCGAGAAGGTGTGTTTGGAAACATAAGTTAAAATAGTAGTCACAGAAGAAGTTTATTTCAAAAAATCAGAATTATTTTCTAGTCTGATATGGAATAGCTTCTTTTTAAATCAGCAGTCATGAAGAAAATATTCTCATATTTTCATCCTAATCACCACGCTATCCTGTGCTGAACCAAAAAACCCCAGCTACCCTTAAAGCCTATACTTTTGGATCATTGGAGATTCCGGTTGCTAAGATTTTGGCCCCCTCGAATTACCGGAATCAGCATATGGGAACAGACTCGGGGAGTTTTGGCCATCTCAAACAAAACCCTCACCTCGCTTGGAGATTTCAATTTGGATACCAAAAAATCTGCTAAAAGTATCTACATCCAATCTGAATGGACCCAATGGAGTTAGGTCATTTAATGGGTTTACGATTAGTTGCCAAAGATTGCCTTCTATCTTGCAGCTATCCCAAAGCTTCAAATCTTGGAATTTTGACAGGAATACAAGAAGAAGTATACCGCATAAATGACCCCTGAAAACAAGTGAGCTGGCCTGGATCCGACTAATCTATTACCTTTATATTCAAGGATTCCATCCCTCTTTGGCTCACAACCTTTTTTCACACGATATATTAGAACGACTGAAAGTTCAAGTTCAAAAATCAAAACCATTTTACAGAATTAATCTCCAAGGTCAGAATCCCGAAGTAAAATGGCTTAAATCAATCAATCGACCAAGTGGATGATGGGAAAACGGTAAAGTAAGCCCAGAAGCTTGCTTGGCAGATAGATTCGACAGCAATTATACGTGTCTCCATTACAGGACCATAGACTCTGGATCTTTCCAAGAAAAGATGAGAAAATTGTTAGGGTACACAGGAAGCGAAAAACAAGTACAATTAAAGGGATTTAAAATATACTAAATGACTTCCTGTAGGCCGATAAAGAAATAATCGAAAAGCCTGGAAAGTGGCAGTATGAAATAATTATATATGATCAGTTTAGAGAAGTTTTTTATCGATTTTTCTTTGCTGCAATTGATATAGCACGTATTCTTTACCCCCAGAGAACTCTATTCGAATAACCCTATAATAGAAATCCTGATTCCTTGATGAAGAATCTAGCGATTAATTGTGAACATGTTTTCCCTAGATCACTAATGTTGAATCTTGGAACTACTTCGTCGGACGAAAAGGCCTTTAACGTCTCCACCAACATCCCAATCGGATGATTTTTGATGAAAAACGTACTGCGCTACGACTCATTCGGTTTTTGAAAAGGATTGGAAGTTGACGAGTAAGTCTTGGTGGATAACTGGCGATTCTCTTCCTTAACTCTTTGCCAACAAAGTTGAAAATAGAACAGGTGGCAATGCAACTGGCTATTCCTCACCGGAAGAGATGGATCTTGGGTCATCCCATCCCGGAAGGCCTGTAAGACTTGTTTGGATAGCTTTTATGAGGAATTGATGACTTTAACCCGAAGTACAGATGGAGCGCAATAGTCAATCTTTGGCAAAAGAACAGTAAAGACGGCTTCTGATGAATCCGCTGATCAGATTCTCCTATTCCACTGTACTTAAGATGATAAAACTGCTGATCGAGAAAATTTTAAGGTAAAAGGCACAGATCAGATTTAATTTTCAGCAAGGGATGGCCTGCAATCATTCGAATATTCTGACTATCAACAAGGTAACTTGAAGAGCTACAGCTCCAAATGAAAACCTTCTCATTCCGAAATCTTTCCTTTTCCAGATAATATTCCCTTTTCCGAATGATGAATTTAAACTGTCCACTTCAAAAAAAACCCTCCAGATTTTGAAAATCTTGGAGGGTTTAGCATTTAATACTCCGAAGTAAAAGTGAAACTCAAATCTCGGGAATAAGTTTTTTTCCTGCACCATCTGAAGCCAGGCTTTTTGACTCGGCCATAAAAAGACCAGCTTCCCCTCCTTGGTCCAATAGCGCGATATGGCCGATTCCTTGGATCGGACAAATTCATTAATTGCTTTTGTCTTTGCAGGTAATCCAGACAAGCCTTGTAGAGATTCATTGGCTGAAACTCCACTGTAGCATTTATATTCCATTCTTCAATCGAAATTGAAATGCACCCTCAAACTGGGAGTTGGCCGACCGTGCGACTACCTTGCGTGAGCCATAATCAAAAGTAAAGAGCTGTGCCAACTCCTTCCTCCATCAATTGCTTCAACCCTTTTTTCAGCTGCTTGGTCTTCATCGCATCCTTATTCACCACCTCGCCGGAAAATCTCGGTGAGAATTGGGGATTCCAGTGAATACCCATGTTTTTTCTCTCTCAGTCAGGTGTCAACCAATTTTAAGATTTCCGGTATCATATAGTCGACGATATCAACCAGAAATGCTCATCGAAATTTTTTCCTTGTCTTGTGCGCCATAAACTGAGTCACGTTGGAAAACCGCAATGGCTTTGGCCACAGCAAAAACATGGTTGGTAAGGCTTTTTTTTATTTTTTTTCCGCCCCTTCCCTTTTTTTTCCCCAAATTTTCCTGAACAGATTCTAAGGAAAGAATACGGTTTCGGTGATTCGGATCCATATTTGCATGGATTTTTTAAAATAAAACTGAGAATTTCGCTTCATCTGGTTTGAACTTCCCTGACATTCAGTTTTTTCCTACTTTTCGGCGGCAGGGGCTATTTAATAAACGTATCCAGCATTCATTGATACCAAAGTTATTCAACAGCGGATTCCAAAAAAACAAATGGCGCAATTTTTCCAGATAGGTAAGCACAGTAATCAAATTCGGGATAAACTTCCTTCGATCAATTCTACATCTCGCGAAGTTGAATTGGCGAAGCCTAGACGAATCAAATTTTTCCAATTCAGGATCCTTCTACATTTTTAAATTCCCTACGAGGTCACTCAGCTTTCGTTGGGATGGAGTAAAAGAGATTCCAATTTATGATCAAAAAATAATTATACACGCCTTTGAAGCTTTTTCCCCCATGCGATCGGCCAAGAAAGCGGATGCACTGGATATTGAGCTTCTGCGTCTACTTCTTCAAAAGCTCATACGGATCTCTTCCTTTCGATCCAGCTTTTTGTTGATAAAGCAGATCATGGCGTATTTCGCATGCCGGCAGACTTCCATAAGTTTCTCCGTCTGAATCTCCACGCCTTCACAGCAATCCAATGACCATAATCACAGAATCGACAGCCGTCAAAGTTCGGTAGGTATCTTCTGCGAAAATCTTGGTGACAGGCGTATTCAAGCAAGTTGAATTTTCATCCCTTTGTATTCGAAGCCCCATCACGGAAGTGGCAACAGAGATTCTCTCTGCTTCTCAATGGCCATCAGTCAGACTTTGTAGCAGTGTCGAATCTATTGGATTTGACCGGCGCCAGCAGTTTGGATTGCTCCACCAAAAGGAGTAGTTTCTCGTCAAAGTAGTCTTCCCAGCATCTGGTGACATGAATGGCAAAAGTTCTTCGTTTCTGGATTTCTTCTTTCAGACTCATGGGGAATGGTTTTCAGCGTGCAAAGGTAAGGGAAAAAAGTGCGAAGGGATTTTATGGATGAACGAAATTTACAAGAGCTATGAATTCAAAAATCATTTTTCTTATTCTGTTCTTTTTTTCGATTTCGGATTTTTGAATTAGAGACGCTCGGATGAGGCGTCTCAGAATCTCATCAATCGTATTTCACCCAACAAATTAATACTCTAAATATTTCTTCGTGACAAACTGGATGCCCGCGAGGCCTTCCATGAAGCAAACGATTCTAAAAGGTGGTGCCTTTGCCGACTTCAGAGTTTTTTGGGCAAGATTTTTCCACCAGATAGCCTTCAATAATTCGCGTTGGCAAGGGTCCCAATCCTAAAAACCCCATCCTCGAGGTCCGTGTAGAGAAACAGGATAATACACGCTTGTACATATTCTTCCTCCATGGCCTTTTTTCAAGTATCAGTGATATCGCAATGACATATTTATCGCTATCCTGAAGAATATCAATGTTGAATAGTTCATTTCCCTTTCATGGCATCACGGCATTTTTACAGATATTCTGCGATAACCCATTCGAAAAGTGGACGATTCATCAATGGCATCGAGATCTTTGGAATCTGCATTGATATTCATCTGCCACTTTAGTCGAAAATCCTAGTCCTCAAGTAGGTGATTGTCTCCTCAATGCTTTCGTAGAGATTTTCAGGCTGGATCCACCGGCTTTGCTTCCAATTCTGCTGAAACGCTCTTGTGACATTCTCAGCTTCAGCGACATCTTTTATCCATTTCTTTGGATAATCTCGCGTTTCCTTCCCAACTGGAGAATTTCCGTAGGTTAAAATCAATCCATGCCATCAAAAAGAAGCGATTGAGGCGTCCCTAACTGATGTGCCGTCTCCTTTGGTCAATCCTGCCCAAATCGATTTTGCTCCGCATTTATTTTGCTCTGGATTAAAAAGAGTGTAAGCTAAACTCAAATAGAATTATACTGCTAGCTGGATACGTAGGGATAATTATTTCAGTTGAGAAGAAAGCTCGGATTCCTGTAGAAACTTGGAAATATCTGCCTCTTCGAGCAAAATCGGTTCGTACTCTTCTGCATCTCGGAGGAGGTTTCGGCCTCCAAAGTTCGAATCGGAATCTAGTCCATCAGCATTTTTGCTTGAAGGGTATATCCTAAACTCAATCGGAATTCCTTACCGATCGACCATACATGACCAGGGAATAGAATAGTGTTCTGCTGGATGATTTCTTGTTGATAAAAGTGAGGATTTCAGCATTAACTCGCAGCATATTCAAGCGCAGCTGAGAGTAGCTCAATCTGCCTTCGCTCTCGTTCTTTAAGCTCATTTTACACAAGCCGATTGGTAAATACCAGAATCGAACCGAGCCAATGGACGGATGGATACCAAGACAACCAGCCATTTACTTTGTTTTCTTGTTGCAGTAGAAGATCTACTGAGGTAAGGTCTTGAAATCGGTTTTTCATCTGATCAAAGGTGGCTCAATTACTAACTTGCCAACTTAGGGAAGTTAGTATATGCTTAAGGGAATTTAAAAATCCCAAAACTCAAACGCATCTAAAGCTAATTTAAAATTTGTTTTTGGTTGAGTTTTGATCGCGGGTGCAAACATTTGACTTTAATCTACTTTAAATTTTAGTCAGTTGTAGCAATCTGATCCTGCTTCAATTGTTTGGTTTTGATCGCACTTCCAAAGGGTCTTATACGTAAAAGGTTTGGTGCCATGCAATCAAGATGCCAATTCGGTAGATTTTTTCCCCGCCAACCAAGTAGTTGCCAAGAAAGCCAAGAATCACAGCCCCATAGATAGGGCAAGTTCTATTCCGCACAGGCCATAACTCACTCTTCCCATCATGGCTATCGGTGAAGTGAAGTGGGATATGGATAAGCCAAAAAGAAGTGTGCTATTTGGGTCATTGAGCACAAGCCAAAGAGACCGTCATGGTATGCAACTATTAAAGGGATCGTCAAGGAAGCATAAAACTGTTGCGCCATCTGAAGGAGCATCGACTGCGATCCGAATCCGGCAAAAAGGCTCCGTATATAAATATCCCGCCAAGGAAATAAAAGATGAAACAGAGTACTATCTCCGCGCATTAATTCCCAGAAAGCATTTGAAGAATATCTCCCAATTCAGAATTAGGCATGGGATTGACTTAAAGTCTGAACTGGCCATATCCATCGCTGTTGGCTGCGGCATTTGGCCATTCCTAGAAAACCAAGTCACTCACAGTTAGTTAATGTTACCCATCATACAATCCAGATGATCAATTGGTAAGCCCGACAGCTGCAATCCTAGAATTTTACCCATCATCAATTGAAAAGCTTCATGAAGGAGACTAGAATTTTCCACAATTCGGCTGGATTTCTCTTCGATGACCCTTGCATGATCTGATTGCAATAAATGAAAATAAACATGTAAATCAGCAATCACCCGCAAAAACCTATCGGCATAATTGGACCGTGGCATCGCTTACCGTTTCTTGTCCCTTGATCATCGAGCGGTGGATGACTTACTCGCAACTTTTGTGGCGGACATCGTTGATGATTTTAGGATCAATCCCACTTTCAAATAAACGCTGTTTCTTCGACTTTCTTTTTGAGGTTAAATTTTCCAATAGTTGATCAAAATTCATATTTGGAATTCTCTTCGCTAATAAGTAATCCCACTGGAGATTCAGGTCAATCTTTGGGTCAGTAAAAACCATAGCGCTCTCCATTTTGGACCAGTTCTTTGGCTTCCTCGGCCGTTGTATTGGAAAATGCAAAATGCGTACTGCTCAGAGCTCTCGAGAAAAAAGCTTGTTTTCATCATCACTTCGATGATTCGTAGCGATTGATTAACCTTTTTCTTCCTAATGCGATCCAACAACACACCATAATCGCCGGAAAAATAAGTGGTGTCAAGCAAAAGTGACGCAATAAGAACGATTTTTTTTCTTGACGCGAGCTAGATATTCTCGCTGGATTACAAGCCAGATTTTATTCCATTTTCTGAATGCTTTTTACTGATGAATAAAAAATCTCCCATTACTTGGAATTTTACTGTCTTGGAACTGCATGAATTTTCCCGCATATTCCCATCAACGTCGTGAACAACTGATTGGGGGGTTTTTTGCCACTTAAAATGGGAAGTGGGTAAAAATGAAAGGATGAATCATCTTGCTTAGCTGCCCACTCCGCGGGATCAATCTGAATTAAGTGATCAATCGTAATGGAATAAACTTCAGGCCGAAAGCTTGATTTGACCTGTTTAATTGTCCCATCGAGAATTTTTTCTTGGATCGGTTGATATCGCGACTTGCTCACAGAGAAGCCTCACAGACTCCATTCGTGAGTTTGAAAGATCACTGTGGTTCCTTTTTCGCTTCAGTGCCAAAAATCTCATTTTTTGATGATTTCCCGCATTTACTGGATCAAATCCTGAGAAGGGCTCATCAAGATCAAAAGTGGCGGGTTATGAATCACGCGTAGAGATAAATTGGACTTTTTGAGGCCCATTCCTTTCGAAAGGTCTTTCAATCTTTTTTTGTTTTCCAATTCGAGATTTCCAGCTTGTCCAACCAATGATTGATCTTGCTTTTTTGGCATAACAGAGTATAGACCCTTTAGCCTGGCGAAATAAAATCATTTGATCCCAGACTGCATTTTTTTATAACCAGTCCTCGCTCCTGCAAGGCAAATAGCCGATCTGTGGCGATATGTTTAGGTGCCAGTAGTTCTCCACATTGAATAAAACGGACCCGAGTCACTATCAATGAATTTGATTAATGATTCCGAATCAAGTTGTCTTTCCCGCTCCGTTTGGACCTAAACAGGGCCCAAAAATAACACCCTTTTGAAACCTCCAGATCTACGTCTGAAAGTGCTTTTGGTAGCATTATAGGATTTACTGAGTTTTTCAATTTTAAGCATTCCAACTCACAAAGTAAGTATATTCAACAGTAATAGAGCCCACTCCAACATCGGAAATGGTTAATTCAATTCGTCTTGTTCCGATTCCTTAATATCCTGCGAGTGACGTAAGTATCATCATCCAAAGCCCTAAAATATTTTTGGGATTGATGTCCTAACACAGTGGGGTGGTTTTTCATTTTTTATTTTTATCGATAGGAATCCGAAGGCAAGGTTAAATTTAGTGTTCCAGCACGCAACTGCCGCTATTACCCTGACTTCATTGGACATTCGTCCGAGAAGTCAAAAGATTGATTTTCCCATAGTTTGACTTCAACGATTATCTTTTTGGCATTAGTGAAATTAACCTTATCCAGCGTCCACAGTACCCATATTTAGGGTAACTAGTAGTGGTGTCCATTGTGGACTTGATTTGGACTTTCCTGAACTGTATTGTACTGAACGTCCGCACTTGCACTTTTTTATTTTCAATTGATTGGATCGTCCAGAATTGGCCAAATCACAAAATCTGGATCTTCCCATTCCCAAGGTTAAAATTGAGATGATACAGGAAGTTTGTTGTAAGACCAAGATCCCAAGTATGGTCAAAATCTATAGATTGAACTCGGAAAATTTTGGAAGTAATACTTTTGCCCAAGTTTTTTCTGATCAAGCCATTTTTTATGAACAGAGTGCTGTGATACATTATTGGAAATAGAATTAGGAAAACCGGGAGATATTAGTCCTTGTTCTAAATTGACGCCGTGAATATAAAGCGATCTATTGAGCGAATTCTCTTGAAGGTTTAGTCCGTGCTTTTTGTAGGAAGTAAATCTAGCAACACTAATTCAAACCCTTTGGTCCTGGGAACCTTAAACTCTTTAATTTAATTGCGCCTTACTGAAGACTCACCCTCCCAAAGAACATCAGGAAAAGCAGACACAAATTTTCTAAGCATAGGGTTAAGGTACGGTTGACTTTCAAAATGTTTTTTAAAAAATATAAAAAAAAGCCAGAATTTGCTTTCTGGCTTTTTTTTTAAAAAGAACTCCTTCATTTTATAAAAAGAAGGTTTTCCCCTTTTCCCGGATGCGGGTTTGAAGTTTCTGAATTCACCAAAATCTCTAGTGTTTTTTGTCTTTCTTCCTTCGAGAAGATGAGTTGGGGTCAAAACATTGAACCATGATTAAATTGGTCACCTCTGGTGTATCCCATTGATATTTTTTTATCCCTTCCCTTTCATCGAAGCATTTTGCTGATGTGTTCCTGGGTCAATTTTAATTTTCACTTTCCTCTTCAATCGGTCGGCACCTCCACAGATGCGCCCTAGAGGCAGCGTCCAATAAATGACACATAAAGATCAAAGATCACATTATTACCCATCTCTTTGAAACGTAGTGTCCTCGACTTCCTCTATAACAAATGAGTAGATCAAACTGCGTTCCCGCTGGAGTCTCATTTCCTTTTCAGACATGCTAAGTTTGCATTCCCTTCTGCCACTCCCACCTGGGATAGATTATTGAAATAACTCCTTTTGATGATTAAACCTTCTTGAGTCAGCTCGGCTGGTTTTTTAATCTAACCACTGGGCCATTTCCTCCACAGCTCCACAAGTACTTGCTGAACCAACTTTGGCCAAGCATTTGGTAAATTGACTACTTTCTTGATCTGTCCTGAACCTTGAACAGGAAGAACAAGTCTTTGAAAGAAATCCTTCGGCAACGAGGTGGCGTTTTTTACTTTAATTTTCCTTTTCTACACCATTAGCATCTCACTCAATTTCAAATTTGAAGCTTGTTATCCTTCTCAGATTTTGTAACTTTTTTGGTACGTCTACCACGCTTCCGCCACTGAAGAAAAGACCAAATCCTCCACCTCCTCCTCCAACCGAATATATACCGAATTGGGAGAAGATATCTCCTATTCATTCCCGCCACCATAACCTCCGGCTCCACCTACGCCCGATGACTCAAATTGATCAATATCTTTGGCTTTTTCTCAGGATTGTCTCAGAACTTCAATAAGTTCAGCGGCTTCTTAAATTATCCTCAGCCGGCGGAATTATCGGGGTTTTTTATCGGGGTGAAATTGGATAGCAATTTTCCGATATGCTTTTTTTATTTCATCGCGGCCCGCAGCAGAACTTTTGACATCTCCAATATTCGTAATAATCTCTTTTTGACATATTTTTATGCTCGCAGTCCACTAACTTTAGCAAGCGAACTACTTTATCGCCAAGCTTATATCCTTTCTTACTACATCAACAAACTTTACCCTTCAAACTTCTCGGCTTGGTGCTGGGATCTGAGTGATTGCTCTTCGGGTTGTCCGCATCAAGAGCTTTTCCCTACTAGGTCTTCCCATTGGCATCAAAAACCTCTTTGCTCGTAAGGATTCTTACTGCTTCTGAAAAAATCAATAAATTCCCTCTCTTACTTTAGTACTGTCAGTTTCAGCTTCCGCTTGCCTTTAAGGTCGGCTCAAAATTTCATCAACTACTGGTAATTTAAATCTTTTAAGACGTCTTCAGAGCTTGTGGTATCAAGATCCAACGTTTCCTTTGAGGTTTTTTTCGATAATTTTTCGAAGTCAGAATAAAGCCCTCAATTTTATTTTTTAAACTCCAAAATCTCTTCCTCAAGCGAATTTTCGCTCAGCGGCTTCATTATCAAGTCCACCTGTGTCGTTGCTAAATTCAATCTAAGTTCACTCCCGGTAATTTCTCGTTAACGAGGGCGTAAAAATCATTTTTGATTCATTTCCTGATCAGGTTGCTCTTTATTCTTCATGATTAATTCTTTCTAGTTGGCCAAACTCTTTTATCAATATTTGTTGCCAGTAAAGGCAAAAACTGACAATCTGGCAAAATTTTAATCATTGTGAATCGCCCTGCCAAATCCAGTTCTTTAAGCTTATCTAAGTTTTGAATTGCGACACCGGAAGAAATAAAAGTGAAGGGAATTCCTTTTAGGAACTTCTCGCTTTCCATCTCTTCGCATTAGTTCTTCATCCAACATATCAGCTTTGCTAAATCGGCTAAAATTCTTCTTTTTATCCAGCAAGTTCCGGATTAATACTTCTCTAGTCGCTCTCCGATAAGGATATGGTATTGTTTTTTCAAATCCGGCGCATCTGCAGGAATCATAAAAAGCAATATTGGAGTTTCCGCTCTAATATGGTCTCAAAAATCGAATTCAAGCCCTTTCCCTTCGGCAGCACCCTCAAATAAACCGGGAATATCAGGCCATTACAAAGATTGATCTTCCGCGATAGGCTACGACACCCAAGTTTGGAACTAAAGTTGTAAATGATAATCCCCATTTCCGGTCTTGCTGCAGAAATGGATGAAAGGAGAGTTGACTTTCCTGCATTAGGAAACCCACAAGCAAACATCGGCAAAAGGAGCTTTTAATTCTAAATAATCCACTCCTCAAATTCAGTCTCTCCCGGGGCTGAGAATAATGTGGAGCTTGATTTTGTTGACGTTTTGAAATGTTCATTACCTAAATCCTCCTCTCCACCTTTGTTTAAGATTACCTTCTTTGTCGCTCTTCAGTGATCTCGAATCTTTTTTCTCCTGTTTCTGGCATCTTTTGCGATTGTACCAAGTGCACTTGCAAGATTGAACGTCTTTTCGCGTCTGCCGCAGTTTTCTTCTCCCACCTTCCCGTGGTTTACCCAGCAATCTGCAATGACGTGCTTTTTTTATACTTGAGGTGTAAAAGAGTCCCAGATCTTGATTGTTCCTCTTAGAATGATTGTTGGACCTTCCTCGAGACCTCCATCATCCTCCGTCAGGCCCCCCCCCCCCCCCCCGCCTTTGGGGACAATGCTTTTTTCTCTTCTCTAAAATGTTAAAAGCTCCTGGCCTCCCTGCTCCAGATCTGGAACAAAAACTTCCGTATAATCGATAAAATTGGAATCAGCCATTTGAATGAAAATAAAAAAGGGCTAAGCAACATGCTTAAGCCAAGTTTTTTGAAATTGCAAAATTAAGAAAATTAACGGGATCAGTAAATATCGATCCCCAGAAGTGATAGAGGCAAAGATTTTGATCAATCTCCCCACTCCCATTAATTTGCTAAGTTTAAATTTTGAACTAGAAATAAAAGTCCTGCTACCCGGAAGTGTTTTCCGTCCAAATAAACTTTAATTCTAGTGGTTTATTTTCTGCTCGTCTTGGGTCATGCCACCTCGATTTTGAGTTTTACTCGCTCTATAATTCTAAGCTTCAAAATATTCTTCTGGGAACATCCAAAGCGATCATTCCAGGATTGAAAAGTCCATGAATAGCCCAGCATTTTATCCAAATGCCTCGGCCTGAGCTGTTTGTAAACGAGGGAATCCGTCAAAGATATATCCGTGAAGTACTGTTTTTTGGATTCATTGATTTAATCCTCAACCATACCAATCACTACTTATCGGGGACTAATCGGCCCCTCATTCATATATTTTTGGGCGCAAACCCCTAAATTCAGTCCCTTCTCCTAGATGTTTTTCTAAAACAAATCTCCGGTAGAAAGGTGAGTCCAACTAACTCTTCTATCAATTTCTCAACTTTGTGTTCCCTTTTCCTGCGCCAGGAGGGCCAAATAATACATATTGTTAAGCATTAGTAGGTATAAATTAAGAAGTCTCGAGCTTGATAGATTGAAAAGGAAGATTTCTGCCTAATGCCCAATCCCCCCCCCATAATCCAGACCATAATCCGACACAAATTTATTCCGAAATTTCAAAAACGCCCACATAATTTAAAGCGTAATTAAACCGAAAAGCTTCCGGGTTTGGAAGGAGGCAAAAGTGGCGATTGAAATGCTCGCTGGCTCGTAAGTCTTAAACCGGAAAATCAAGTAGTCCATGCTAGCACCAGTGTCGACATAATCCTCGACAATTAGTATGCTTTTACCTCTCAAATCCTCATTAGACCTATAACTGACTTTAATGGCTCCAGAAACTTTTAACTCCTTCATAACTTTAATTTAATAAAAGAAAACTTTGTGGGATGTGTAATTTGACTGGCATAAATTTTGCAAGAAAAATAAAAGCCCATTACGAAGAACTTCCGACACAAATCAAGTCGCTTTCAACAAAATTCTTCAGAAATTTTGCTTTCCAAATACTATACATTCTGTCCTGAAAGGAGTCTCTTCATTTAAGTATTTCTGAAAAACAGGTCATGTATTTTAAATTAAAAGACATCGATCAGAGTTTAGGCGAACTAAAGAACTTATACATTTCAATCATTGGACTCGCAGATCTATCAGAGATAAGCTTTCTGCTTATAGGCGATGAATCATTGCCTTCTGTCAGGGCTCAGACCATTATTATTAGACAATTCCATGGATTTGGCTGGAGGAGGAAGCATAACTCGAAGATAGCCTCACTATCACTCAGCCCCAATGTACGATAGCCGGACCATGTTCTTACTTCTAAATTGGGTTATGATATTCCACTGTTCGTTAGCCACGCAACAATACGATCTAGCGCTTTCTTTCGAGGAAATAAACTTATCTCTTATGGAAATGACAACCCTCATGGTGTCCTAACTCCTTCCGTTGTCAAGTAATGTCAGAGATTAATGCCTGTTTTGACAGGGGCATTCTCATTGAATAAATTTTAATAAAAATGGAAACACTCCTCACCGTGCTCCTCATAAGTGGAAAAATACTACCCATCCATCAGAATAGTGTATAAAAAGTTTCAAAGCGAATAAATGCAAGCCTATTGTCCAAGTATGCGGCAAGTAATGAAATCTTCCTGCATCGTACGTTTTGCTTAAAGGGAAAGTCGCGTCCCCGCCTCAATTCCTCTAGGGAAATCAGAAAATAATTCATTTTCTCCCTACCAATTAAACATTCATTTCCTCCCAGTGTGTCCAAAACCATCTAGTTCTGTCCCTTCAATTATCTCTGTCCAGCCTATTACAATAATTGATTATATATCTAACCATGAATCCAATCGTATCAAATTAATGGGCAAAAACAGCAGTTCGGAGACACCAAATTTTAACAGTATACAATCATGAATCTTCGGCTGGAGTAAACTTCTGGCACAACCTTCAATCAGATCTTCGCGTTCTTCAATGAAATTCAAAGGAATTTAGAACACATATATTCGTCACCTGAAACTCCTTAATTTGAGTAATTCAGATAAAAATTTCATTCTTGCAATAAAAATATGTTAATTTTTCTTATTCAGATTTTGAATAAAGGATCAGAATTATTTTTTTTTCCAGAAATTGGGTTTTTCAAATAATTCATTTAGATTTGTAGTAAATTTAAAAAGTTTATAAAATTTGTAATCAATTATCAACTTAAAAATTTTGAAAGCAAAAATTTTTTGTTATGAAAAACTAATACTATCAACAATTATGGGCAGGCCGCTTTGACTTTCGGAGCAATGCCCAGGAATTGACCAATGGTCACCTAGAAATAGGCGGCGGTTTCACAAGCCAATGGCTCCGCTTGCTGCAGCTATCTTTCGCCAACTTTGGAAATCTGGGACACATCGAATTCGGTGCACGTTACAATGTTCAATGAAAATTTGGTTTAAAGCTAGACTATGGTTTTGGATCGATGGAAATGAGGCAGGTGCAAGCAGATGCTTCCAACAGGTAGCTTCACCAAGTACAGCAGACTAATCTGCAAGGTGTCGCTTAACATTGAAGAATCATGAACTTTTGGGAAATCATTCACAGAAGTTTCGGATTGGGTTTTACTTACACGGAGGAGCTGGAATTGGAAGAGTAATCCTGAGGAAAACTAACTTTCAATACTTTCGACGATGCGTGTATACAATTATGTTCGGAATTACACCTCAATTAAATTGAGTAAAACATTGGCCTTGGTTGGAGATATTTCGACTGGTCCTTACGGCCGTCAGGACAGTTACATGGGATGGATCGACTGCATCAGACTGCTATGGCGATAATGGTTTCTTTTGGAGCAAAACGGAACTTGGTGGGTTCTGGTACTTTAGGATTCAATTCTATTTGGTAAAAATGAAGAGCATGCGGATTGGTATATTGCTGCAAGATAGTAATGCTTTACCCAAGAGAGAACTTGCTTCCCAATCAACGGAATTAAAGATATGTTGAAAGACTCTGATGGTTTGATGGTGTCCCAGATATTTTTGGATACTGAGCCTAACACCCTGCTGAGCTAGAGTTGATTCAAAAGGTTCTACTATCGATTTCAGATGGGTGATGGTATTCCCTGATCACATTGGATAATGTCCATTCCTTCCTGGTTCCATCCTCTACAAACGGATTGTCGCAGTAGAACAAGTGAAGGAAGAACTTGATTACTTCAAGAAAGCATCACCGATGGTTATGTAAATGTTATTATGCATTTGATAGCTCTAAGCTGCTAGGTTTATTCTTTCAAGTGCTGCAAGTTTATGTTGCTAACTTTAATGAGAGAATCCCAGGAGTAAGTGTTTGAAATTAAAGATAATGCCAGACGAGCTAGGCCGCAGAAGATTACACATGAAAGCTTTTTCTGAAGAAGAGCCAAGCCAGTTTTGATCTTTTGGTTTCTTCAAGGTGGTTGATGGTTCAAAGATTATCTTTCAAAGGATACGGAGAGAATACTAGGTGTAGACAAATCTTCTGCAGATGCTAAGACAATAAATTGGGGGGGGCCCCCTTTTTTTTTTTTAAGAAAAAAAAGAAAAAAAAGCAAGTTTTTGGAAGTGAAGTAAATAAATATTTCAAATAGTAAAGCCCGGATTTACATCGGGCTTTTTTGCTCTATATTCATATAGAAAAACATTACCTCATACTTACGAATTAATAAATGAAAAAAATATATTCTATCCTAATGCTAATTAAGGGAAATATCAATTTTTCGCTTTTTGCACAGAAACCTTATAATAGACTAATCCTTTGATGTAAACGGAGGCTTTAATAAGCCCATGGGAGCACTAATGGCGGGATATTTTATCCCCTACCTCAACATTGGACATGTCGATTTGGAGGAAGATACATGATCAACCCATACCTTTGGTTTTTGCAGGAATTTAGGGGTTTGGAAGTTTTAGTGGCAGCCAAAGATGTAAGTCAAGATTCAAGACAAATTATCTAAGTCTCAGTATGCGAGGTGTGTGGGAATATTGGGAAGATCTCTTGGGATTTGAAAACATTTACAAAAAGGTTTACTGTGTTAGGAAGAATTTGGAAGCAGGTGCTGGGTATTTTAAAATCCGAAGATCGTGTAATTCCAAGATTTCGATCCTGATTAGTTTAATTCTTTTAACTCAAGCCTTAAAAGGGCTGTATTCTCTTTTTCAATAGAATCAGCTTACAAGGGACTATTTCTTATGATTGTGAATGGAAGACAGCGATTTAATTTCGACCGGAAATTGACCTTAATCAGATTGGAAGACCATTATTAACCGAAATCCCTTAGTCACGGCTACTGCTACTTGGTGGACAGGTACAATAGGTCTTACTTTACTTAGGAAAAAATGAGACTCAATGCAGATTGGTTCATCAAACTGATAAGTATGCTACTAAAAGAAGAGCTTGCTTCTTAATATCAATGAAATCAAAGATATGTTGAAGGACTCTGATGGTGATGGAATTCCTGATTTATTGGGATCCTGAGCCAAATACTCCGTTGGGAAGCAAGAGTTGAATTCAAAAAGGCACAACAATAGATTCGGACCAGTTTGATGTAATTCCTGATTCATTTGGATAAGTGCCCGTTATCATACCTGGCCATCGTCTACAAACGGTGCCCAGTGGAGCAAATCAAAGAAGAAATTGATTACTTCAAGAAAGCGATCAAACGAGGGTTTATGGTAAATACCTATTACCGCATTTGATAGTGGCTTACTCCACTTGGGTTATTCTTTCAAGCTCAGCTGGATATGTTGCGAACTTCATGAAGAGAAAATCCAGGAGTAAGTGTCTTGAAATAAAAAGATATGCGGATGAGGCTAGGCAGAAGATACAACATAAAGCTTTCTGAAAAGGAAGAGCAAAATCAGTTTATGACCTTTTAATTCTCTGGCGGTTGATGGCTTCAAGATTATCTTAATAAGGAATATGGAGAAAGTACCAGTGTAGATAAGCTTCTGCAGATGCTTCGACAGCTAGCAAGAAGAGCAAGCTTCGAAGTAAAATAAAAAGTTGAATTTTTTAATTGAAATCCTGATCAATAAATTTGGTTCAGGATTTTTTTTTGAAGATTTAATCAAAGAGTGTATTTTTTTTTATTACCTAAAACCAAAGGTGTTAATCTAAAAAATGTGGGGAAAATGTGGATTTTGAAGGGCGAACTTATCTTTGTAACAAAGAATAGCAAGGTGCTTTTTAAGATCGAAATTCGATGAACTCAAGGCTTTTATTTTATATTAAGGCTGTTTATATTACAAGAGACTTCCTTCCCTAGCCAACAAATTCATAGGCAGAGATGAGGGATGTAACCATCCAAAAAGGACGTCTAAGATTTCGCAAAAAATCTGGAAAAGATTAGGTAGCTATTTGCATTTGAAATTTCCCGAAAAAATTTGATTTTGAGGAATGTATCGTTCAAACCCCTCTTGCAAAAAAACAGCCATTCAATTCCAAAAAAGAAACCTGTATTATTGTCTAATAATGAGAGCTTCACTCCTTTTTTATCAAGGGCTTTTGAAATTTTTTCCGATCATGCTGAAAGTGGTTTATCGGAGCTTTTTCGGGAAGAAAAGTGGAATGAGGACTTAATCGATTTAGTCTTCGGTTATTACGCTAGTCCTTACCTTCAAGATCGAGTGGTGGATTCTAGGCCGATCCAATGTTGGCAACAGGTAAATCAAATCTTAGAATCGATCGATGTGATTTGCAGAAATGGCCATAACCCAAACACCTTCAATATCGCAATCAATTTTTTGCAGCCCCAGAAGGAGATAAAACTCTTGGATCTGAATTAAAAATCCCTTTTACTCTATTGGATTGGTAATGGTAGACCAAGTTAAAACAACAAATTCCTACATTGTCCCCTGGTTTGGGGTGACGCCGCTGGAGATCTCGGCTTTTTGGTCGCTAAAAATTTAATAAGTATTCTATGCTTGCCTTTATTTTCTTTTTATTCCTTGGTCTTAGTTCATTTTATTAGCTGGCGGAAAATACTTGTTGATGTGCTCCGGGGATTGGCTTTAAAACGGGGGGGTAATGAGTGCTGGGCCTAAATCGGATTAACAATGTTTTGCTTTTTGGGAACTTCACCCCAGAAACTTTTGGTCAGTTGTAAAACCTGCATTGAGCGGCAAATAGTGATATCTCCATTGGAATGTGATTGGTTCTAATATTGGCCAACATACGCCTGGTTCTTGTATTTCAGGCTTATTCTACCAATTTTGATCAGTCCAACCACCTAAAATTCGAAGTATTTGAATCACTTCTTCTAGTCTCTTTTCTATTCTTGGGACTAAGTTACAATGAAAAGTGATTCTCGACGCCCTGGAAGGCGTCTTATTATTTTGGCTATTTCATTGGATTCAATGTTTTATTTTTCAAGACAAGTAGCAGCGATGACCCAGCAGTAGTAGAAGAAATAGAAATTGCTAAAAACCTGAGTTGGTTTAAATCAAATTATTATTTCATTGGGGGAGTCTAATTGCCTATATGGTAGGCTCGAACTTCTAGTAGAAAATGCGGTATTTGATATTGGGAATTTGGCGTTTCGGAACGTGTAAT
>Ga0163217_1055337_pt1 | contig 19930 bp, 22 predicted proteins | sample SynspAceP_FD_185933 | JGI IMG/M metagenome (GOLD analysis project Ga0163217, IMG submission 185933) | Saline lake microbial communities from Ace Lake in Antarctica - Synechococcus sp. Ace-P (PacBio error correction) | ecosystem: Environmental > Aquatic > Non-marine Saline and Alkaline > Saline ...
AGGAAAAAAAGGGAAAAAAAAAAAAAAAAAAGGATTCTTTTAAAAAAACAAATTAAATAAAAAAAAATTATCTTTTGTTTAAAGCAATCAATCCCTATTTAAAAAAAAAAAATTTTTTATTGAAAAATAACAAAATTTAAAATTTCCTTTTTTTCGCGGGCAAAATTTTCCGAAATAATTAATTTGGTGATTTTTTTTTTTTGATAACTACTCCCCACCTTAATTTGTTTTCCGTCGAAAAATCTGTTTCTTTTTGGTTTAAATTCCCCTCCAACCATCCCAAACGCAACTATAAAAGCTCTAATTTTACATTTGAAGTCCCTTTAAAATAAGTTTTGTTAAGCAAGATAAAAATCCCTGTTTTGCCTTGAAAGTTTTTTAATTTACTGCTCGAGCTTCATCCCATCCAATCTTGTGGTAATCTGCTACATCCTTTAGCGTGAAAACCATCCGGAAATAGCTGTGTCCAATTTTCATGGGTTTCCCATACTGGGGAAACTCAAGTCGTTTTTGTAAACATAGGGGTGCTAAATGTTTTTAAGAATATCCTCCATCTTTTTAACTAAGTTTCTTAGGATTTCAAAAAGTCCAACAATCTCTGCTTCTTTATCATAAAAATTTAATTTGATTCATAGTAAACTGTGTCATCATCTGTTTGCACACGGATATAAGACCAATACATTTTCATCGTCACCCCTGCCAATCTAACGTATGCGAGCAATTAAGCATCACATTTGGGATCTTCTGGTGCTCCGTATAACTTATTTTTTTCTTCTGTGCCAATAATATGAATATAAAGTCAATATATTCAACCTCCAAATAATTTTAATTTAATAAATTCTTAAATACTATACTGTTTTTAAAACTTTCATTAAAAAAATAGAGGCTGAGAATCAGTTTTCCTCAGCCCCCTTTTCAACGTATCCGGATTTTCATTTTTAGAACGTGCTCCAAAAAGCAAAAACCCAACGTTCACTTCACGAAAAATACCGATGGTCCCTTGTGACCATCTTGCGCTTTTTTAAGTGACAGCCGATGCTGTCTAAACGTTTTTGTGGTCCAACTCCCATTTTCATTCTCGAATCGTTCTAACGGAGAGTATTTCAAAAAATAAATAAACCTTTACAGACGAATCCCACTTAACAGTCTGCGATTAGACTGTCACTATGTTTCTAATTGTTCTAGTTTAAGTTTTTTTTAGTCTTCGTTTCCTTTTTTATTCCTTTTGTTTAAAATCCGTAACAATTTCGTACAATTCGGCTACCATACAAGACAGATTCTCAAGCGAAAAAATTAATTCCGGAGTTTTTATAAAAGCCGTCACAGCGTGGCCTCAATTCTTTCTAATCAGACCCAGTTTGCTTATCTAAGCCCTAACTGAACCCATTCAAGATCTTTTCTTTTCAGATAAAAATACTGTAGTCAATCGTTGCTTGTTTGCAAATCTCCAGTTACTTTTAACTTCAGTAATTTGTCACATTTGAAACACGCGGGATCTCTACCGTTTTGACTAAAATATCATTGAACTTCTTTTGAATTCTTGAGCTACTCGCCCGTTTCTTAAATTTTGCCATGATGTTCCCTCACTTTCCTCACAATTTTTTCTTTATTTATTAATAAAAGAAAGATTACTTTCGTTTAATTTCAACCATTTCGTATGCTTCCATACGTCATCCACTAATTACATCATTGGTATCTTTAATCATGAGCCCACATTTCGAATTCCTTTTTTTTAACTTTTTTGATCATCTTTAAGCGTTTCAAACCTAGCTAAATTCGCCTTCAAAATCACAATATTGTCTCTGATTAAACGAATACTACTGTTACGAGAAATGTGAACCAATCCGTCACGAAACCACCAGCAATTGTTTCTACTTTAGAAACCGCAAATGCTCCCGAACGCTGCTTGTCCAGTAACTTTTTCTTCATACTCTGGATCCAACATGCTTTCATTGCTGTTTTCAATTCGTCTATAGCATTGTAAATAATCCGGTGTTAGCGAATATCAATTTTTTTCTTGCTAGCTTGTTCTTTTAGCTTGTGGAGTTGGTCGACAACGTTTAAAAACCAATGATGATGGCATTACTTGCGCAGCTAATGTAATGTCATCTCATTAATAGCTCCAACCTGCGTGTGTAGATTTTCACACGCACAGCCTTCAACTTCAATTTTTTGTAAAAACTGGAAAGATATGCTATCTGCTGACCTTGTACATCCGCTTTAATAATAACATTAACTCTTTTTAGTTCTCCTTCTTTCTAAACTAGAGAATATTAATCTAATTGTCACCGGTTTAGTCGTTAAGCGTTGCCTAAGCCATCGCTTTTTGTGCGCGTGTTTCTCCAACTGAGCGTGCGATTTTTTCATCATCAAACAACAAATTGATCGCCCGCTGTGGAGCTGTATTTAAACCAGTAAATCTCCACTGGGAGCAGGAAAGGTCCTGCTTTTTTTAACACGTCTACCAAGTTCGTTAACCATAAACTCGTAACGTCCATATGTTGTTGCCGACTACAATTGGGGATCTTCCAACCGCAAATGTTCTTCTTGAACAAGTAAAGTAGCATTGGTCCCTTCTTTTATCTAACGAGCTTCAATTACTGAACCTAAAGCTGCCTCTTTAGGATCTGCTTTTAAGTCCCTTCACTTCCTGCAACTATAAATCATTTCCAATAATTCATCTAAAATTTTAGCAAATTTAGCAGAAATTTCAACGAATATAGTGGTCTCCACCCATGGAATTCCAGGAATTAAACGCATATTCAGTCAATTCTTGCAATTACTCGTTCTGGAAATTAGCTGAGGCTTATCAATTTGTTGACAGCTCACAATGAATTGGACTTTTGCAGCTTAGCGTGATTAATAGCCTGATTAGTTTTGTGGCATAACGCCATCATCGCGGCTTACTACAATAAATGGTGATATCTGTAACATCTGCCACCACGACACGCTTGGTAGTAAAGGGCTGCGTGTCCTGGCGTGTCTAAGAAAGTAATTGTCTTACCGTTAGATTTCACTGAATATGCACCATATGCGGTAAATTTCCGCCGGCTTCGCCCCAAAAAACAAGCTAACTTTGTATTTCTTAAAGATCAACAAGTCGTTTTTCCATGGTCAACGTTGTCCCAATAATTGTTAAGCAACTGGAGGAACGTTTGCAAGTTTTTCTTCTTTTGTTTCTGTTTCAAAAATAAACATCTAAATCAGATACGTCTACTTTTACTTTTTCTTCTGTTTCACACTACATATTCTGTGCCAAGAAGCTCAAATAGCTTTTTATTTTTAAACCCTTTTGGTTTAAGGAGCTACCACACCAAGTAGGAAAAAGTTTTTTTAATAATTTCTGCAGGTTCGCGATAATTTCTTTGAAAATCTTCCGCCTACAGTCTTCATCAGTATAGACCAAAACATCCTGGTAATTCTTTGAATTTACGAGGAACTGGTGGGGCCTACTCGGTCTAGTTTCTCCACGTTTTCCTTTTTTTCTTACGTTTGTTAATCCACCATGAGTACCTTTGTGCCCACGATATCCTCGCACGTTTTTCCGCTAGTTTCGGTTTGTTTGTGCGTTGTTTCCATTGGGTTTGGTCGTACGTTTTACAATGAATCTGCTTTCTTTTCAGCGGCTTTTTGCTGCTGTCGACTATTTGTTGATGTTGTCGTTTTTTTATTATTTTCTGTCCCTTAACTATTGAGATGGGTTTTGATTTCGTTTCAGGTTTTTGTACTATTATTGGATGGTTTCTGTTTGTTTACTTATACCTTACCGCCTTTTTTTGGTGTTTGTATTTTTTTTTGTTTCCTTCTTCTTTTTTTCCAATGTAGGTGTATTCCTTTCTTGTTTGCAGCAATTCTCATTTAGCATCGCAACTTGTTGTCTTCCATTGAAGACATATCCTACTATATTAATTCCTACTCCTTAGCTTTTTCAATTACTTTTTTTTAGTAGGTAAATCATGTTTTTTTTGCCAAATTCAAAATACCGCAAATTAGCCATTTCTAACAACCTCCGTTAATTTAGTAATAATTCCCGGATTTTTTTTCCGCAAAACCGTTATCTAAAGGTTGACATATCGTAACGCTCTTTCCGATAGCCTGACTTAATTCTGATTTTGTAAATGAAAGAACTAATGGATATTATAAAACGACCACTTATCCCGAGATTTTCTTTTAGTTTTGAGCACTAGCATCAGTAGCAATTAACAACTACCCTTTGCTTGCCTCTTTTCTATTTCTTTTAATGTTAAGTCTTCACCTGTTACCAATTTGCCAGCTTTCATTGCTATTCCCCAAAAGATTAAAGTGCTTTTTTGATCTTGATTCATAAATTCGCCAATCCGCGCTTTCTGACGTGATATCATAATCTAGCAGTTCTGAATAAACGAGTCAGTTACAGCTGTCCTCAAACGTTACGGTCTAACATACGTTTTATCCGCAAGCATCTTTACAATAGCTGGGATCAATTGAAACATACGCGGCCACGTCCAGTCATTTTTCCACTTGGATCAATACTGATTTCGCCCTCTTTATTTTTTACTATACGAATCATTTCTTTTTTAGGTTTCATTTCAATTTGACAGGCCAATACATTTACGCAAATAGGATTTTACGCTTTTATTGCATATTCTTCACCTCTATTTTCTTTGTGTTCAGCTTCGTCCTTCAGCCAATTCAATCATTTCTTCGCTTTCTTCCTGATCTAATATGCCTTCTTCTAACTTCATCGTCTAATCTCTATTTCATTTCGTAAAAGCTCCTCTGATCTCTACTGTTTCAATCGACTTCTGTAGTGTATTTTCTTGTTTCCGCACTCATTGGTTTCTTCAATAGCATAAAGTAATCTTCCCGTGCGTTCTAAGCCAGCTTCTTTTTCAACAACAAGCGAATCTTGCATATCTGATTCTGACGTTGATGTCGATTTTAAACCAGTTAGTTTTTAAGTCAGCTAGACAAGCATTCTGCCCACGCTTACCGATTGCAAGAGACAACATGGAAATCTGGGTACCACAACGACAACAGCTACCCTTCTCTTTCGTTAAAGTAACATCAACAACTTGTGCAGGATTAATGCATTAGCTATGAAAAGTGCAGGATCTGCGGCTCCCTTCAACAATATCATATTTTCGCCTTTAATTCATTTACAATCGCTTGAACAACGTTGTCCTTTGGACGCAAACAAGGTACCTACTGGAATAATGTTCTTTCGTCTCTCGACAACTCACAGCAACTTTTGGCTCTGTGCCGCTCACGAGCGATTTGATTTGATTTCAACAATACCATCATATATTTCTGGGACTTTCTTGCTCAAATAATCTTTTTAATAAATCAGGAATGACTTACGGCTCACAAAAATCTGTGGCCCTTTTTGATGTATTTTCGACTTTTGTTACATAAACTTTATAACCGGTCATGAGGTTTATACACTTCATTCGGTATTTGTTCTTGTTTAGATAATACCGCTTCAAATTTTCCCAAGATTCACATAATGTAGCGATGGGGTCTTTGTCGTTCACTATCCCTTGCATATATCATTTTTCATAAGTAAATAAATTCGTTTATTAGATGATACTCGCTCTGGCTTCTCGAACGCGTTGCATAATAACCTGTTTTTGCTGTTTTGTGCTGCAATTCTAACAAATCTTTAGGAGTCGTTTTTTGAAACGAAATTGTATCTCCTAATTGTAGCATTATTAAATATCTAAAGCATCTCCAAACTTAACCTTAGACGTGAAATCAAATACGACATCAACAACTTCTTTTCCGCGAACCAAGAATGTCACTTTTTTTATATCAAATTCACTTCTACATTTTGTGCTTGCCCCGTAATTTTTTTTTTATATGCAGAAACTAATGCAGCTTCCAAACATCACCTTACGATTTCTTTGCAATGCCCTTTTTCCTTGCTCTAGGGTCTCAAGGGCATTTAGCATTTCTTTGCTCATTTCTTTTCTCTCCTGTCAATAACCTTATTTAAAACTGAATTGCTAGTCCTACACGCTTTTGCATTTTTTACGATCAAATTCGATTTCTTTTTTTAATCGAGTTTTTAATCCGTACTGATAAATCAAGGTTTCTTTTGTAACTTGTTTTAAATGTTCCTTAATAAATTTTTTCACCATCAAAGCCCTCATACAATTGAAATATGAATATATTCTCCAACAGCTTGAAATATAATCTTCTTCTTTTTTTTAACGGTCTTTTCAAGCTCCAAGGTGAAGATACTTCTAAGAAATAAGCTTGCGGTATTGGATCTGGATCCATTGCATCCATTTTTCGCTAATTTTTTCTAACTAATAAAAGCACAATCTTCCAAGTAATACCCTCTGGTTTATCTATATATATCCCTCAAAAACCAATTTTTACTTCTCTAACAAATTTCTGCGTCAACTAACCTCAAATTCAAAACGTCCGACTATGGAGTGGGACATATATCACTAACCGTTTCAACCACACTTGTCATCTTATACCGCTCTTTTAGATACATATACCCTGTCCTGCCGAAAAAAGTGAGCGTCGCCGCTCAACTCTTTACCAAGATATCAAATACAGTTAAAATATAACACAATCCCTACCATAGCAACAAAACCAATGGTTCAAAATACGTGTTTTTTTAATCTTAGAGTTTAAATCTTAATAGACAAGTTACATTTGCTAACCTAGTCTATCTTCCTCTATCTAAAATAATCAAATAGGGAAAGTTGATTTCGTCGGCATTCCTTTTAAAGACAGACCATTTTTCATTCATATACTCAATAAACTGTTTTTAGATACTTTTTCCGCGTTTACTTTAATTTCTCTTTAGATAAAAAGGGTTTATCTCAATCTAAGCTTCTAAACTATTTGATTAGCCACATTGGCACCTAACTGGTACAGCTTCTAAAGGGTGCAATCAAAGAAGTTGCCTTCAATGACAAAATCCTTTTCGCGTCAGATTTAGCTAGATCAATCATTTTAAAATTCTTCCACGCTCCACCATCTCATGGCTAATTCCTAAACAGTTAAAACATTTTTTTCTTTTTGTTTGAGGCCTCCAGGCCCTTTAATCTGTAATTTCTTTCATTTTAACTTTTATACTTCTTTCCTTGCACATAGCTACTAAATTCCAAAATCCGTAGACGAACAGAAAAAGCAGCATAATACAAATAGAAAGTGGGACTTTTAATAAGCTACACGAAGAGCCATTTAAGCACATAAGCAGCAGCAATGTGCTTTAAGGAAACATATACTTAATCTTTTAAACATGAGTCAATGTACCATTCCTGGAACTTTTTCAGCTCGCATCTCTTTTTGCCATTCATCAGGATTCCTTTGCCTTTACGGACAGATTCCATAATTTTAAGGCTAGTAACCATCTCTAACACCATTGTTTGCATTAAAATAAAACCATGATATCATCAACGACAGCCAATAACTTAAGAATAACAGAATATCATTTTCGCGTATTAATTCTTCTGCAATTGCTAACCAAGTCGGTTCGTGAGAAAGTCTGATCTGAAGCAACTCACAAAGTGTTGGCTTTCGTGTTCTTTAACATACCACGACAAAGCGAGTACCAATTCCTGGGAATACCCCAATTGGTTCCTGTTTTAGATTGAATTTGCTTCAGCGGTAACATTAGTACTTCTGTTCCACACCAAAATTTTCATTACTCTGGATCATCTGTTGGTATTGTTAAGAGGATCAATTCCCGAATAAATCTTTGCAACATCCGAATAAGCAGTAGGATGTCATTGTCCTAAAAATATCTAATTTTAACACCATTATCGTGAATGGAGTGAAAAATCAAATGAGTTGTTTCCATTCAGAGTCCTGTGCATCAAGCAAGGAAATTGGATGGGCGTGAAATCCAATCACACATCCATATAATTTGGAATAACAATAATCCCACCGGTGTTGACCGTCGTTGTTTAACACCCGTCGATCTTTAGCTAATCGATCAATTTCTGCTGCACGAAAATTCAAATTTTTTGATCTCGTCTCGTAAGCTTTCACTATCCAATGCTGTTCGGTCCTGCTACTGTAACCGATTGTACCTGCTCTAAAAATACTCATCTCCGAAAAGAACTTTTCGTAAATCATGTGGCTTTTGATTGATAATCGCCAGAGAAAATTTAAAATCTATATCCGGGACCTTGTCGCCATTAAAACCTAAAAAATGCTTTCAAATGGAATATCAATGTCCATCTTTTGCAATCTAATCTGACAATCTTTGGGACAGATTTCTTCAGGTAATCATATCCCGAAACCAACAGAACCGTCTGTAAAGAACTTGGAATATTACATTTTGAACAACGGTAATGTGGGTGGCATGGGATTACTTCTGTAATTCCAGTCATAGTAGCCAAAAACTAGATCCAACAAGAACCACAGCACGAACCAAACAATATCCTTCTCTGAATACTTTTAATGAACGAGTTTTGTAAATAAGTAAATAACTGGAAAGCCATTAACCGATGTACTGGTCAATTCTTTTTCCAATCTTTTTTTTTCAATAATTTCTGGCAAAGGAATTTCATATAAGCGATTTGGGCTTATCGTAACTTAATTACGGATTTCTTCTTCTGACCTTCATTTCGGGGTATATATCTGGTTTTTACAGGTGTCATTTCAAGCAACAGATTCAGCTATCATTTGAGTATTTTCAACAACAATTTTGTGTGCTGTCGCTTACCCAAGGAAAGCGAAAGCCCTCTAGCATGTCATCAGTTGTCTAAAATGTACTTTTGGCAACTCACTTCTATTTAAACGGATCGCTTCCAAACCTTGAGAATTTATCATATTTTTACGATAACTATAATCTTCAAGGATTCAAATAATGGACATTCCTGTAGCACCGGGCCGTATCAATTCCTTCTCCATTTGGAACCATATTACCGGATGATTTCTTCCTTAAATCTACCTCGAATTAACAATTTCATGTTCTAGTAAAGGTGGCACCCCTTCTTTAGGCATGGACTTCTAAAAAAAAATCCATAAAAACTTTGCTTTATTTTTAGCTTCTTCACGCCTTTTTGCATCAATCGCTTCGAATAACTTCACCTTGGTTGCATGCAGAACCTACGATTAAGGCCTCAACGTAGCTAATCCGTTCCTTGATCGAGGAAATTCTTCGCATTTCCTAAAAAACTACTGTGTATCGATAATGAGACTAAATTTAAACAAGTTTTTAAATACCCGTTTGTGTGTTGCAATGAATCGTACTAATGGAAGGGCGAGCACGTTTTGTACGAATCCCTTCACCAATTCGATCAATTTAATTGATTGTGATTACTATATTGAATAGTTTCTCAGCTTTTTTAAAACAACCCAACAGAGAAAGCCTGTCCGATTCAGCATCATAAATAGCCCCCTATGATGTTGCTCTAAAGCTACAACCATATTTTTTAGCCCCAGGTAATTTAATCTATGACTTTTTTAATTGTGGATGAAGAAATCTAGATAACTCCAGTGTTATCAATGACTGGATACTATTTCAGCCAAGCCTTGTCTTGCGTTACTTGTATTTAAAAAACCCATATCAAAACTAGATTATGTGCAACTAATATATGTTTCTTTTGCAAAAATCTTCAAACAAGGCCTAATACTTCTTTTTCAGTTTTTGATCTCTAACCATATCATCAGTGGATCCCTGTTAAATTTATTGTCGTTTGTGATAGAGGAATGAACCGGGGTCAATGAAATATTCGAACTTTTCATCACATTTTCCCTTTAACTTTTAACAGCTGATAATTCAACTTATCCTTGTTATAAAACTGCAGACAACCCTGTAGTTCTACATCAAAAACAACATAAGTATTTTGCTTCGGCTAAACTCTTATCATAGAGTGATACGCAATCGAATCCCATCCATCAACGATATTAGCTTCTATACCATAATAATATTTTTACACCGGTATTTTTGTCAGCTTGAAAAAAGCCATCTGGAAAAGATTGAGCTCCAGCATGAATCGTGATTATCGCTATGGCTGGATGACCCCCATTTTCTGCTTGAGCACTAAATCAGTATGTTATTTGTTTGCAATCGCATTTGACTCTATTAACTATGCAAGTGCATTTCAACACGTTTACTATCTTTTGGCGCCAATATCTTTTCGTTCTTTCATGGAAGCTTTCGGAAATATCTTGCATTTAAAACTAAATCTTCGCATAAAATTTATCGCTCTTGGACACCTTCCACGTGCTTTCACCCCACAATACTTTTTTGATGGCCGCGAAAGCCGCTTCGTCCTCAGGTGGTATTCGAGAATTTTTTGCAACAGTAAAAGATGAAGAATAATCAGTAATTTTGACAATCATAATTGACTGTTCTTGAACGAAAGAACACGAATTTCCACAATCAATACAAACCTTTCCAATAGTTACTCGTCTTTCCTTCTTCTATAATCTGATCCATTTGTTTAATTTCTTCTTATCAGCTATCTTCCCGGCCTTTAAAACGATTGGTCCTTTAGCATATTTTCAAATTCCTTTTTCTTTATTGTATTTTCTTTTCGGTCTTCAGCTTTCTTTAAGTTTTTCACTGCTCGTATACTTATAAAGCATCAGCTTTCTTCTTTTTTTTTCTTTAAACATCTGTTATTTTATTGTGTAACTGTCTTCATCGATAACTGTTCTTATTTTAAAGATGGAAAGCCTAAACTTTGTAGCCTACTTCCACGGGTGGTAGATACTGATTAATTAAACGACCTTTTACTATTCATTCTCAACTAAAAACTGAATTTTTTTCCCCATTTCAATAAAGGAAATTGCTCTTGAAATGCACGATTACATAAATGGTGATGAAACCCACTTCTTTTTAACGACTGAAGGCCAATACTGTTCTAGCTTTTCACCGTTAATGTGAAGGGTTTATCGCTTCAATCGATACTTCGATAGCCGCGATAGAACTAAAGGTCATTGAAGTTTTTCAATAAACAGTTGATAAACTTCAAAGGCAAAAATTCTGTAAAAATCGCAAAGTTAAAATGGCCATGTTTTTGAAATTATGCACTGTTTACACTTTTTTTATTTCACCTTTTTTCAAAATAATTGCAATATTTCTAGTTGCGTTTTTTGTACCTATTTTGCTCCAGCAATTTCTGAATCAATTCTTTTTGGATTTAAACTCATAAACGCTGATCCTTTCAATTACACCCACTTACTCTAATAAAGACAGCAAAGGAAGCACAGACACGTAAAAATGTACTTGTATCGGCTCCCTTTGTTTCTTTATTCCTTTAATTATTTTCAGGACTTCAGTAAAATTGCAATTGTTGAAACATCATTTCATCTTTTCTACCTTCAATCGTTTCCCAGTTTTGCGAATTTTTAATTTCTACTATGTCCTCCAGCGGCTTTTTCCCCACGGTTTATACGAATAGGCAGACCAATTAAAGTCAGAAATCAGCAAATTTCACCCTTACCCGTTCAGCACGATCATCTAATAAAACTGAAAAAACCAGCTTGTTGTAGAGAGGCATATAATCTTCAGCCAAGTTGACTTGGGTCATTCTGATTTTATCATTAACTGGGGTACTAAGGTGAAGTTCAATACGGGGCTAACGTCCGAGGCCAGATTAAACCTTTATCGTCACTTTTTTGTTCAGCCTATCGCTGAAAGCAATGGCTTGACAACCAATTCCATAACCAACCCATAATGACAGGGATAGAACGCCCATTAAATTATCTAACACCCGTTGCACCGCATTGAACCTCACTTAACGAGTACCTAATTTAAAAAATATGTCCAATTTTCTATTCCTTTTGCAAACTTTCCAGTACTCCTTGTCCGTCTGCGAGAAGTTCCCGCTTCCTTAACAAAAACGTAAATCACAAATTTTTCGATAGAAGCATTCCCGTACAGGATAACATTTATGAAATGATGGTCCTTCTTCATTCGCGCCTGCACTGCATTTCCATATCTTCTTGAACATAACAATCCCCAAAACGGCGATGTCCTATTAACATTCATAGGGCCAACAGAACCAAGTTACTCCAAAATTGATTTGCTTTCTTCATCTGTTGCCATCTCTAAGGCATTAACATTTAAAACGTTTCTTAAGTTTTACATCATTAACTTCGTGATCACTCTCGAATGACAGCTAAAACAGGTTATGCCCATCAGCAATGAATAACATACTCTTTCATCACATCGCTTGTTTGCTACTTTCAAAAATCCTCTACTTCTTCACCGTTTTTACAGTTGGGTGTAGCTATTTTTTCTAATTCTTTCTCACTTTACTTGATTTTTTTATGCAATGTAAAATAGTTGCATCTCTAAATTAGCTGAATAATCACTAGAATCAGAATAAACGATAATGTCTTCACCTGCATCAGAAATAGCTGTAAAATTCCTTTTGAATCACTTCCACCATTGCACCAGCGTCACCAATGATATTTCTAAAATTTAAACCGCCAACGATCAAAAATACGCGTATGCTTCTTCAAAGCTTTAATACGTTTTTTCTAAAACTTTTTCATAGCTGTCATGAATGAGGTAAGCCACTTTTCCTTAAAAATTTCCTTCGACTTCTAGTAATCCAAGAACGTGTTCTCTTTCCCTCACGATATTCTAGTTTGTAATTTGGGTATAACGATAAAGGGAGGCGCTTGTATGCATTAATTTCATCTCGAATTAAGGCCAGTAAAAAGCTTCTTCATGTGTTGGTCCTAACAAATAATCTCTACCATGTCGATCAGTAAAACTCATTAAGTCTTCTCCATTGTTTTCATAACGTCCTGAATTCTCCATAACTCACGAGGTAAAAGAGATGGCATTAACATTCAACAGCATCCAAATTTTTCAAATTTTTCTGATAATCAATTTAAATCTTTTCTAAAAAACTTTTATTAGCTAAAGGAAGATAACTAATATACTCCACTAGATTTTGTCTGATATACCCCTCTCAATAAAAGTTGATGACTTTCAACACATTCAGCATAGTTAGGGGTCTCACGCAAAGGTTGGCACGAATAATTTTGATTGTCTCATGACTGGTTATCTCCTTTAGTATTTTAGATGTAGTTTTTATTTTATATACTTTTTTTACTATTTCAGAAAAAGTAGGTTTGAATATGCATTCCATGTTACTAGGACATTAATATGAGTAATAATCCTACTGCCATTAATGTGATTTTCCCTCTTTTTCTTGCTTAAGGGTTTCCCTCTAATTTCCTTCAAATATATTTAATAGCAATTTACCACCATCTAAAGCTGGTAACGGGTAAAAGATTAATAAATTCCAAATTGGGATACTTAAAATGCCCATCAATTCAATACTCAATGTAGCCTGTTTTAACAACGGCTTCAGTTCCGGTCGCCATAGATAGCTACTGGACACCAACCATATCCACGCGAAAATCCTTTAAGTAAAATAGAGCCTAACGCAGTCAATATCTGTACAATTACGCAATCCATGTGTACGTCAAAGCCAAAACAACAGTTTAAGCCATAAAGAATGTTTCGATAGGAGCTTGTTACCCCTATCATACCAATTTTTTTGAACCGTCATTTCCTTTTACCGCTTCAGGGATGACGACATTTTTCTTTTCAGATTGCAGTTGATTTACAGTAAACATCAATGATTGAATTCAGGATTTTTTGAATAACTTTTTACTATTTCTTTCCCACTATCCATCGTTATCATTGATTGCCAACCTGATCTCCTTCTGATAGCCCGCTTCAATAGCTGGCTTTATTAAATCTAAGCGATTGATCATAATTTTATTTTTCATCACTGACCACTCCTCCTTGTAAAAAAGCCATAAGAGTAAACGTGATAATAGCTAAAATAATATTAAATTCATGGACCCAGCAAAATTAGTCATCATTTTTGAGGTAAGACTTGCTGCCTGAATTGGAACATCAAGTGGAACATTTGAACTTCTGTTCCGTCTCTTCAATTAAGAGAGCCGTTTTCGTTTTAAACTGGGTACGAACCAGTTGAATTCTCATTACGCCAGAAAGGTAAGCCTTACTATATATAAATCGTTCTCTAAATCGATAGGCACTAACTTGTATAGGGACAACTTCAAGTAATTGTTTTTTCTTGAAAGTATTGATTGTTGCTTACTTCATCTTTTTCGTCCTAATAGGATTGGCCTACAGACATACCTGGTTTAATTTCTGTTCTTCTTCATAACCGGCATTCTTGACGTAACCGCCGATTTGCATAAAAAAAAGAATACGTATAGTAAAGTGGTCTCATTTTTGCGATATAGAAAAAAATCTTTGCCCAAACCAATGCAAATTCTCTAAACTAATATCGCCCGCTTTTTTTTGCAAAATAGTAATGTCCAAATTATGAAAAATGATAACACACTAAAAACGATATGAAGGTAATAATTGTTTGTAACCATTCTATCTCTGCCTTTTAAATGCCCAACTCAAAATTTTTTCCGCCGAGTATCCTTATCGACTTCTAAAAGAATAGCGAGTCCGGTTTTTTGTAGTTCTTTTTCTTGGTAAACAGCTTTTATAGACTAATCTTTCACTGTCTAAAAAAGATATTTTTTTTGAATAAATGCCTTTACAGCTAAATTTCATTCGCTGCATTCATAACTGTTTGGAGCCTGTTCCACCTATTCTTCCAGTACTCAAAGCTAATTGGCAATAAAGGAAATCGTTTGGAAATCCATTTTCTTCTTCAAATGTAACTGTCCAATCGTGCTAAGTCCCAAAGAAATGAGGTTTCTTTAATTGGCATACGCCTCAGGAAAACCAAAGCATATTGGAATGGGTTCTCGCATATCGCTAGCACCGGTTTGAGCTTTGATTGTTCCATAACAAATTGTAACCAAAGAAATGTCCAATGCTTTTCACGATGTAAAAGAATCTTCATTTTATCAATAATCCCATATCAATAACCACCGGGCACTTCTATGACCTCTAACCCTTATTCATCATTGAGGCTGAATCGACAGTAATTTTTTTCCCATTGACCAAGTTTGGATGATTCAAAAGCATTCTTGCAAACACCTCACATAGCTAAAATCAGCTGCTCGAATAATCACGAAAAACTTCCACCCGATGCTGTAATAAGTAATATGACTAACATGGTTTAATAATTTTCACCTTGTCAACACTGAAAAATTGCAGAAATGCTCACTGTCTAAAGGGAAGATTTTACATTTTTTTTGATTGCACCCATTACTAGTCCTCCCGCTATTGAGAGAGTTTTCTTTAATAGCGAGTGCTATTTCTTTCTGCTTCTATTGCTGTTTAAGTTTGGACCCAAACCAATACTTCCCTTAAAGCTGTACAACTGTAAATCTACTTCTTCCTATCACAACTAATTCAGACAATCTTCTTCTTCGTAATGTAAAACGCGAACTTTAGGAATAAATCTAAATTTTAAACGCTGCGTCCATTTCTTGCGGATTTTAAAACCGCTACTAACTTTTGGTTTTAATAATTCCAATAATTTTTCTTCCTTTTCTTTCATTTTTTCATGAAATAGAAAAGGACCACTATTTCAACTAAATTAAGGATAAGGATTGGTAACAAGACTTGAATCGTATTCGTTCGCAACTGAGCCAGTAGCAGCCTAATAACAATTTTTTTTCATGATAACAAAGCAATTACCTTTAGAAGAATAATGACTTTTAACTTCCTTTCATGAATATAAACTATGTCCCAGTAATATATACTGGGCATTGCAAATAAATACTGTAAAACGATCAAGAATACCTCCGTGACCGGTAGTACTTTCCAGAAATCTTTTACTTTTTGATAATGGCGTTTCAAGCTGATTCAACTAAGTCCACCTAATTGGACCGGAAACTGAAATCAGGAATTGCCAATATAAACGTCCATTCCAAATGAAAATCTAATGGACAAAACAAAAAAATAAATTTTAGTCCGCCACAGACAAGTGCGCTAAAAACGCCACCCTAATGAGCCTTCAATTGTTTTATTTGGACTAATGTTGTGGCGCAAGTTTATTCTTAACCAACTTACGACCTAACTAAGTAAGCAGCCTATATCCGTTGCCCCAAACAAAATAAATAAAGCTAACACAACAACCCAACCCTGTCAAAACGGATGAGTAGAAAAGTACTTTAAATCCAAACGCCAATATAGATAGATCCTAAGAATGGCCATAGCCTGCGTCATCAAAGTTTCAAATTTGTTTTTTGAAAATACAGTCGAAACTTAACAAAGTAATACACAAATATAGATAACATATTTGCTGATACAAGTCCTAATATTCTTGCTTTGAAGAATTAATATAAAGCATAGTGGCGATATACTAGCTATTAGGCCTTCCCCAACAGATAACAACGAATGTCTTTCAATCTAATAGCTCCAAATAAAAGCAATAAGACTCAATGCTTAATGCGGTCGTTAAAATAACAGATCCGCATATATACAAATAGGTACATGAACACGATTAAGAAGTATCTGCTGTGAAATATCTTTGTTTTCACTAATTAATTCCCTCCTAGATATTATAATCCACCAAAACGTCTGTGGTCTTTTTTGATACACGGCAAATGGCAATTTTCTAATGATTGTTCATTAAAGCTGGCCAAAGTTCTTTTGTGAAATAAAATTCACTAATAAGCATTTGCAGAGCAAAAAATTATAATTCTTTTTCTCTCCACGTTGTTGAATCAGATAATCAACTTCTTGATTATCACTAATGATGCCGTTTTTCAATCAACTGTGATTCAAAATAGCTTTCATCTTATTTTCTTTCTAATTTAAAAGTATTGTGCCCTTTCACCAATTTCGCTATTTTTTTAGTAGCTTTCAAAGCATCTCCCACTTCGACTGCCGTAATTTTACATGCGAAATCATATTCATCAGTATTGGTTTTTTGGTATCTTCAAATAGCTTTTCGTGACAGCTTCTTTCGTTGTGTAACGGTAACTGATCAGTAAATCCCAATAACCTGAACTTTGAATATTTTCCTTTAATTAATTCAGGTTGCAATGTATCGAAAAAGTTCTAACTGGTAATTGCATCAGAAAATTCACTTCTGATCGGTCGTCTCAATTTTCGTCGCGAAAAGGCCATATAAAGTTAAACGTTAACGCCAATCGGCTGGATCGTCTTGTGATTTTTTTTGGACTGTGTTCATACCTTCTTTAATGTCCTGCAATTCGAGGTAAAATTTTTTTTGAGCCAAGTCCATTTCCCATCCATTATATTGCGATATGAAGAGGTACTCGTCCATTTCATCAAAGGACGTGAAGCAATTTTTTTTTATTTTCTTTTTGTTTCTTTTTTTTTTAAAATTTATCATTTAAAACTTCTCCAATCCTTCATACGACTTATACCATTGTTCAAAATCTATTATAAATGCCTATAATAAAATAAAACATCTTTTAAGAGATTCCTAGATATTTAAACAAACAAGTAAACAATGATATCAAGATGATATGAATAAAAAAATTTTAAAACCTCCAAAAGAAATCATAAGTTATTTATTTTTTTAAAAATGGTATACCTTTTTTTAAATTCAAGTGGCAGACCAACGAAACTGGAAAAGGATGATTAAATATGAGTAAAGCTAATCAAACGAATGCTAGTCAGTTTTATAGTAAATCTTATGTAGCCCGCACGAGTAACCAGTTTCTTGCTAATAAGAAGAAAAAACTGAACCACTAATAATCATTACAAAAAAAACAAAACACCTCATCAACCTTCAACAAGGTCGATGAGGTGTTTTTTATTCAAATCTATAATTAAACATCTACCAATTCTTCTCTTTTTCAAGAAGCCAATAGCGTCACCTTTTTTAAATACTTCATCTGTCACCTTTTTGAATTCTTCCTTTCCTAAGAATGAACGTCATCAGAATGTTAATTCTTTTAATTTTTTTCAGTATTTTTTCATTTCATCAATTGCCTCACGTCTGAATATTACGAACAGAAACTTTTGAATTTTCAGGCTTCTTTGGCCAACTGTTTAGCTAATTCTTTACGTCTATCTTCTGTTTAACTGAGGAATAACTAGACGTATTTAGACGTTGCCATCGTTGTTAGGAATTGATTCCAATATCAACTTTGCCATAAGAAACTTTTTCAATATCCTTAAGGACAGTTTTTATCAACGGCAGTAATCATCAACACACGTGCTTCCGCGAAATAGAATTTTGTGCAATTTGATTCAAAGGCAGTTGGAGTCTCCATAATAAAATAAATTTGAATGCGATCTAATAGCGCAGGAATTTGCACGTCCTGCTCGATAGTTCCTAATTCACGTTTGGAAAGCTTGCTCTGCTTTCCAAACATTTTTTTCTTTTGTCTCTTAATAATTCTATACTCATTATCTTTTCCCCTAACGGTAGTTCCCAATCGTTTTCTCCTAAAACAACTCGTTTAATATTCCCAGGTTCATTAAGATTAAAGACAAACTAAAGGTATTTGGTTATCATACTTAATGCACTTGCTGTTTGAATCATGATTGAACGACCTTTATTAATGATATCTTATAGTGCGTTAACTCGTCATATTTAATTAGCTGAGCTATCTATTTTGGATCTGCTGATTACACGCATCACATTATTTTTGCCATTAATATGCACATCGGCACAATTTCAGCTGCACGTAAGGCTTGCGGTTTGTATCTGTAGAGAATAGGGTTTCCAGTACCCGCTGCGAAAATCACCAACGGCCTTTTTCCAGATGTCTTTCAGCTTTACGACGAATATAAAGGTTCAAGCCAATTGTTCGCATTTCAATAGATGTTTGGACTCTTGTTGGAACTCCAACATTTCAGACAATCTTTGTAATGGCTAAGCATTCCATAACGGTTGCTAACATCCCCATATAGTCTGCTTGAGCTCTTTCCATTCCATTTCAGAACCGACTTGACCACGCCAGAATATTTCCGCACCAACAACTATTGCATATTTCTATACCTAATTCCTTTACTTCTTTTATTTCTTACATATATTATTGATAACTGGCGGTTTCGAAATGCCCAAAAATCCTGTATCTCCAGCTAAGGCTTCTCCACTACTTTTTAAGATAACACGTTTGTATTTCGGTTCAATCATTTTTTCCCCTCCATTGACTCTTACACACTTTGTTTAGTCTACTCCCCTTTATAAAAAAAACCATATTTCATAAAAAACTTCAATTTGTAATCTATATAATTAAATTTATTTTTACTAACAAATTTATTTTTGTCCATGATGTAAAACGGATTAAGTGGGCTAAATAAAAAAAGGAACACATCTAAAATTGTGCTCCTTTTTTTTTCATTTTTATTTGTTTCCTTGATTCCAAACTTCTCTGCAAAGTTTTTACTTCACGTTTTTGGATACCTTCTCCAACTTCCGAAACGAACAAATGATTTTTAACTGAGGCCTTTAGAAGCTATTATCTTGCCCTACTGTCATATCTGGATCCTTTAACAAAAGGTTGATTCTACTAAGCAAATTTCAGCTAGCATATTTTCAACGAGCCAACAATCTTTTCTCAACGAATGTTAGCAGGTTTTGCCTCATTTTAAAGCTTGTTCTGTTAGTACTGTTAATTCATGATCAATTTTCTTCTTGAAGGAAACTTGCTCGCGAGAAAACATATTTCGGATTGATAGCAGCATAATGCATTGCAATATTTTCGCGCGCTAATTCTTCGTCTTTTTGTACCTTCAAGAACTGCTAAAAACTGCAGATGCGGCCACCCATGTGAGTATATGCGGGCCAAATGCCATCTTCATCAGTTTTTTCCACACGTGAAAAACGAACGCAATCCAAATTTTTCACCAAATCTTAGTCGTTGGCTTGAAGAATTTCAGATTCAGCTGTTTCCGTCTCCTGCTTCTAATTTTCTTGAGCAATCTTCAGAGTTTGAAGGATTTCCTTTAGCAATAGTTTTCAGTAACGTCTTTAAAAACTAATTTTTTGGAATTGCTCATTTTTTGAAACGAAATCTGTTTTCAGAGTTAATTTTCGGTATTGAACCTACGTTTACCTGCAACAAATACTCCTGGCTA